>Ga0065714_10065320_pt1 | contig 10936 bp, 9 predicted proteins | sample MisRhiReplicate2_FD_59101 | JGI IMG/M metagenome (GOLD analysis project Ga0065714, IMG submission 59101) | Miscanthus rhizosphere microbial communities from Kellogg Biological Station, MSU, sample Rhizosphere Soil Replicate 2: eDNA_1 v2... | ecosystem: Host-associated > Plants > Roots >... | reverse complement strand
TCACAGGGGTTGCTGTGATGCAATTAGTGGAGCAGAATAAAATTAAACTTAATGACCCAATCAACAGATATTTGGACGACCTGCCTGATGAATGGCAGAAAATCACTATTGACCAATTGTTAACCCATATTTCAGGATTGCCTGAAATCCTAATACTTCTTGATCCTCTGACAGGGAATATTGGACCCTTAAAAAATGAAGGAGCGATTTGGGGAAAACTCAAAACACTTCCCTTAGAATTTAAAACAGGAGAACAATTCAGTTACAACCAGACGAATTATTATTTGCTGGGGAAAATTATTGAAAAACTCGCCAGAAAACCTTTTGCAACCAATTTTAATGAAAATCAATTTAAAATCGCCCAGCTTAAAAATACCGTATTTGGAGATTCGAGAGATATTATTCCTAATTATTCGCCATCCTATCGCTACAATAGTTTTTTTGACGGGAAGAAAAGTGAAACAAAACTGGTAAATACTTACACAGAATTTCCAGATTTTACCCGTACAGGAGCTGGTCTCAACAGTACAGCCGAAGATATGGCAAATTGGGTCATTGCTTTGCAAAATGGTAAGCTATTTCAAAAATCATCAACACTTAATTTAATGTGGTCACCTGGTAATTTCAACAACGGAACCCCAACCAATTGGGTACGAGGATGGGGAATTGCAAAACTTCGGAAAAACCATAAAGCCATCGGAATGTCCGGTGGAAACAGGTCAGCAATAATAGTTTATCCCAACGATAATTTGGCAATAATTGTATTAACCAATTTAGCAGGAAGTGCTCCGGAAGACTTTATTGAAGAAATTGCAGGATGTTACAATCAGGATATAATGAAAGCGGACCCACTTACCTATTTAAGAAAAAATTTAAATGAAATAGGATTTAACAAAGCGATTGATTTTGTAAAAAAGGAGAAAAAAATTAATCCTTCATTTGCCCCGGATGAATCTGAGCTTAATAATTGGGCATATCGAATGACAGCCAACAATAAATTAAGTGAGGCTTTAGAAATCTTTAAACTAAATGTTTATCTGTTCCCAGAAAGCTGGAATGCTTATGACAGCTATGGAGAAATCTTATTAAAATTAGGAGATAAAAACAAAGCCATTGAAATGTACAGAAGATCTATTGAATTAAATCCAGAAAATGGAAATGGCAAAAAAGTATTGGATCAAATAATTTCTAAATAAAATTAGCACGAAGGATGTGATTCAGTAAAAACATCGTAAATGAAAGAATTATTGGCGACACTATGAGCCGAAAGCTGATGCATTGAGAAACCTCAAACGAAAAACCAAGCTATAGAAACGTATAAAATCACAATAGAAAAATTGAATTTGGACAAAGAAATTTCAAATACCGATAGAAAACTTTTCTTAAACAGAATAGAAAACAAAATGAGGAAATAAACTTTCACCAAAACGATTTTCAAGAGTAATAATCGGCATTTCAAAAAACGACTTCCTCGCCTTTTATTAGAATTTTTACCGGTATTTGTAACTCCGTTTGAATTTTCACTCTTAATGCTTCCAATGCAGAGGGCTCACCATGAACCAGCATGATTTGTTTAGGAGGATTTTTATATTTCTTTATCCACTCCATCAGTTCAGATTGGTCGGCGTGTGCGGATACTCCCGTCAATTCAACAACATTTGCTTTCACAGGATAGTATTTTCCGTGAATTTTCAACTCGTGAGATTCATTAAGCAATGCTCTTCCGCGGGTACCTTCTGCTTGAAATCCAACAATCAATACTGTATTCCGGCTGTTTCCTATATCATGCTTTAAATATTCAAGCACACGTCCTCCTGTCAGCATACCGCTTCCTGCAATAATTATTTTACTTTGCTTATCATGAACGATTTCCGCAGTATTTGCATATTCTCTGTTAATATTGATATGCTCAATAATTTCCAGCCATTTTTCTTTATTAACAGTTGTGTATTCAGCATACTCAACCATAATATCAGTGGCTGAAGCTGCCATAGGACTATCCATTATTATTGGAAGGTTACGGGGTATTCTGTTTTGTTCCTTGAGCTGGTAAAGAATATAAATAAGCTCCTGTGCTCTGCCTACAGCAAAACTGGGAATAATTATGTTACCGTGGTTTTTAACAGTATGATTGATCCAGTGTTCCAATTTATCATACAAATTGGTATTGTCATGAAGTCTGTCTCCGTAAGTAGATTCCATCACTATAAAATCTGCTTTGGTGAAAAAATCAGGAGGAGGTAAAATTGCGCTCTGAGTCCGCCCGATATCTCCTGAAAAAACAATAGTTCTTCCAAAATATACGATTTCTAAAGAGCAGGCTCCAATGATATGTCCGCAAGGTTTGAATCTGAATTGGATATGATGACTTAATTTGATATTATGATTCTCTTTAACAGTGAAAAATTGTTTAAAAGATCTTTCAGTATCATGTATCGTGTACAATGGTTTTGCAGGATGATGTTTGGTATAATGGTGGTAGTTTGCTTTCTCCGTATCCTCTTCTTGCAGTTTTGCACTATCAAGTAAAATCAATTTTGCTAATTCTTTGGTAGGTTCTGTCATATAAATTTTACCTTTAAACCCGTTTTTCACTAGAAGAGGAATATATCCGCAATGATCAAGATGGGCATGGGTAAGAATTACAATATCTATTTCAGCTACATCGAAATTTAACGGTTCCCAGTTTTGTTCACGCAAAGATTTAATGCCCTGAAACAATCCGCAATCTACTAATATAGTAAGCTCTGAGGTTTTTAATAAATGTTTAGATCCCGTAACTGTTTCAGCTCCTCCGAGAGATTTTAGAATGATAGTGTCCATTTTTTTTATTTTTATAAATCTGTTGCGCACCTCATCTATTCAGGCTCTGACACTTGAATAATCTCTTAAAATGCGCAACAGGTTTTTATGAATTAATACTAAAAAATTTTAGCGTATTTTGATCTCTTTTACTTCTTTTTTATCCAGATTAGTTTTACTGATCGTAATATTTAACAATCCGTTTTTATAATTGGCTTTTATATGTCCCAGAGTAATATTGTCGGGTAAACGAAAACTACGGGCAAATGAGGAAGCTGAAAATTCTTTTCTGACATAATTTTCTTTTTCTTCTTTTTTCTCTGCACTGGTTTCAGCACTGATGATCAGTGATCCGTCTTCCACAGCTACATTGAAATCTTTTTTCTTGAATCCCGGAGCTGAAACTTTTATCTTATAGACACCGTTTTTATCAACAATATTAACTGTTGGCTCCACTTTAACCGACTGATTAACAAGATCATCATTCTTCCAGAAATCTTCTACCAGAGATTCTAATGATTGAGATTGATTCGTTGGATTGGTTTTTTCTAAAGTTTTCATAATAAAATTATTTTAAGATTTATACTCCAAAGGTATAATGGAAATAATTTTTAAATCATGACTGTCGTTGCGTTTTGAAATGATACTAATCACTTTTTTCCCAGGCATCGAGGATTTCAATTATTGAGGAAATGGCTAATTTTGAGTCTGGAACGGTAATGTATTTCAATCCGGAATCCTGAATTATTGATACATCAACGGGAACCTGTTCCTGGAATCTGAATATAAAATATTTGATCCCATAGGATATAAGTTTCAAAATAAGGTTATTTGAAACCGGGTTTTCCTGATCAATGATTATGGCAGTATCTTTTGCTTCTGCAAAATGGACTGTAGCTTCACTTAAAGGATCTACTATAATCGTAATTTTATGTTTTTTACGATTAGCCAAAGCAAGAAGCTTTTTATCTTCCTGGCTGATATGATAAACGATGACTTTCATACTATCTGTTCAATCTCCAAATGTATTGAACTGTATTGAACTGACGAATGCATGAAATCATTATAAAAAGTGATAGAGATTAGTTTTTAAGCTTTTGAAGTCTTAGAACATCAAGTATGGTAATCTTTCCGGCACTTCTGTCTATTAATTTTTCTTCTTTAAAATCACTGAGAATTCTGCTTACCGTTTCGATAGCCATTCCAGCCATAGAAGCAAGGTTTTCTCTGGAAATTTCAAAATTGTCAGTGTGAGGATGTTTTGCATGGAGTTTAAGTAGGACCTCTGCCATTCTTTTTCTTACAGAAAAATAAGCAAGCTGTAATAACTGTTCTTCGTGAGTAATAACATTCTGGGCAAGAATTTTGATGAATTTTTCAGCTATGTCGGGATATTTATATAGTAACTGGTCTATTACTTCTCTGGGAACTGAGCATAAGGTAACATCCTCCAATACTTCAGCTGTCTCTTTATATTCTTTTCCTGCAAATAATGAGGTGATTCCAAAATATTCTTCCGGGCTGTAGACTCCCGTCATGAGTTCTTTTCCATCTTCCGTCATTTTTGTTGTTTTTACTGAACCGGAGATAATTAAATAGACAGCATTTGCAGTATCACCTTCATAATATATAATCTGCTTCTTTTTAAAGAACTTCACTTTTCGTTCATCAAAAGCTTTCTTTAATTCATCAAGTCCGTGTGAACCATGAAATAAATTTGTCATTTGTGTAAGAATATTGCTGTAAAGACTTTTCTGACGTTCTTTCTTTTTCAATCGGCTTTCAATAGCACTGAGGAGTTCTATATCATCAAAAGGCTTGGTAAGGTAATCATCTGCACCCATTTCTATTCCTTTTCGGACTTCTACCCGTTCCGTTTTTGCCGTTATAAAAATAAAAGGAATAAGCGCAGTATCCTCTCTTTTGCTTAAAAGATGCAAAACCCCATACCCGTCAAGTTCCGGCATCATAATATCACATAATATCACATCCGGGATATGTTTAATGGCCAGATCAACTCCCTGTTTACCATTAGAAGCCTGAAATACTTCATAACTGGCAAGTTCAAGAATTTCTGATGTGCTTTCGCGGATATCGTCATTATCCTCAATAATCAGTATGCATATTTTTTCCATTGGAACTAAATTGGAGTATTATTAAACTAATTTTTTCTGAAATGATAAGGTAAACTCGGTGCCCTCACCTGATTTACTTTCAAAATGGATCCTACCATGCATGAGATTTACATACCGCTGCACAATATTGAGCCCTAATCCTGTTCCGGGAATATTTCCTGTATTATGGGCTCTGAAAAATGGCTGAAAAAGGCCAGATTGGTCTTCTTCAGGTATTCCTATTCCATTATCTTTTACTGAAAACACATATTGATCTTCACTTATTGCCGTAGAGAATTCAATCAACGTACGCTCTCCTGAATATTTGATAGCATTGCTTATTAAATTCATTAAACAATTCCTTAATAGATTTTGATCCAGATTTACATCATTTTCCGATCCTGTATGCTGGTAAATAATAATTTGATCTTCTTTGGTGATGAGCTGCATTTCTTCGGTAAGTTCTTCTGAAAATTTTACAATATCAAATGAGTCATAATGAGGTTTTACAATTCCGGTATCCAATTTTTCTAAGGAAAGAAAATCATTGAGGATGGAATTCAGACTGCCAATTGCCGTTTTAATTTTATGGAGATGTTTTAATATTTGAAGATTATCGGAAGTTTGCAGATATTTTTCAATAAGTACAGCAGAAAGCTGCATAGAACTTAAAGGAGTACGAAACTCGTGCGATGCCATTGATACAAAACGGCTTTTCATACGGTTCAGCGCTTTTTCTTTTTCCAGAGATACATTCGCTTCTTCTTTTGCCACCTCCAATTCGTGAAGCATTTTTTTCAGCGATTTTGTACGGTTTTCAACTAATTCTTCAAGCTCGATCGTATATTTTTTAAGAAATTCTTCTGCTTCTTTTTCTTTTGAAAGATCATGGATAAAACCTGTATAAATTACCCTGTCCTGATATTGCACTTCACTTACGGCAAGCCTGAAGGGAAATCGGGATCCATCTTTTCTTAATCCTTTTACTTCCCTGCCCTTTCCGATTATCTTTTTTTCGCCGGTATTTTGATAATTAAGCAAATAACCATCATGTCTGCTTTTATCCGGTTCTGGCATCAGTACTGAAATATTTCTGCCTGTTAATTCTTCTTTTTTATACCCAAATATTTTTAGCGCAGAGGGATTCATACTTTCTATTCTCCCTCTATTATCAATGGTAATAATACCATCAATTGCTGTTTCTATAATAGCATGCAAAAGTTTAGTATCTTCCATATATTAAATCATCATATAAAGTTATGAGTTTTAATACAAATAATCGTATTTGGGTATAAATAAATGTTAAAACATTAAATTATTACAAATTATAATGAATGTCCGTTTTTAATCATAACGCTAAAATCAGCAGTCATTTTGTCATTGACTTCGTCTAATCTTCGATTTCCGTAGGAATCTAAACTGTTTTATTTTCAGTGTGCTGAGATTCCTACGGAATGACAAACAAACCGTTAAAAACTAAGTTATTACTAATTACGGACATTCATTCAAATTATTCTCAATAAAACAAGAATAAAAAAATTGAAATCTAAAATAAAATTCCCCGAGATAGAGCCCCCGAGGAATTTTATTTTAGATTAAAAAAACAAATGATCAGTTTCCGGAATGATTAATAGTGGAATTTCTAACTCTGCAGCCTGTCTTGCAGCATGACTGCTTTTAGTAAATCTTTCGAGAAAACTCCTGTGGTCATGTCCCATTGCCAAGATATCAATATCTTTATTTTTCAGGATATCTAAACCGTAATCTATATTTTCGCAGTAAATACAGTTATAACAAACTTTACCATCCAGAGCCTTTAAAAACACTTCTTTCTTATGTTCATAAGCAGTATCCTGAATCACATCATTATTGCTTTGAATAATATGGGTAATTAAAAGTTCAGCATCAAAATATTGGGCTAACTTAATCAAAGATTGAGCAATTTTTATATCTTTTTTGTTCAGATCTGTTGCAAAAGCGATCTTTTTTATTCCCTTAAATTTATGATTTTGAGGAATTAATAAGAGCGGATATTGTGTATTTTCAATCATTTTAATACTGTTGCTTCCAAAAATAAATCGGGCAAGCATTCCGGCTCCCTGCATCCCCATTACAATGAGCATTGTTTTATTATTGGCTGCTGTATTATTTGTTAACTGTACAACATCACCTCCCTCGCAAGAATAATATATCGAAGGATGATAAGGAAAAGCCTCATCTCCCCATAAAGTTTTCTCTTTATCTTCAAGTACTTTTACCAGTTTTTTCAATTCTTTGCTGTTTTCATCCTGTAAAGCCGGATATTCATATAAAGCCCACGCGGTCTGCCCAAGCATAGGACTATCAACCGGCAGTGTAAAGGCATGGCACAAATCAATATTACATTTTAGAGCATTAGCCAGATGGAGTGCATACAATGCTGCATTTTTTGCCGGCTTTGAATAGTCTGTAGGTACTACAATCGTTCTCATAATTTTATTATTTATTTTGGTTAAATTTATTTTCGAGTGAATCATCAAAATGGTAAATGTCTTTATAGAGTACAGGTTTTCCATCTTTTATTAAGCAAGTCAGATAAGTAATAATGATGGGAACCGGCTGCTTTAATACAAAATCTTTTCTTTGGTAATCAGCCATTGCATTTTCTAAAATGGGAATCTTATTTTCAGAGCCATCATTTTTTAAAAGGAGAGATGCGAGTTCTTTAGCGTTCTCAACACGAATGCATCCATGACTGAAAGCTCTTTCATCTTTATTAAATAATTGTTTCTGAGAAGTATCATGGAGATATACTCCATAAGAGTTCTCAAATCTAAAAACCACTGCTCCTAATGCATTATCACATCCTGATGATTGTCTGACACTATATTTATAAGGATTTTGACGGATCTCTTTTAATTTTGACGAAGTTATTTCAACTTCATTACCTTGTTTATCGTAAACTGAATAATGATGATCTGCCAGATAACTGCTGTTTTTTAAGATTTTTGGCAGCATTTCTTTTAAGAAAATACTTTGAGGAACTTTCCAGTCAGGGGCTGTTGTAAAATAATTAATACTGCTTTCTAAAACCGGGGTTCTGGTAGTCGGTTTTCCTATAATTACTTTAAAATCAGACACAGTGCCCTTTTGATGAAATTCTAATGTATAAGAAGGAATATTTACCAGAATATATGTCGTATCTTCTGTATCGACCCATCGTAAACGCTCCATATTAATCACTATTTTTTCCATTTCTGGACGAGAATCCATACAATCATTTTCTGCATAGACTGTATTCAAATAATCCTGAAAATCTGTATAAGCTTTAATCTTAGGCTGAACATCAAGGATTGCCTTAAGAAAATCTTTTTGCTGTCTTGCATATAACAATATATTCTCTGAGCGAAATCCATTAATATCGTTGATATCAATAAACGATGAGGTGTACGAAGGATTGTATTTTCCAAAATGCAGATTATTGATGAAAGTAATAAGAGCATCGGTCATCAGAATATCGAACACCGCTTGTTCTTTCTGATTTATTTCAGCAGAAGTATCTCTCAATTTTCTTAAATTCTCTAACGAAAGAGTTTCCGGATGATAATCAGATAAAGGCAGTCCGAATCGATAAGAATACTCCAGCAACAACATTGCTATTTCTGGCTGATCTGATTTTTTGTTACTATTTATCCAGGCATATTCAGAATTATTTTTGGCATAAAACTGAATGACCGATTTTGGATAATGTAGTTTCGAAAGAGTAATGTTGTCTTTAAGTGAAGAAGCAATCTCATTAGTCATTTTCAAATCCTGAGCCCGTGTAATAATTGTGAAGCAGAGAATAATTGTGAAGGTTAAAAGAGCTTTCATAATCTTGAATTATGTAGCAAATCTCCAAATTATAGCGGTTTCAAATAATGACTGTGGTCACTTAAAAAAATGATATAACGTTTATTAGTTTTTTAAATTAATAATTATTTTTTCATAATTTCATCAAATAATCGCTCTGCATTTTCCTTTGTAAAAAGTCCTGTTCCTTCGGCCATTGTAGTGGCAGATCCACAAGCGATTCCCATGGAAAGGACTTCTTTATAATCTCCTCCTTTTACCAAAACAGAAAGCATTCCTGCAACCATGCTGTCTCCGGCGCCAACAGTGCTTCTCACTTCTACTTTAGGTGCCTCAATCTGAATTTTTTCAGTTGCTGAAAATAAAATGGCTCCCTGAGAACCTAATGACACTACCACAATCTCAGCTTTTCCCTGCGAAATTATAAGCTGGGCAGCTTGATCTACATCAGTTTCTTCCAGCTTATCTTTTCCTACCAAAGAAGCTAATTCTCCTATATTGGGTTTTATTAAAAAAACACCTTCTTCCACTGCTGTTTTCAGAGCTTCCCCTGATGTATCAATAATTACCTTACTCCCCTTTGACTTACACATCTTAACAAGCTGCTTCATAAAATTTGAATCAGTTTCTGCTGGTAAACTGCCGCTAATTACTACAAAATCAGGAAATGGATTCACTACCTCAACACTATTTAAAATTTCGTTTTGCTCTTCTTTTGTTAACAATTCTCCAGGGAATCCAAACCTATATTGCTTGTTATTAGAAGTATCTAGGACAGTGAAATTTTCCCTGGTTTCTGCTGTAACATAGAAAGGTCTTATATTCACCTGCTCGCCTTGAAGCAAACCTTCCAATAACTTGCCGGTTCTGCCTCCTGAAGTAAAAAAGGCATCTGAATTTACTCCTAATCTTTTTAGGGCTCGAGATACATTAATTCCACCTCCTCCAGCTTCATACTTAGGAGAATTACAACGTAATTTTTTTTCTGGAATTATATTTGAAACACTGCTGCTCTTGTCTACGGACGGGTTCAGTGTGATTGTTAAAACAGATTTTTTCATTTCTTAATTTTTTAAAATACTATAGAATTCTAATAGGTCTAATAACCCACAAATCCCTTGAACACATCCAAATGTTAGTAACAACGGACAGCCAAAAATTATTGATTCTATTATTCAAATTTCAACAATAAACCATACACTGCCAAATATTTAATCTGATCAGCATCACATTTCATCGTGATGTATATCATCTTATCTTCAATAAGGTTTCCTGACCTTTGAAATATAAATTTATAACAAAATGAAAACAAATGCAGAATTACAAAAAGATGTTCAAGATGCCATTAAATGGGAACCCCTACTAAATTCAGCAGAAATCGGAGTTATTGTAAAAAACGGCATCGTAACCCTTACAGGAACTGTAGATAGCTATGCGAAGAAATTACAGGCAGAGCATGCCACAAAAAATGTATCGGGAGTAAAAATTCTGGTAGAAGATATTGAAGTAAAATTACCAGATCCCCGGTCAAAAACTGATGTCGAAATTGCTGGTGAAATTATTGTTGCATTTAATGCAAACTCATTTATTCCACAAGAAAAAATAACTGTAAAAGTAGAAAACGGCTGGGTAGATCTGGATGGTGAAGTGTCTTGGGAGTACATAAGGGATATTACAGAAAATGCCGTAAAATATCTTCCCGGCGTCAAAGGTATTTATAATAACATTATCATTAACCCCGAAATCCGGAACACTGTTGAAAAGAAAGATGTAGAGCAGGCTCTTAAAAGAAGCTCAATTGACAGCAGTGAGATCAACGTATCAGTATCCGGAACAACAGTCACATTAACCGGGAACGTACACACCTGGCATCAAAAGGAAGAAGCAGGTCGCATCGTCTGGAAAACTCCCGGTATACAAGATGTAAAAAATGAGTTAACAGTGGATTATGAGTACGATCTATAATTCATTACTAATTCTTAAACGTTCCGGATTGTACATTTTGTCTATCGGCTGAAAATATTTCTGCAAATATCAATAATGGACAATCTAACTATATGAACATTATAAACATCACATCGTGGAAACCTATTTTAAAAAAAACCTCAGTATTGTAGGCAATATAGCTTCATTCTCCAGCCACTTTTTTAAAGAAATTTTCAAACCGGGCTTTGAGTTTAAAGAGTTTA
>Ga0065714_10065319_pt1 | contig 10939 bp, 8 predicted proteins | sample MisRhiReplicate2_FD_59101 | JGI IMG/M metagenome (GOLD analysis project Ga0065714, IMG submission 59101) | Miscanthus rhizosphere microbial communities from Kellogg Biological Station, MSU, sample Rhizosphere Soil Replicate 2: eDNA_1 v2... | ecosystem: Host-associated > Plants > Roots >... | reverse complement strand
TGAGTTTACTGAGCTCTTCCGGGCCTTTCAGAAACAGCGGAGCCTTGCTGATGTGGGGCTCGTAGTGAGCCGAATCTATGATGCCGTCGCTGACGTAGTTATGGAGGTAGGCGCACGGACGGATTTCGATGCTTTTGTCATACACCGCCTCGTTGAAGCCCTCCAGCAGCGCTGCATATGACCACACCTGATAGGACGGGTGAATGGTCTCAATGAGGCCGCCACCCAATGCCGTTTTGACGATGGCATCCTTGGTTGTGGCGTTGGCCTTACTCCATTGCTTCAGCTCGATCAGTACGGCCTTTTTTGCCTGATTTTCGTCGCGACCGGTGAGTAGAAAGTCGATTCGCTTCGACGACTGCGGAATGTGCAATTCGATGGCCAGGCCTGCATCGCTCGGCAGGCCCTCATCTCTAAGGACCTTGGCCATGTATGTCAGGGATCCTTGCCACGACCTGATTTCCGAGGTGCCAACGTTCTTGCCGGTAGCTTCCTTGTAATGCCTGAGGATCACCTCCTCAATGTCATCGTTATCGTTGTCTTTAAGAAATTGCTGTTTGGTCGCAGCGTAAACGATCACGGGTTGTCCTTAGATAGGGAGGGTCAGAGTCGGTCGTACTTTTTGCTGTTGCTTCTGGCTTTATCCACGGGGTACTTCTGGCCATTCGAGGCAAGTTTCTGTGTCACCGCCTCGTTGAGGTCAATGCCGAGTACGCTGCTCAGGCGAACCAGGTACATCAATACGTCCGCCAATTCGTCCTTAACGGCTTGGCCGATTTCGGGATTTGTTGCGGCGGAGATCGAATCGGCATCGCTCATCCACTGGAAAATCTCGCACAGCTCTCCTACCTCGCCAGTGAGAGCCAGGATGAGATTTTTGGGGGAGTGGAACTGCTGCCAGTCGCGATCATCTGCGAACCGCTGAAGGGATGCGGCAAGCTTCACTACGTCAACCAGTGGCGCGGATGAGCTGTCTGAGTCACTCACGGAGTTATCTCTTGGGCGTCGGTGGAGGAAATCTGTAGGAAATTCGGCCTTGGATTGTAAGAGTTTTTGCTGTGTCCGCAGATTTTTTTGATTTTTTTACCTGATGGCTGCCGGCCGGATTGCTCACCAGTGTTCGCTATCCGCCGTCTTGCTATGGCAGCAGCGTCGCAGCGCCGTTTAATTGTTTGCAGGGACTTGAGGGCTGACAGTGGCGCCCGGTTGTAGGCATTCCTGCACGACCTGGGCCTTGAAAGATATGGGGTAAGAGCTTCGTTGGCCCATGGCAATCCTCGCGATAAGGAGGATCGCGTCCACTTAAAATAGGCGGACACCACCGCCCTTAATGCTGGAGTTTGGAAGGTGTGTTCACTGGACGCTTACGCATTTGGGATGGGTCTCATCGCGATATCCAGCTCATTCGTTGGACTCAGCTATACGGCGCGATCACCCTCAGCCGAATGGTTGTCCTACCGTGGTCACAAACCGCGCGTGAATCCACGTTAGCGCTCGGCTGGCCTGACGGTCGCTTCTCACCGATCAAAGTCCTGGTCGGCTCTGCATTGCGCCTGGTTTCGAGCAGATACCTCGCGCGCCGAGGAGAGGAATCTTGGGCGCTATCCAAGGGGCCGATGATCAAGCGGTGATGTCATGTTGACATCGGGGGCGCGCTAACCAAAAATTCCGCTGACGAGCTGTCCCCATAGCCCAGCACTAAATTAAGCAAATTGTGATCGTTCTGCTCGCAGGAGCACATTGATTTAAAGGGATGTAGTATGAAGTTCCAGGTTGAGGCAGTTAATGTTGGTGGAGAATTTGTTCAGATTAGCTCTGAAACATATAATTATCACAATGTATACACCTTATTGGTTGGTCGAAATGCGGTAGGTAAGACCAGGGCGTTGAGTAAAATCGCAAACGCATATATTTTTTCAGATAGACGAGAAAGCTCAGTTCATGATGTGGCCGAGTCGCCTAGGTCTGTTTCGCAGCCATCACAAGTGATTGCTGTTTCGAATAGCAGGTTTGACCGGTTCCCAAAGCCGAATCCATATTTTATTAGAGAGCGTGAACTGAAGGGATATCATTATCTTGGCCTCTCAGGCTTTCGATCATCGCCTGGCTCAGTGATATCAAAATCGATAGCTAATTTGATTTCAAGATTTGAAATCGAAAGGGACCGGTCTGTTAGGTTTGACTATATTTTAGATTACATTGGATTCCTTCCGCGCGTTATTCTAGAGCTGAGAATCAATTCAGCGCTTTTGCCACAAAGAAACGGGAACTCGCGAGCGTACTTGGAGGATGCAATCCGTCGTACAGAGAGTGGCTTTAAATACGATTTTGAAAAGGAAATTTTGCCAGCGATTTCGTTTTTTTCTAATGGATTCAAAACAAGTCGAGCTTCGACAGTTAGGTACGATTTCGATACAGGTATGTGGGGTCAAGATGGTGTGGGCGAATACATGCATATTTTGCCTGTGCTAATTGAGAGCGGGCTTCTCAAGGTTTTCCGAATACATCTCTATGACAAGAAAACTAAAGATAGAGTGCTGCTGGATCATGCTAGCTCAGGCCAGCAATGTATGTTTTTAATGTTCTTGGGAATGTCCTCTTTGATAAAGGATGGCTCACTGATTTGTATAGATGAGCCAGAGATAAGTTTGCATCCCAAATGGCAGTCTGAGTTTATTGGGATCCTTCAAGGGGCGTTTTCAAACTATCGAGGGTGTCATTTCATTATTGCGACACACTCTCCTCAACTAGTTGCGGGCTTGACATCGGAGAACGGGTTCGTCGCAGATTTAGAAACCAGTAATCTTTTGCGCCCAGAGGATTATGCAAAAAAATCAGCTGACTATCAGCTGAGCGAAGTGTTTCATGAGCCCGGCTATAAAAACGAATATCTCATCAGGACTCTCCTCGTTATCCTGTCCAAAGTTAATAAGGGGCAGCCTCTTTCAAGCTTGGATAGGTCAAAGCTTAGGGAGTTAGAATATGTGAGAGACCGTCTAGATGAGTCGGATCCAGTGCTTCATCTTCTTGATCAAGTAAAAGTTATGGCTGGTTAACATGATCAAGGTGAATTATGAAGGCGCGATCAAAGACTTTGTTGATGCATATGACAAAGTTGATCATGATCTCTGGAATGGCACTGCTGGGCCAATTTTGGCAGTTCGGAAGTACATTCGTGATCACTACTTGATACAGCAGGGCTATCGGTGTGCATATTGCAAGATTGAGAAAAAAGAAGAGCATGGTTATACATGGGATATCGAGCATATACTAGCCAAGTCTATTTATCCTGAGTTCCTATTTCATCCTGAGAATCTCGCGATCGCTTGTAAGGAGTGCAATAATCCTAAAGATGATCACGATATTTTAGTTGGGGTGAGGTCAGTCTCTTATCCGCGAGGTGTTGGACGCTATAAAATCATTCATCCTCATTTTGATGTTTATGAAGATCATATTGAGATTGCTGTGGTGGATGGAAGGCGTATTTACAGGGTTCTCAATAACGCCAAAGGAAAAGCTACATATACGCTGTGCAATTTGAGTAGGTTTGACTATAAATATGCCGGTTGGGATTCATTTGATTCGGCAATGGTTGCGGAGTTCTCGCGCTTCCTCGACAATTGCCCGGCTGACGCAAATCCGGCCGAGATCAAGAGAATGCTCGGTCACCTGAGTTTCGTTGAGCGCCACTAGTGGTTCGCAGTTGAATAGGTTCCAGTGTTCAAGGGAACCTATTTGCTAAAACCTGGCACTATCTTGATGTGAGGGAGACCTTGGGTACCTCCTGCTTTTGCAGGTATCTTGCCGGCGCATCCAGCTCTGTGTCACTGTTCTCGGTCTTTCGGAAGAATGGCATCACCGAAATTCCGTTGCGTATAAAGTACTTTACAAGATCAGCCGATGGATCGTTACGCTCTCTAAGTGGCCCAAGTACTGCTCCCTTGTACCGAGCTTCCGAGGCAATCGTGTCAGGGAAACTGTGGCCTTTTCCATGAGAAGCCATACACCATTTATTGAAGACTTCTTTGTCCGTCGAAATGGCAACGCGGTCGGCGACGGGCAGAAATAGACCAAGAGCTGTCACTCTATGCTTAGGACCTAAGTGCGCCCCCTAAACTCGCATTCACGTATTAATCTATGCAATGTATGACTTTCAGAGAATATTTTAGGCGTCTTCTTCGCTCCTCTTGCGGAAATACGCAGTGGCAGCCTCATTGATTGTCAGGGCAGGTCCAAGGTGAAGCTGGATCATGTTCATTTTGAGTATTTTGAACTCGAAGGACGCGAGGTCTACTTCTAACTCTTCCGTGAAACACTGTTCGTAGGTTTTTGCGTCGTATCCTTTAAACTCTATCCCCATAAATTTGAGGGCTTTGAATACCCTGCATACGCCGGAGATAAAAATAGGCATGATATCTAGATATACTTGTTTTTCTGGATATCGTTCGGCCTGAGCTTCTGCAAAAACCTTTTTAAGTTCAAGACCCTCCGCTATAAGATTGAACCGCTTTTGGATTTCAGCTGGTTTCCCGAGTCGCAGGAGTTCTGATGAGTTCTTGCTAGGATCTAGGCGCGAATATATATCTTCAAGTTTGACGAAGTGATGCATACATGATCTTGCGCCACCTTTGGATTTATGACCCGCCAGCAGAAATGCCGCACCTTCTAACCGCTCAGCGCCTTCGTTGAGCCACAATTCAGGAAGCAAACTGGAAAATAACGAGTGATCGCGGTGATGCAGCGCATTGCGTAAAGCAATTAACAATGATGTATCTGGTTGCGCAAAGTAATCGAAATCATCCTTAGAGGCATCATGTAATGTATGAAAGGCTTCTAGCGTCGCCTCCCACGCTCTATCCAAATTTTCTATGGCTTCCTCTTTGTCAATTGCAACCAATCCTTTGTAGCGTATATGTTCCTCTCCATAGATACGCATAGTATTGGCAAGTCGACTGACTGCTCTCTGTACGATTTCCTTTTCCATGAGCCATTCTTCCTAGGAGTTCATTTTGAGCCAATTACCTTAACGATGGCGGATCGTAGCGGTAAGCCTCGCAAGGGTAACCTCACACCGAAGGCACTGACCGTACTACCACCGCGGCCTACCCACTGCAAACGATGTCCATATCACACCCAATCGTTTCCTTGATATATGCCACAGCGGCGGCCAGCACGAGGTTTTGATCAGCGGTACGATTACCAGCAGATAGACCCGGCTGAACAATCAGTATTTCGGCTTCAATGGGTTTGAAGCGTGCTGTCTTGATCAAGTCATTGAGCCTCAACCCATTTCCAGCAAGGTAGCGCGTTGGACGGTGCAGGGAGCGCAGCCGATCCTCACGTCTTTGTATGTGCTTACCGAGTTCAGAAAAGCGCCATTTCCATTTGGCCGACCTGACCGCTTGGGAGCAGACCTCCACGACATCCTTCACGCGTTCGCCAGGGGTGTCTCCTCCGGCATATTTGCAGTGGATCAGCGCAAGTCGTATACGATTATCTTCCTCCTTGAGACAGACAAGATCCGCGGCTTCACCGGCGCCGTCGTCGTCGAAAACGATGTCAAAATCACCCTGGATGAAGTGCTGGGCGGCTTTCCACTGAATAGAGTCAGCACGTGTAATGCCGTCTTTCCAGTAGGATTCTTTTGTGATGTCGACCCCTGCCCAGTCCCAAGCCTCGAAGCGCTCTTCTCCGATTTCAAGATGCCTGGGGTCTTTAGGCTCGATCAGCATGTTGCCGTCCAGCTCACTCAGGTCGACGAACCGTACCAACGGTGGGTATGAGCTCAGATATTGGCTGAGCGCCCTTGACGCTTTCCCGATGGTAAGTTCGACTGCCTCACCGCTTGTCTGTGCGACGACGAAGCCGTTCTCTCCGCCTACCGTTAAGGTGAAATCTGCGAACTGGCCGGTCTCGTCACAGTTCAGGGCAAACCTCATGCTGTTATCTCGCACATCAAGGTATTTCAGATCGACGAACGTGATAGGAAGGCCGTTTGGAAACGCCCGAGTGGTTAGCACGACCCTGTCTTCTGCAATACTCATGATTTCAGCCGGCCACTCGACAGCAAGCACATTCCTGTCGCTTGGAAACGCTGTCACTTCCTTAGGAATGAGGACGTTTGCAATGATGTCATCGACAACGATACTGTCATCGAGAAGTTTGGCGCCAGCCGCAGCGCACCAGTGAACGAACTCCGGTATGGAGCCTTGCTCTCGCGACCAGACCCTCCCTTTGTACGAGCAGCCAACAGAAACGCGCTCTCCATTTTCCCATCCGGTACCACTGACATTGTTCTTAACGGAGCCGCTACGCTCGGCCACACCGAGTGCTACCGCAACGTCGGCGCCTGTGTACATGGCGTAGCTCAGATTACGTCGACCGTGTTTCTTTACGCCCATGTTCTGAAACACCAAGCGGTTTACATGGCCGAGTATTCGAAACATCTGTTCGCCATGGATAAGGTCTGCTTGCCCGGTGACTTCTTCCGCTAGCTCTGGGAACAAAGAACTATGATCAGTTGAAGACAGGAATAGCAGTTCAAGCTCCGGATTGTGGTGGAGGACGAAGAGTGTCCACTCACGGTCGAGAACGCCTTTGGTATTAGTCCAGCGAACCCTGCCTTCGGCGCGGGTGACGAAGTAAAGCGTACGCATTTCTCGGTTGAGCCAGACCCCCTCAATGTGAAGTTGTTGGGAAAGCCCGTGGTGGAACCGCTCGGGAAAAAACTGTTGAGCCCTGTAAGCGGCAGTGCTGAAAACTGGGCGGAGTAATTGAGGTGACAGAGAAATTTTCGAGTCGCCTTCCTCATCCAGACGTTCGGACGCTTGCAGGAACTCAATCAACTCCCTGTGCTCCCGGACAGCATTAGAACTCAGCTCGCTCAGTACCTGATTCCAGTCGGCGTCTTCGCTGTATAGGCGCTCCAGTGAGTGGGCGACATCTTGATCGCCAATGTTGGCCACCACCGTCGCCTCGCCGATGCTCCTTCCTGCCACGCGTGTGAACCGCCCGATAAACTGGAGCGTGATAGCCAAACTCCGATGACTGTCATGGAGCGCAGCCACTTTCAGCTCGGGCAGATCAAACCCTTCGCCCAACATGTCGACGCAGATCACGACCCGGGACACCCCTGAGCGCAGATCGGCCAGCTTAGCTTCAGTATCGTTGATCTTTGAATGAATCAGGATTGGTTGAAACTCAGGCGCGAGGTGTCGGTAAAGACGTTCTACGTAGGTTGCACGGACGATACTGCTGCATCGGGCTAAGAGCAGGTGATTAAGCCCCGCGTTCAAGTCACGTCGTAGCTTAGTCAGGGCTGTCACGGCGATAGCTTGGTCGGCTTGGGTGCCACCGCTCGGCTGGTGAACAGGCTCGAAATGTATTGGCTTGAAATACCCGTCACGCTGCGCGGCGGCAAGTGAGTAGTTGAAAATCACTTTCCCGTCGACGAGTTCACCATCTCTGCGAAAAGGCGTCGCAGTAAACTGCAAAATGGGCAGCGAGTGAAACGCTGATCTTAGCCCGCTCCAGGTTTTGGCGGGAACATGATGGGCTTCATCCAGTATCAGTGATTTGCACCGTTGAGCCATCTCAGCAGCGAGCGGGCTACCAGCTTCGAATGCCAGTGAACTAATGGTGGAAACCACCACATTGCATTGGGTGAAGATGTCCAAATCTGCCAGCGTCTTGGGTTTGGATGTGATCAGCCCGACTACTGGATTTGCCACTTCGTTTGGCAGCACCCCCAGAGCGCGCAGCAGTCCCAGGCTCTGAAACTTGTTCGCAGTCTGCTGGCGTAGAAGATCCCAAGGAACGACCACAAGTGTGGTCGAATGGCCGTACGCCGTCAGCGTAGCCAGCATCGTTTCAGTCTTGCCGGTGCCGGTGGGCATCACAATCGTTGCAGGCTGTGTATTGAGGCTCCAGTGAGCCCCGATGGCAAAGAGAGCGCCTAACTGGGGCGGTCGCAATCCCTCCTGTCCTGTTGGGACTTGCCCATTGGCGTCACGTTGTTCCGCTCGATATGACAGTTGATTGTGCCAGCTCCGCGCCGCATCGCGGGCTACATCGGCCCACCCAGATTCGAGGACTCGGGCTTTGAGATCGATAAGGAGGCGATGAGTCCTCCAGACGACTTTGTCCTCCCGCAGATGAATGATTCCATCCACTCCGTCGGGCAAAGTGACATTGGGCCGGTTGGTGAGTAGGACGCGGCTACCACATTCAAGCAGCCACAAGCGTTCTCTGATGCGGGGCGACACGTTCACCAAGGTCTCATTGATGACTCGGGTCGTGATGGCTGGCTGTAGCTGATGCCGGATCTTTCCTACAGAGCAGCGTTGCTCGTAAACCACTGGTGGGAGCACAACCATCAGAATCCTCCTTGAATTACCCATTGCTGGGCGCTGCTTAGGGGGAGGATTATAAACTGGATGGCTTAATGATGGCGCGGGTGACGCGCATTCGTGCGAATGGCTCACTATCGTAGTGATCACCAATTATGTGTCCGGGAATTGGTGACAACTAAAACTTCGACCTGCGCTGGCCCCAGATTTTGAGGTGCTTTCTCTGCAAGCACGAGGCTTGGCCTAGGCTGAAATCCTGACGCTAGTACTGGTACGCGAAAGCTCCGATCAACGACTGAATAAAAACTGCAAAAGTTGACCTTATTGTCCCATTTTCACATAAGGAAGAGGTTAAGGCTCTCAACGCTCGCTGTGATCCTGTGCTGAAAGTCTGATACGCCGCTGACGGTGTCGACGTCACCCATGTGGCGCGATAGCAGCCGGTCTCACTCAGAGATCGAAAACCCATTTTTTTTGTAAACGACGAGCGAGCAACCGCACCGTCAGCAAATAGTAATACCGTGTCGCTTCACCGCGTAAATTTAAGCGATGCTCAAGAAACCAAACCACATGCTTTTTTTGCCAAGCCCAAGGTGATTCTCGCTGCCAGCGCCCTGCAATTTCGGCCTGTATGATTTTTGCCTGTCGCACGTGGCGTTGCCGGGTTGCGTGCGAACCGGTCAGAACGCCAGCCAAGAACAACTCCATATCGAATGGCTTACTCATGTCCGTCCGCCAATGTAGGCAGCGACCACGTCGATCCGACCGTGCCCAAGCTCGTAACTGATTCGCCTCCGGGCCTCGCCATCAAGGTTCCTATCTACCTGGTAACATTTGCCACCATTGATTGGCGCGGGGCATTGGGTGATCTGCTCGTAGCGCTCACATGCGTACGCCGCTCGTAGCTCATGGAAGCCTTTGAGGTTGTGTGCATGCAGGATATCCCGCGCAGGGCGGATGATTTGTTGTAGGAGATTGAGGTAGCTTTCGTCTGGTGCAATCAGATTGCGGCTACCCGCAGGCGACACCTGCCGTGCAAACCCAAGGGCACCTCGAACATGGTCGTCCACCGCAATCCAACGCGGCGCCGAGGATCCGGCGCGGCCTCCTTTGGTGCCATCCTGAATGTTAATCCTGCCTTGGCCGTTAGCCTCACGGCTCAGCCGTGGCAGGTCAGCCAAGATAGCCTCACGCAAACGCATGCCAGTGGCTCGTGCCAACAGAACGATCGCGGCGGCCCGTAACTGATGATGGCTGCAAAGCGCATCGACGATCTGCCTGACCTGTTCGCGGTCTTGGCCCTGCGGCACCGAGTGACGAACCCCAGTGCGCTGCATACCCAACGCCTTGCTCGGGCTGGGCAATTTCACATACTGATCACCGCGAAGCGCTGCCATGGTCCTGTTAACGCTGGACAGCCGGTTTTGTGCGGTACTGACAGCAAGCTCACCATTCTTAACCAAGTCGTGCAGGTACGTTGCGTAGTCCGCCAACATCTCTCGATCAATCTGCCGCGCATCATTGATACCAGGCCCCTGTTCGGAACGGCACCATTTGACGAATGCCTGCCAACGGTCACAGTGCGCCTTGACCGTGCCGTAATGGCCGCCGCCGAACATATCTTTCAGTGCCTGCGGTCCTGCATAGCTCAATTGCCTACCGTAGCCGAAATTACGGCCATCGCGCCTACCCACCAATGCCATATCGGTTACCTCATCGTCCGCTGTCCGATCCTCGCCCCACGTCATCCCGCCAAGAATGCTGAGTGTTATCAGGGATCAAGGCCCCTGCGACCTGTGGGGATGTCCTTTAACGCGGGACTGGCGGCTCCTTACGACCAGGGGCAAGGGCATCTCATGATCTGGCCTCCTGAGCACCGTTACCGGTGGGCGGGTGGAGGCTGCATTGGCTGACGAGACCAGTGCCGCGAGATCCTGAGCCAGGTGCAAGCAGCAATGCGATGACCGGGGCATGCCTGACTGTCAGTCAGGTGCAGTCCATTCCTGGGTCTGCGGCACCATCATCTGCAGAGCTGTTGCTGGTGACATCGGCGTTTGTCACGCCGATTGTCACGAGGAGGATTGCCGCAAAGCCATGTGCGATCAGGGCTGCAGCAGTGTTAGAAGTGCCCGTCTCTTTCCAGGAGAAAGAGACGGGCACAGGTTGGCGCAAGATTCGGCCAAGCGGATAGGTTGCTGCAGAGCAGCGAAGTAGGAAGTGTTGTCTGGCGCACGAGGGCCATGATCTGAAGTAGGCATCCATCACCGGGGAGGTGACCGGGCGAGCTGCCGGACGCGAATCGCCATTTGGGGGGAGAACCACCGCAGGAGCGGCGTGACCTTGAAGGCTCGGATCACCTGGGGTGCTGTCAACGACAGCGCTTGCACGGCCAGTTCTACGCCTGTGGATAAACCCGGTCAAGGGTCGATATTCAGCGTTACTCAGGACTTGGAGTGAGCTTATCCACCAATGGAATTCCGTGGTGAATCCCGGACAACGTCGTGGCTTTTAGCTTTTCAACGTGAGGTCCTTCCAAACAGGGCGGCTTTGCAGCCCTGTTTGGAAGGACCCGTGCTTACAAGCGGATAAAC
>Ga0065714_10065317_pt1 | contig 10939 bp, 11 predicted proteins | sample MisRhiReplicate2_FD_59101 | JGI IMG/M metagenome (GOLD analysis project Ga0065714, IMG submission 59101) | Miscanthus rhizosphere microbial communities from Kellogg Biological Station, MSU, sample Rhizosphere Soil Replicate 2: eDNA_1 v2... | ecosystem: Host-associated > Plants > Roots >... | reverse complement strand
AACGGAATGACCGCGTGTTTAAGCATGGTGGCCTCATGATTTGTTGTCATTTTTGGAATTAGAGGACGACCTCGTGAGTCGTGCCTGCGGATACTTATGCAGGGGCCATACCCAATGCAAGATCCAGAGCAGCTACGGGCCTTAAACAGTGGCACGAACGTACCTTAATGTCGCATTTGTGTAAATTCACGCGCATTTGACCGTTTGCGCAGGTTTTTTTCAGTGCAAATCGCGCACCGACAGCGTGCGTCCGGGGCGCTAGGCGCACCCGGATAGAGCGCGGTGTTACTTATTTATACCCACACCATAGAAGGGTGTGAGGCCGAACGGGCTGATCTTGAAGTCGGTGACTTCCTTGCGCAGCGGCTGGAACACCGTCGAGTTGGCAATCGGCATGATAGGGACTTGATGCTTAAGGATTTGTTGTGCCTGTTGGTACAAATTGACCCGTTGCTGTTTGTCAGTGGACACTTTGGCCTGCTGAATCAATTTCTCGTACGCCGGGTCGCACCACTTGGCGTAGTTGCTACCTTTCACCGCGGCGCAGCTGTAGAGCACGCCGAACCAGTTATCCGGGTCGCCGTTGTCGCCATGGCCCACAAATTAATGGTCGTACCGGGTGCAACCCCCGCTTCTTTCAGTAGCGCACGGGCCTTGGTCAGGTCGTGAACTAACGCTGCGAAACCGCCCCAAGCCTGTTGAGCGGCTGGGGGCGTGGTTTTTACTAATATGAGCTAATCTCCGATGTCGAAAAGTCCTGTATTTTATTCACTGGGTAACGATAAATGAAGCGAGTTGTCGAGATATTAACCTACGTCCTGAAACAGAATGCGGGAGTGGACTTTCACAGCATTATGCAGGATGTCAGTGTTCCACTGCATTTGAAGAGTGGAATAGATGTTGTAGCGTATGGCAATTCATTACATGACGTCGATTGTTATTATTTGATTCGCGCTTACGAAAGTGAAAGTGATCGTCAGTTCACACAAGAAAAATTGTACGAAAGTGTGGCCTGGAAGCAAGGGCCAAGAGTCGGCATCATTGAGCGTATAGAACACAGCACAAGAGTGGTTCTCGTACTTACCCACGAAACAATCGAATCCATGCGTCATGATACTCAATAATGAATATCTTCCGCCACGAGCGTATTTCCACTGTAACGATTGTTGCTGTCGAAATGCTGCGGTGTAAGGTAGGTGTCAAATTTTCCAGGGTGAGCGGTTTTCTCTCCGGGTGTTGTCAACATTGAGTTTCCCAGCGCGAGCGCCAACAATGTTTCATTCCAGTAGGGTAGAAGCCTTCCATGTTTCGGGATATCAAACACGGCTTTGACTCGAGACAATAGATGCGGTTTGACGATCACTGCATTATAAACATCATCGCAGTCGGAATCATCAATCAGGACGATACGATAAACCGATTTCCTTGAAAGTTCCCTGATAATGTTTTGAGCAAAATCATCATAGCCGAATATAATATAAGTATCGCTTGCTTTTGCCTGTGTGGGTGCAGTATTTATTATATTTATGTTCGCGATCAAAGGTACCAGGCTTGATAGTGTATTGCCGTACTCATTGTTTTGGGCAATGACAGTTATGTTGCCGCTGCCTCGTTTGGCAATACAATCAAATACACAGTGCTGCACAAGTGCTTTGTTGCTTTGTTGATACTTGTATGTGAGTTGCTTTTCGTTAGCAGGCAACAGGTCAAGTAGGCAAGAAGTGGATGCCGGCAGAATGACCGGTACATGGGCAGTGGCGTAATACGGAATAGCAGAAATCGCCGCAACACTTGAAAAGTGCCCTATGACTATGTCCGCACCCCATTCAATCAATTCCTTCGCTGCATTGGCGCCCCCCTGCCGGGTTTTTTCATCGCTGACAGTTTTAAATACGTATGAATCAAGGTCGGGAAAATTATCGAGACTATACGTGATAGCCTCGATAAAAGTCTGAGTGTGGTAAGTTGCACTGTTATCCAGTGCAATAGCCAACCCGATTTTTTTCATTTTGTCGTTACTTTTATTTGATTGCTATACGTCAACGCTTTGGATTCGGTCTCTTTACGTTCACTTCCCGACACGCCCAGGAACCCGACAATATCATTTCCAAAAGGAGGTCTTTTAATTGAGGTGCCAACGTCAGCTGTGATTTTCAGCATAAATACCGCTGGGTCGTTGGTAATGGCCGCAGGTATCGCAATATGGGTGATCGTGCCAGGGTTGGAAATCAAGCATAACGCGAATGTGTCCAAGCCTGTGGGGGCATAACGACCATGGCTGGGCTTGACGCCGACTGCAATATCTATTGCCGCTTTGATTGGGCAGTAACCCGCGGATAAGCGGGACATGAAATCCAGGCCACCGCCCCCCAGGCGGGCGGCGATTTCGATTATATAAGGCTTATTCTGATGAAAGCGTATTTCTGCGTGCATAACGCTTCGCGTCAAGCCTTGGGCGAGTGCTCCTGCATGCACCGCGGCTTGCACCCTTTCGATATCAAGCGGGGACAGGTCGGTAGGGGCGTGATGCACATCGTCATCAAAAGAATTACCTTCCAATGTAACTCTATCAACGATAGAGCCAAGCACTGTTTCGCCGTCCCAGGTAAAAGCTTCGATTAAAAATTCACGACCATCCAGGTACGACTCTATCAGCAAGCTGTTAGGGCCAAGAACATCCGTGATGCCTTCTTTCAAAAATTGGCTCATCACGTTGATACCTTCCAACGCCGTTGGGAAGGCGTCATTGAGCTCCTCGTGACTATTTATCTTATATACAAACTGACTGCCGGAACCGAGTGTGGGTTTAAGAATAACAGGGAAACCTATTGAGTCGGCGGTTTTGCGTGCTTCATCAATGGTGTTCGTAAGCACAAATTCCGGGTGCGGGGCATTATGGTTTTTGTGCGCGTTGCGCATGAATATTTTATTGCGACTGTTCACCGCGGCATTCACCGTGATAGAGGGTAACCCCAACGCAGTTGCAATAATGGCAGTGGCAATAACGCTGTTCTCGGCGAGCGTGAATACACCGTCGAATTTATGTTCCTGATGAACTTCGATGGCGCGTTGGGTTAAATCGGTGATGTCCATGCTGTTGGAAACGAACAGCTTTCCTTCTTTCCAATGGTCAGAGTCGGCGACGCCGGAAAAAACATACAGGTCAACACCATAGTTTTCAATCTGCTGATATCGGGAGTTGTAATAATCGCCAAATTGCCCGATTTCAATGGCCAATAGTTTCATTTAGACTGTCCTTTCATAACAAATAATGAAGCAATCGAGGTCAGGACAACAACTGCAGCAGCTAACGCTACGTAGCCTGTTATCACATCAAATGTGTCTACCAAGGTGCCGATGACGTAAATCAACACTACCGATGACGCCAGGCCAAGCGCATTGCTCATTCCAAAAAACCGTCCCGTATATTGGGAGGAAATGGAGTTGAACATTAGTGTTCGGCAGGAGATTCTGGCGATGCCGAAAAACAGCGCACCTAAAGGAAAGAACACAATAAGCCACGCAATATTGAATTGCGGTTGCAGGGCAATAAATACCGCATTTCCGACATAACCGATAATAACGATTGTCAACAGCGAGTAGCGTTTTTGTATAAAAGGTGTCAGCGCGGCGGCCACGAAGACGCCAACGCCGGCCAAGGCGTCAACAATTCCCAGTACGCTGGCGCCCGCGCCAAAATGCTTGGTTACGAGTATAACCAAGAGCATGTTGCTGACCGTTACAATAATATTGCCAATACCATAAAGCAACATCAACCAGGGTTTTCTAATCTGGGAATTCTCTTTTTTCAGATCAGCGTCTGCACTTGTGTCAGTACCTGCAAACGGCGCCGGTTGCAGAGTGGTATTGGTAAGTTTGAATAAAAAGGCACTCAGCAAAAAGGTGATTGCATTCAGCACAAATACAAAACTCACGCCTGAGTACTGGATCAAAAATCCACCAATCGCAACAGATGTCAGCGTGCCGATCTGAGTCGCCATTTCCAGTTTGGAGTTAAAAACGGCCATTCGGGTTTTGGCGATGGCGTCTTTGATAATGGCGTTGTTTGCCGGGAAAAACATAGCGGTTGTAATAGACAGCATAAAGCTGCCGACAAACACGGTCATTGAAGGGTCATCGAAAAACTTGATGCCCGCCAAAACACTTATCACAATAAGCGCGTTAAAAATGTTGGTGATGATACAAATTTTCTTTCGATCGTAGGTGTCCGAGATTTTTCCGAATAAGAGCGAAAAAAATGCTTGCGGCAAAGCCACGAGTATAAAGAGCAAGCCTACAGCTTTGGCGGTCCCCATGGTGTGCGAAATAATAAGCGCGTTGGCGATAATCAGAACACCGCTGCCAAGCGTAGAAATCAGTGATGCGAGAAGTAGGTAGCGCTCATTATTATCTATCGCAGGGCGCGCCAACGCATCAATTGCAAGAGTTTCATTACTCATTTCATCCCGCCTTTAGAATCATGTCGCTTAGGGTTTCTGATATTGCTGGCGCAGCCTTAAATAACGATGCGTCGCAAGCATTGATCGAAATGACGTTGTGGTTTGGCCGGGTTTCCCAGTAGGCATTGGTGTTTCGAGCAGGCGTTGCCAGTTCAAAGTATTCAGAGATGCGCACGTCGAATGTTGTGTATTTGACGTTTATTTTCTGAATAAGATAGTCAGTCATCTCGTTAAGTTGAGCCGCGTCTATTGTCTTCGTGAAGGAAAAATTACTAGCGCTGACACTCAGGGTTTTTTTATCAATTGAGGGCAGGGCCCATGTGATTTGCGGATCACCAAAATTAAGCAACGGCAGGAGATCGTCGTCGGCCGCATTCCCTTCAAGGTGGAAGTCAATGTGCAGCTGATAATGTTTTTCTGGAGTGCATGTTGCGTTTTGTGGGGGCGCGTATTTTCCTGGTCTTCCGGTTGAAAGGATGATGCCAGAGTAGTCAAATTTTCCATGCGTACTCTGGATAGAGCATCCAGAGATGTCGGTGTCGACGTCGATTTTTGTGTTAGGGAAAAAACTGACGTTGCTCATGGACTTAAGCGCATCTACGAGATGGGAGTAAATAAGTTTCGCGTTAATCAATAAGGCGTCATTCGCAACGAACAGGCGTTGTTCGCGGGTGATATCAATATCGTACATCCTCCTTAACGACAGTTCGTCAGTGCTGAGGATGGTGTAGGTGTAGCCGCTGTTGTCATAGGCATCACTTAAAACCTCGCACTGCGCCAGTGTCAGTAGACGAACTGTTTGGGTTTTTCTGATCCCTTCAGGTTTCGATAAACTCTGGAAGTTTAGCCATGCGTCTAACGACGACGCAGCTAATGCTTCCAGAGTTGGGTTGTTATGATGCACGTGTCGCCACATGCGAACATCCGCAAAAGATAAGTTTCGTTTGTTCGGGATGTCCTCAGCATCATATATTGCAACGGCCGCACCTTTTCGGGCGCAAGCCAGTGCAGTCATGATGCCCATGATCCCTGCGCCCACGATGGCAACTTCAGGACGCATGAAGTTCACTAACCTGGGTGTTGATGGATAATGCCGACAGTTTCGGCAGTGTTAGCGGTAGCGTGTTCTCCAAACCGACTTTATCGTAATTATTCGCCTTGAAGCTGTCATTGAAGTCAATCATGATCAAGCCCATTCCTTCAATAAGTGCGAGGATCTGCGCGTTGAGTGACTCAATCGTATTGTTTTTCTCCAAGAGCAGGCTGTAGATTCTGCTAATGTGGCCTAACACCCAGTCAGCTAAACGTCGCATGCTGAATGTTCGAATGTCACATGTTTGGAGTAAGCGCTCTTTCATCACTTCAACCGCGAAGGTGTCGCGCTGTGTTTCAACGTTTTCCAGTGTGCACCACTGATGATTGTTGTAGGCTTCGACCAAACTGTTCCACGGTGTAATTAATTGTTCTTCAATAATGGTGTTGAGTGCGGCGCGACTGAAGTTACTTCTGTTGTGCTCCGGGCATGTCAGGCAAAGGTAAAACCTTGCGTAGTCGCGAGTCACGGTTTTTAACAGGTCTCGAGCCCAGATCAAATGATTCCGACTTGTCGAGAACTTGGAGTTTTCCAATTCGTAAAATTCATTTGGCACAATAAAGTCGGGCAAAATATATTTACCTTCGTGCGCCATCAACAGTGCCAGGTGAGTGATGCCCCAGAAGTAAGAATTGTCAAAGCCTAGAAAATATCCAAGAGTGTTGCCATTCTCTACGCGCCAGGATGCATCAGTGTCGGCGTGGGGGTCTTCGCCCATCGCATTGCAATACATGGACGCGGCCATTCCTTCTGCCCAGGCATTAATAACTTGCCCTTCTGTACCAGGGAACGGCGATGGCAGGCCCCATGTGACGGGATAGGTAATGGGGAAATCAATCAGGGTTTTACTGAACAACTCATTCATGAGCTGCAGAATATGAGGTCTCCATTCACCTTTTTTATCTTTATAAAAAGCCTTGAGTTGTTCCCGGTAGTCCTCGAGGGGCAAGACAAGGATCTCGGTGTCTTTATAAATAAGTTTTTCGTAGGGTGGCAGCGTAGCCCGTGGGTTTTTTAGAGTGTCAAAGTTGTTGGGGTGACCACAACCTTCGCAAAGGCCGCCTCGGGTCTGACTTAAACAGGTTGGGCATTCGCCAGCAACGAATGACTCGACCATGAATTCTTTTCGGTGAACAGAATACGGTAACTTCACGGATTTGAGTTTGAACTTCTCTGCGGCATGCAAAGGAAGTAGAAAATCCATGACCATTTTTTTATATTTATCATCGAACGGGGCATATCCGTCCAGACTAACGCCCCAGGCCGACAGACTACGTTCAATTTCTGTTGCTGCGGTTTCGCAGAGGCTTTCTGGGGTGATGCCTAATTTGAATGCGCTGGTGACAACATAAGTCTGACTGTCGTCCGTACCGGTTGCGTAATTGACGTGCTTGCCCTGCGATCGAAGCGCTCGAGCATAAATATCAGCGGCCAGGTAAGGTCCGGCCATGTGACCCACGTGCAAGTCGCCATTGGGTGTCGGTGGCGGGGCAATGACAAGAACTTTACTCATTGTGGGAACCTGCGACGTTAGTCATGTGGCGTTGGGCAAATTTCTTGGTCATTTCTTCATCCCACCAAATGCTATACATTTCAAATGGTTCGTCACTTTCATTGATAACGCTATGCTGTAAATTAGGCGGGAAATGCACAATGTCCCCAGCGTTAAATGCAGTTTTGTTGTTTTCCGAAAGAATGAATGCATTGCCTTTAAGTGCGATAAAGATTTCATACTCATGGTGGGCATGGAGCGACGACGAAGTATGTGCGTTAATCACGCACCACGAACCCTCGAAAGGTGCATTCAGCTCCGCCCACGGCAGTAGTCTCTGCGACAACAAGTTGTTCTCGAGTTTCAATGTTTCACGGTTTAATACTTTTAACGAGTGCATTGTTCACAGTCCTTGTTGGTCACGCATGTAGGTCGTTAACTATTTCTTGAGAGCGTTGCGCAAGCACGCTAAGCAAGGAGTCGGCAATGCCATGGGTAGATTCGTTTACACCTTGAAGGTGCAGAGAGGCGCCACCGGTGTAAGGCAGGTCGGCGCGGTAGTGTCTATTAACATTGAGGGACGTGCGGTCCATCATCAGCATTGACTCGTTAAAAATAGCCGGGATTTTGTTTTGATAACCCGTGCCGAGAAACACCAGATCAAATTTCTCTGTTTCGGTCTTGTTTTGTTTTTTGTCAAACCAAGTCACCACGGTGCCTGACCCATCATCATGCGCACTTTGAATGTTGCATTGTGTGTAGATGGCGGCGCGGTTACTTCCGTTCAGTTCTTGCAGGTAATGATAGCGGTACAAGGTGTCCAGGGTGGCTGGAGCGACACCTGAGTAGTTGGTGGAATGCATTTCTGCAAGCACTTGAGCGCGCGAAGTGGTATCGACATTGAAGAATGTATTGATGTGGTCATTGCTGAACAAAGTGTTTGTAAATTTGCTGCCTTCATAGTTCACAAGCCCAATGGAGCGCATAATCATTTTTACGCGCGCATGCGGGAAGTGTTCAAGGCAACTCTGATAAATTTCGACACTACTTTGTGCGCCACCAATCACGGCGATGTTATTAACCCTTGCCTTATCGATACCCTCAAGAGACGTCAGGTAGTTTGAGCTGTGCGTGACACGGTCCTGGCCCAGTTTTTTAAAGGCTTCCGGAATGTTTATATCGCGACCGGCGCCAAACACCAGTTTTTTGGCCCTGTACTCTTCTCCTTTCTCAGTGCTGACGAGCCAGGCGCAAATTTCGCCGTCGTCCGTCAGTTCAGGTTGGACGCGAGTGACATTGCTGCCGTATCTGATCCTGGTTTTTGTCAGGTTATCCGCAATCCACTGCAGATAGTCCGAGATTTCACGCCGATACGGATTGAACGTTTGAAGGTTGATGAACCCTTCAAGTTTTCCGGTTTTGTGAAGAAAATTTAGAAAGCTGAAACGGCTGGTCGGATCTCGAAGCGTTACCAGGTCTTTAAGGAACGAAACCTGAGATTGCGCTTCCGGAAATAACATGCCTTTTTGCCAGGACACGCAGGTTTCTTTCTCAAGCATGATAGAGCTGCCGATCGCGCTTGTGGAAGCATGTTCTTCCAGAGCAACAGCGATAGATAGGTTCGCTGGACCACTACCGATCATTAATAAATCAATATTTTGCACGTGATTTCCTTACGCTCGCGTCAAAAGACATCCGCACTTTTTAGGCGTGCCGGATGCTCGATGCTTTTTATAGTTCGATTCATTGACTGTTGTTGAATGTTTCAGATCATGCTGGTTTTATATATTTTTGTTTAGCATCCTATTAATCTTGGCCGCTGCCTGACTGGACAGGCTCGGTACTGGTCGATATGAACTGCTGTTTGGCTCTCAGCGAGCTATGAATATAGAGTGCCACACTAATAATTTGCCGTTAGCGAGCATTTCGATTCGGTCAGGAAAACATCAGAGTCGCTTTTTATAGACATAGTCAAACTCCTGCCTTGTTGAGTCGGCAGGTCTTTTATCGATGTCGGTGTCGTCGGCGCAATGAATATGAAAACTCCGTTCTTTAAACCTCTAGAGTTTTGAACGGGTTCAGAAATTCAGGCGCAGTTAACCTTCATCAATGCGAAAATAATTGTCGTTTTACAGGCGAGCAAAAGCCATTAATAAAACAGGTAGCTATCGGCATTTTGTACGAATTTAGTGCGATGGGATTTTTCGGAAAGGACAGTTGATACTGTCGACAGATTTTTTATTATTAATAGTGCGCGCAGATATCAGCAACTGGACGATGCCGAAAGACGGCATACCAGAATTCTTATGAGTAGAACCTGAAGTGCTGAACTGAGGAAGGGAGTTTAATCGACGCTTCATGCTTTTCATTTTTCGCTCCATGCGATTTTTTTAAACAGAAAATCTGAAGATAACAAAGTGATTCGAGTATATCCACAACAACGCCCACATGAATAGACCAGGAAAGGACCCTTTGTATTATATTTTTGGTGTATTTTTATCGTTCGATAGTTGTGTTTTTCAGGTTGGTGTGCATGTGCCATCACTGCGAGTGCTGATGATTGATCGGAATAGATCCGGTTTACGGATGTTGGGCTTAACGAATTGGGGCGTCTGCGTCTATTTTGGAAGGTGCTTCGCGAGTGTTCAATACAGGCATACGCGGGCACTAAGTTAACTATTTGGTTTGTCAAAGCCGATGCATGCAGATTGAACGAGGTAATAAAAAACGGCGATCACGTTAATGATCGCCGTTTTTGGAGACGGAGTTATCGAATCAAGGCATCAACACTTCGATCGAACCATCCGCCGTCATGCTGACCTGACTCGTACCCGCTTCGACTTCCGGCGTCACCGGCGCCCCGTCCATGCTGGCCGCTTTCATCATCATCGGCGCGCGCATGTACGGTTGTGGATAACCGTTGCTGTTCAGGTTCAGGTTGACGATTTTGTAACCGCTGCCGCCCAACGCGTCGGTTGCCAATTGAGCACGGGCCTTGAAGGCTGTCACGGCTTCTTTAAGCAGCGCATCTTCGCTGGTTTTGCGGGTTGGGTTGGCGATGGCGAAGTCCATGCCACCCATTTTCAGGTCGGTGAGCAGTTCGCCGGTCAGTTTCGACAGCGCCGCGAAGTCGGAGCTTTCCAGGCGCAGTTCGGCGCGTTCGCGCCAGCCGGTGATTTTCTGGTCCTTGGTGTCGTAGATCGGATAGCTGTTGCGGCTGCCCTGTCGCAGGGTGATGTCTTTGACTTGCTTGGCCTGGGCCAGTGCTTTGTTCATGGTGGTGCTGACGTCGGCAGCGAGTTTGGCCGGGTCGGTGTTTTGTTCTTCTGTATAGAGGGTCACGATCATCAGGTCGCGGGCGACTTCCTGACTGACTTCGGCGCGCAGGGCGATCTGGTTGTAATGAAGTTCGTCGGCGGCCAGGGCAGGGAGGCTGGCGACGGTGCCAACGCTAAGGGCAAGAAGGGCGGCGCTGCGGCTGAAACTGTGCATGAAAGCTCCTTGGGCGATGCGCAGGGGTAAGGTCCGAGCCTGCGTGAAACCATCAGACTCTAGCTTTTATGATCCGGTTCGCACAGTTACAACTTCTATACAGATCGACGCGATCCTGTGTAGCAGCTGCCGAAGGCTGCGTTCGGCTGCGAAGCAGTCGTAAAATCCGACACTGCGGTTATTCAGGTAAACCGCGCATACCGAATCTACGACTGCTTCGCAGCCGAACGCAGGCTTCGCCAGCTGCTACAAGGGATGTGTGTCCGCCAATGGCCTGTGGCGGTTTGCCGCACTTTTGCCTGTCAGCCCCCGTGCTTGGTTATACTCCGTGCGATCCGCCTGGAGCGCTCATCAGGAGAGCTCATGCTCGCCCCCGTTCAAATCACTTCCGCAACTCGCCAG
>Ga0065714_10003986_pt1 | contig 10945 bp, 7 predicted proteins | sample MisRhiReplicate2_FD_59101 | JGI IMG/M metagenome (GOLD analysis project Ga0065714, IMG submission 59101) | Miscanthus rhizosphere microbial communities from Kellogg Biological Station, MSU, sample Rhizosphere Soil Replicate 2: eDNA_1 v2... | ecosystem: Host-associated > Plants > Roots >... | reverse complement strand
TCGTCCTTGACGCCGGTCGCCGACTTGCCTTTGCCGCCGCGACGCTGGGCCTGGTAGGCAGCCAGCGGCTGGGTCTTGGCGTAGCCGCCGTGGGAAATGGTCACCACGCGCTCTTCTTCCGGGATCATGTCACCCAGGGTCAGGTCCAGGCGCGCATCGAGGATCTCGGTGCGGCGCACGTCGCCGTACTCGGCACGAATCACTTCCAGCTCTTCGCGGATCACTTCCATCAGGCGCGTGGCGCTGTTGAGGATGCGGATCAGCTCGCCGATCTGGTTGAGGATTTCCTGGTACTCGGCCAGCAGCTTCTCGTGCTCCAGGCCGGTCAGGCGGTGCAGGCGCAGTTCCAGGATGGCTTGCGCCTGTTCCGGGGACAGGAAGTACTTGCCTTCGCGCAGGCCGTACTGCGGGTCGAGGTTCTCCGGACGGCACGAGTCGGCGCCAGCGCGCTCGACCATTGCCACCACCGCGGAGGACTCCCAAGGGGTGCTGATCAGCGCTTCCTTGGCTTCCGACGGCGTTGGCGAGGCCTTGATCAAGGCGATCACCGGGTCGATGTTCGACAGGGCAACGGCCTGGCCTTCGAGAATGTGACCACGCTCGCGAGCCTTGCGCAGCTCGAATACGGTACGACGGGTGACCACTTCGCGACGGTGACGCACGAAGGCTTCCAGCAGGTCCTTGAGGTTCAGGATCCGCGGACGGCCGTCGATCAACGCAACGATGTTGATGCCGAACACGCTTTGCAGTTGGGTCTGGGCGTAGAGGTTGTTGAGGATCACCTCAGGCACTTCGCCACGACGCAACTCGATCACGACGCGCATGCCGTCCTTGTCGGACTCGTCACGCAGCTCGGTGATGCCCTCGAGCTTCTTCTCTTTCACCAGCTCGGCGATCTTCTCGATCAGGCGAGCCTTGTTCAGCTGGTACGGCAGTTCGGTGATGACGATCTGCTGGCGACCACCGACCTTGTCGATGTCTTCGACGGTGGAGCGGGCGCGCATGTAAATGCGGCCACGGCCGGTGCGGTAGGCTTCGATGATGCCGGCGCGACCGTTGATGATCGCGGCGGTCGGGAAGTCCGGACCCGGGATGTATTGCATCAGCTCATCGACGGTCAGCTCGGGATTGTCGATGAGGGCCAGGCAACCGTCGATGACTTCACCGAGGTTGTGCGGCGGGATGTTGGTCGCCATGCCCACGGCAATACCGCTGGAGCCGTTGACGAGCAGGTTCGGGATACGGGTCGGCATGACCGCCGGGATCATTTCGGTGCCGTCGTAGTTCGGCACCCAGTCCACGGTTTCCTTGTGCAGGTCGGCCAGCAGTTCGTGAGCCAGCTTGGTCATGCGCACTTCGGTGTATCGCATGGCCGCGGCGTTGTCGCCGTCCACGGAACCGAAGTTGCCCTGGCCGTCTACCAGCAGGTAGCGCAAGGAGAATGGCTGCGCCATACGAACGATGGTGTCGTACACGGCAGTGTCGCCGTGGGGGTGATACTTACCGATCACGTCGCCGACGACACGGGCAGATTTCTTGTACGGCTTGTTGAAGTCGTTGCCCAGCTCGCTCATCGCGAACAGCACGCGCCGGTGCACGGGCTTCAAGCCATCGCGCGCATCCGGCAGCGCCCGCCCGACGATTACGCTCATTGCGTAGTCGAGGTAGGACTGTTTCAGCTCGTCTTCGATATTGACCGGGAGGATTTCTTTGGCCAGTTCGCCCATGAGAAGCCTGATTCCTTTTTCTGGTGAAACCTCGTCACATCCAGATGGGACGAACGAAGCTCGCCGCTGCAGAACAAGTGCCGTGCAGCGACTTACGACAAATCAACGAGTTATGCCATGGATCTGCGCAGTAAAGGCCACCTCGCGAGGCAGCCTTGGAAACCGCCGGATGTTATCACAAGAGCCGCCACGCACCTATCCCCCAGATGCGCATGGTGCGTAGTTAGTTGACCGGTGACAGGCTGATATGGGACCAGAGGGGCTTAGAAGCGCTACGGATGGAGAATCAGGGCGAAAATGCAAGGCATTTGTTGCCTTTGAGGACCTCATCGCGAGCAAGCTCGCTCCTACAAGGATCTTTTGTGTCTGAAATTTCAGACACACCTCCTATCCACTGTGGGAGCGAGCCTGCTCGCGATGGCGGTGGATCAGACACCAAAAGGCCTTCAATGCAACCGCTTGCGACACATCAACTGCGCCAGCTTGGCGGTGTCCGGGCGCTCGATGATGCCCTTCTCCGTGACGATGACGTCGATCAAATCCGCCGGAGTGACATCGAACGCCGGGTTGAAGGCGTCCACCTCCGCGCCAAGCCTCTTACCACCAATTTCCAGCAGTTCACGCCCATCGCGCTCCTCGAGCGGAATGTCATCACCGCTGGCCAGGCTCATGTCGATGGTCGAACTCGGCGCCACCACCATGAAACGCACGCCATGGTGCATGGCACAGACCGCCAGTTGATAGGTGCCGATCTTGTTCGCCACGTCGCCATTGGCGGTGATGCAGTCGGCACCGACGATCACCCAGGTCACACCTTTCGTCTTCATGATGTGGGCAGCGGCGGAATCGGCGTTGAGGGTCACTGGGATGCCCTCATGGGCCAGCTCCCACGCCGTCAGGCGCGAGCCTTGCTGCGATGGACGGGTTTCGTCGGCATAGACGCGCTCCACCATGCCTTCGATATACGCGCCACGGATGACCCCCAAGGCCGTGCCGAAGCCGCCAGTCGCCAGGGCACCGGTGTTGCCGTGGGTGAGGATGGCCTGGGCGTTGCCCTGGTGCTTGCGGATCAGGTCGACACCGAGCTGGGCCATGGTCAGGTTGGCTTCGCGGTCACTTTCGTGGATCGCGATGGCTTCAGCCTCAAGCACCGCCAGCGGCTCGGTGTGCTCTTTCAAGCGTCCCAACCGGTCGCGCATCCGATCCAGCGCCCAGAAGAGGTTCGCCGCTGTCGGCCGGGCCTGGGCCAGCAAGGCAAAATCAGCCTCCAGCGCCGCTTGCCAGTCACCGCCCTCGGCCATCCTGGCCCGCGCCGCCAGCACCACACCATAAGCCGCGCTGATGCCGATGGCCGGCGCGCCGCGCACCACCAGCGAGCCAATGGCCTCGGCCACATCGGCGGCACAGGTGCAGGCGATCCAGTTTTCCTCGAACGGCAAGACACGCAGGTCCAACAGGTACAGGACGCCATCACGCCAATCGATGGCCTTCACCTTCTCCGCAGCCAATAGTCGATCGCGCATCCTTCACCCCGTACTCATGAACAAAAGCCGCCGATTATAGCGATCCCTCCGCGAAGACGCTCGGGTATACTTCGCCATCCTTTATACCCCATGGAACCGTTCCACGATGCCCAAGCCTGCCGTTGCGCTCGACTTATTATTGCTGCCGACCTGGTTGGTGCCTGTCGAACCCGCCGGTGTAGTGCTCAAGGATCATGGCCTGGGCATTCGCGACGGCTGCATCGTGTTCATCGGTCCACGGGCAGAAGCCCTCAAGTGTGACGCCGCCCAGGTCCGCGAGCTGCCCGGCATGCTGCTCAGCCCCGGCCTGATCAATGCCCATGGCCACGCAGCCATGACGCTGTTCCGCGGCCTGGCCGACGACCTGCCCTTGATGAGCTGGCTCGAACAGCATATCTGGCCGGCGGAAGCCAAATGGGTCGATGAAGATTTCGTGCGCGATGGCACCGACCTGGCAATCGCCGAGCAGATCAAGGGCGGCATCACCTGCTTCTCCGACATGTATTTCTACCCCAAGATCGCCAGCGAGTGTGTCCACGACAGTGGTATTCGTGCGCAAATCGCGATTCCAATCCTCGATTTCCCGATCCCCGGCGCCGCCAGCGCCGACGAAGCCATTCGTCAGGGCATCGAGCTGTTTGGCGACCTCAAGCACCACCCACGGATCAAAGTCGCATTCGGTCCGCACGCGCCCTACACCGTAGGCGACGAGAACCTGGAGAAAATCCGCGTGATCGCCGAGGAGCTGGACGCGGCCATTCATATGCACGTTCACGAAACCGCCTTCGAAGTGCAGCAGGCTGTGGATAACACAGCGGAGCGACCGCTGGCGCGCCTGGGACGACTTGGCCTGCTGGGGCCACGCTTTCAGGCCGTGCACATGACTCAAATCAGCGACGAAGACCAGGCCTTGCTGGTAGAAAGCAATTGCAGCGTGATCCACTGCCCGGAATCGAACCTGAAGCTGGCCAGCGGTTTCTGCCCGGTGGAGCGCCTGTGGCAGGCCGGCGTCAATGTCGCCCTCGGCACCGACGGCGCGGCGAGCAACAACGACCTGGATCTGCTCGGCGAAACCCGCACCGCCGCCCTGCTGGCCAAGGCCGTCGCCGGTTCCGCCACGGCCCTGGATGCTCATCGGGCACTGCGCATGGCTACGCTCAATGGCGCCCGGGCGCTGGGCATCGAAGCGACAGTCGGCTCGCTGGAAGTGGGCAAGGCCGCCGACCTGGTGGCCTTCGATCTGTCGGGCCTGGCCCAGCAGCCGATCTACGACCCGGTGTCGCAACTGATTTATGCCACCGGGCGCGATTGCGTAAAACACCTGTGGGTGGGCGGCAAGCCGCTATTGGAAGATGGCCGACTGACCCGCATGGACGAATCAAGACTGATCGCCACGGCCCAGGCCTGGGGTCGCCGCATCAGCGGCCACAACGAATAACCACGCCCCTTGAGCCACGGCTCGGGGCACCTGATTTTTCAAGCTTTTCGAGGATCTGCACATGAGCAACGTCGACCACGCCGAAATCGCCAAATTCGAAGCCCTGGCCCATCGCTGGTGGGACCGCGAAAGTGAATTCAAGCCGCTGCACGACATCAACCCGCTGCGGGTCAACTGGATTGACGAACGGGTCAACCTGGCTGGCAAGAAGGTGCTCGACGTCGGTTGTGGCGGCGGTATCCTCAGCGAAGCCATGGCCCAGCGCGGGGCGACGGTGATGGGCATCGACATGGGCGAAGCGCCACTGGCGGTTGCACAACTGCATCAGCTGGAGTCGGGCGTCAGCGTGGAATACCGGCAGATCACCGCCGAAGCCCTGGCCGAAGAAATGCCCGGCCAATTCGACGTGGTCACCTGCCTGGAAATGCTCGAGCACGTGCCGGATCCGTCGTCGGTCATCCGCGCCTGCTTCCGCATGGTCAAGCCGGGCGGCCAGGTGTTTTTCTCCACCATCAACCGCAACCCGAAGGCCTACCTGTTCGCCATCGTCGGCGCCGAATACATCATGAAGCTGCTGCCTCGCGGCACTCACGACTTCAAGAAATTCATCCGCCCTTCCGAACTGGGCGCCTGGAGCCGTGCGGCCGGGCTGACCGTCAAGGACATCATTGGCCTGACCTACAATCCGCTGACCAAGCACTACAAGCTGGCCGCCGACGTCGACGTCAACTACATGATCCAGACCCTGCGCGAGGAGTAAGTCGATGCGTCTCAAAGCGGTTCTCTTCGACATGGACGGCACGCTGCTCGACACCGCGCCGGATTTCATCGCCATCTGCCAGGCCATGCGCGCCGACCGTGGCTTGCCACCGATGAACACGCAGCACATTCGCGACGAGATTTCCGGCGGTGCCCGGGCGATGGTCGCTGTGACCTTTTCCATGGACCCGGAATCACCGGGGTTCGAGGAACTGCGTCAGGAGTTCCTCGACCGCTACCTCAAGGGTTGCGCGGTCCACAGCCATTTGTTCGACGGCATGGCCNAGGTGCTGGCCGATATCGAAGCGGCCAACCTGATCTGGGGCGTGGTCACCAACAAGCCGGTGCGCTTCGCCGAACCGATCATGCAGCAACTGGGCCTGGCCGAACGCTCGAAAGTGCTGATCTGCCCTGACCATGTGAAAAACAGCAAGCCGGACCCGGAACCACTGACCCTGGCGTGCAAGCTGCTCGACCTGGACCCGGCCAGCGTGCTGTTCGTGGGTGATGACCTGCGGGACATCGAGTCCGGTCGCAGCGCCGGCACCAAGACGTGTGCGGTGACCTATGGCTACATCCACCCGGACGACAACCCCAGGCACTGGGGCGCGGATGTGGTGATCGATCACCCATCGGCACTGCGCGAGGTGCTGGATAACGCGCTGTGCGGTTGCTGATATGACTGTCTTGTGATGAAGGAATTTATGTGGGAGCAAGGCTTGCCCGCGATGAAGGCGATGCGGTCGTCCAGAAATCGAGGCGCCTGTTTCGCGAGCAAGCTTTGCTCCCACAGCCTGCTTCCAATGGCGGGGCTCAATCCCCTGACACTACAGCTTCTGCCAACAGATTGATTTGTTGAGGTTTTTTTATGTTTGATTATTCCGCCCGCCCCGATCTGCTCAATGGCCGGATGATTCTGGTCACCGGCGCCGGCCGCGGGATCGGTGCCGCTGCCGCGAAAGCCTACGCCGCCCATGGCGCCACCGTGCTGCTGCTGGGCAAGACCGAAGCCAACCTGACCCAGGTCTACGATGAAATCGAAGCGGCCGGTCATCCGCAGCCAGCGGTGATCCCGTTCAACCTCGAAACCGCGCTGCCTCATCAGTACGATGAACTGGCGGCCATGATCGAAACCGAGTTCGGTCATCTGGACGGCCTGCTGCACAACGCCTCGATCATCGGCCCGCGTACCCCCCTGGAACAGTTGTCCGGTGAGAATTTCATGCGGGTGATGCACGTCAACGTCAACGCGATGTTCATGCTCACCAGCACCTTGCTGCCCCTGCTCAAGCTGTCCAAGGATGCGTCCGTGGTATTCACCTCCAGCAGCGTCGGGCGCAAGGGCCGGGCGTATTGGGGCGCCTATGGCGTGTCCAAGTTCGCCACCGAGGGACTGATGCAGACCCTGGCCGACGAAGTCGACACCGTCGCCGCCGTGCGCGCCAACAGCATCAACCCCGGCGCCACCCGCACCAGCATGCGCGCCCAGGCCTACCCGGGGGAAAACCCGCTCAACAATCCGACGCCCGAGGAGATCATGCCGGTCTACCTGTACCTCATGGGCCCGGACAGCTCCGGCGTCAACGGCCAGGCGTTCAACGCGCAATAGTGAGCCCGGCCCGTGTCGCGACGATTTACCGTCGCGGTACGGGCCTTGGGTCGATGCCCAGCGAGGCGAACCGCCAAGTCCACGTCGCCAGGACTGCCGTATCTTTCTACCAATTCATTGATTTTCAATCGGTTTTTATTGAAGTGAACCGAATGGCACGACTTTCGCTCTAAACTTCCTCAAACATGCCATGTTCGGCAAGTAATGGACGTTGAGACGAGACTTATGCCTGCCAGGGAAAGCAGACTAAACTCAAATCAGTGTCCTACGGGACTGAAGGACCAGTACGACGCGCAGCCCAAAGCCGCCACACCCAACCTGCCAGGACAGATTTAGCTTAGGGGCTAACGCCAATATGAAAACGCCCACCCAGATCAACGCGATTGACTTCGACAGCGCCAAATTGCAGCGTCTGGGTCTTGGCCAGCCATCGCCGCTCGCGGCACGCTCCGTCAGTCTTTCGCAATTGCGCCAGCAACTGAGCCAGCAGCTGCAGACCAGCCTGGAGCCACAGCGAATCCTCGGCCTGTTTTTCCGGGAAGTCCAGCGGCTGGTGCCCCTGGATGCGTTGGCCTACCAGCACAAAGCCAGTGATCTGCGCCTGGAGTTCGGGCAACGCGGGCATCACACCCTCAGCTATAACCTCAGCCATGAAGGCGAACACCTGGGTGAACTGGTATTCCGTCGCAACCAGCGCTTCACTGAAGCGGAACAGAGCGACCTTGAATCCATCATGTCGACGCTGCTGTATCCACTGCGCAACGCACTGCTCTATCGCGCCGCGACCCAGAGCGCCCTGCGCGATCCGCTGACCGGTACCGGCAACCGCATTGCCATGGACCAGACGCTGATGCGTGAGATCGACATGGCCAAGCGTCATTCGCAGCCCTTGTCGGTGCTGATGCTCGACATCGACCATTTCAAGCGCATCAACGATAGCCATGGTCACGGCGTTGGCGACGAAGTGCTCAAGGCCGTGGCCGAGTCGATCAAGAGCCAGCTGCGCAACGTGGACATGGTGTTCAGGTTCGGCGGTGAAGAATTTCTGATCCTGCTGGCCAATACCAGCCGGGATGCTGCGGCCATGGTCGGTGAACGGCTGCGTTATGCCGCCCAGACCCAGGATTATTTCGCCGCAGGCACAAGGATCGAGCTGACGGTCAGCCTGGGTTGCGCCACCCTGCTACCAGGGGAATCATCGGAAAGCCTGCTGCGCAGGGCTGACAGCGCACTGTACGTGGCCAAGCGCGAAGGACGTAATCGACTGGCAATGGCAGGCTGAAAACAATGGTGGGAGCGAGCTTGCTCCGGGCGGCGATCCGACGATGACGATCTGGCTGTCAACCTCCCCGTTGACTGTCCAGACCTCTTCGCAAGCAGACTCGCTCCCACACTGGGTTACTTATTCGCAGCGATGCAAATCAGCTTTCCGCCAGTGCCAGGCGCTCGCGGGTGGATGAAGACTTGCTCACCGTCTCCGACTGCTCCAGTTGCATGCAACGCTCCAGGAACAGGTACATGTAGTCATAGCTCTTGCACACGGCCTGGCGCAGCTCCGTTTGCAGGGCTTTGCTTGGGTTCATCCCCGCCAGCGTACAGATGATTTCCAGGGCTTCCCAAGGATGGGCATCGTCGTACTGGGCATGCATCTTCAGCCACTTCATGGCCCGCTTGCGGTCTTCCTCGGCGAAAGCGGCCGCGTAGACACCGCTGGAACACACCAGCGCCGACCACTCTCCCGTGGCCCCCTCAATCGCATAGTTGGTCGCGGCGATGGCCACGATCAACGAATCCGAGGAACTGGTGTGCCAGCACCAGTGGCTCAAGGCATGCAGCTCAGGCGGCACATGCTGGGCTTGCAGGTCTTCCAGGGTCACGCCATGGGCGGCGCTCCAGTTGACCCAGTAGTCGGCATGGTTGAGTTCGACACGAATGTTGCGCATCAGCCAGCGACGCGCCATGTCCTCGCCGGGGTGGCGGGCAAAGCGGGTCTTGGTGAGGTTCTGTGCCATGTATAAAGCGAACTGTTCGACGACCGGCCAACCACCAATGAGGTAGTGGCGCATGGTCCTGGCGCTGAGCTTGTTGTCGCGCATGCGCTGATACAGTTCGTGTTCGACAACCCGGCGCTTGCTCTCGCTGCAATCGGTAATGAGCTGCTGTGCCCATTTCGGATAGCTCGTGGCGTCCATGAGCGGGCCTGTTCGGTTGAATGTGTCGATCACTGTCGGGCTCCTTTTGATTGTGATTTTCCGGATCAACAAGAGGTTCAGCGGAACGTGCCGGGGGCCTTGAATAACAACGGCTGGGGCCGGGCCGGCCGACATTGCAACGTGTCGCAGGTAAACAATTGCGGGCGTTCGATCACATACCCCTGAGCGTAATCCACCCCTATTTCCAGCAATGCCTGCTCGATCTGGGCGGTTTCAACAAACTCGGCAATCGTGCGCTTACCCATGACGTGGCCGATGTGATTGATCACTTCGACCATTGCACGGTTAATCGGGTCGTCCAGCATATCCTTTACGAAACTCCCGTCGATCTTCAGGAAGTCTACAGGTAAATGTTTCAGGTAAGCGAATGAAGACATTCCGGCGCAAAAGTCATCCAGCGAGAAGTAACATCCCAAGCTCTTGAGTTCATTGATAAAGCGGATCGCACTGCCCAAATTCGAAATAGCGCTGGTTTCTGTAATTTCAAAACAAATCATTTCCGGCGGAATCGAGTAGGCCGCGAACTGTTTACGCAGGAAATCGAGGAACGCCTGATCTCCGATCGTTGTGCCTGACAGATTGATCGCACACATCGCCATGGGCCCCTGTCGCGAATCATTCAGGCACTGGCGGATGATCTTGAAGACATTCTCCACCACCCAACGGTCCAGGGAGGTCATCAGGCCGTAGCGTTCCGCCGCGGGAATGAAGCTGTCCGGCAGGATCATCCGCCCGGCTTCGTCATGCAGGCGTAGCAGGATCTCAATGTGCCCGCCACCATGCTCGCCCGGGCCCAACGCGGCGATTTCCTGGGCGTAGAGGCAGAAGCGATTTTCCTCCAGGGCCATGTGCAAGCGCTGGACCCAGGCCATTTCGCCAAAACGCAGGGACAGCTCCGAGTCGTCGGCATGATAGACCTGGACCCGGTTGCGGCCCTTTTCCTTGGCCATGTAGCAGGCCATGTCGGCAGCCCGCAGGGACGCCTCGAGGGTCGTCGGCGTCTGGGCGATATGCACCAGGCCGATGCTCACGGTGGTCACGAACGGCCGGCCCTTCCAGACAAAGTGCAGGTTCTGCACGGTCTGGCGCAGCCCTTCGGCAATCTTTTCCGCCGCTTCCGGCGAACAGTTCTCCAGCAAGATCCCGAACTCATCCCCGCCCAGCCGGGCCAGGGTGTCGTTTTCCCGCAGCCCTGATTGCAGCAAGGCGCAGATATGGCGCAACAATTCGTCACCCGCTGCATGGCCGCAGGTGTCGTTGACCAGCTTGAACTGGTCCAGGTCGAGAAACATCAAGGCATGGCGCCCGACCTGGCGAGTGAGGTTGTGCAAGGCCTGCTCGAGGCGATATTCGAATTCCCGGCGGTTGGCCAGACCAGTCAAGGCGTCATGGGTAGCCTGCCACGACAGGTTGGCGATGTATTGGCGTTCCTGGGTCATGTCATGCAACACCAGCACGGCACCGCTGACCTTGCCCGCATGACGGATTGGCGCGCCCACCAGAGTGACCGACACGGTGCTGCCATCCAGGCGCTGGATCAGTTTGGAATGTTCGCTGGCGCCGCTGAGCCGGCCGCTGAGGATGTGCTCGATCAGGGTCAGCCCCTCGGTCTGGGCATTGTCATCGAGCAAATTGAACAGCGCCGCCAGGGGCAAGCCCGTGGCGTGTTCGGCTTT
>Ga0065714_10065316_pt1 | contig 10952 bp, 8 predicted proteins | sample MisRhiReplicate2_FD_59101 | JGI IMG/M metagenome (GOLD analysis project Ga0065714, IMG submission 59101) | Miscanthus rhizosphere microbial communities from Kellogg Biological Station, MSU, sample Rhizosphere Soil Replicate 2: eDNA_1 v2... | ecosystem: Host-associated > Plants > Roots >... | reverse complement strand
TACTTTCCGCATCCATCAACTCGTTGCGCTGGGCGTAAACCACTTGGCGTTGATCGTTAGCGACGTCATCAAATTCAAGTAATTGCTTACGAATATCGAAGTTACGTGCTTCAACTTTACGCTGAGCGTTTTCGATTGCACGAGACACCCATGGATGCTCGATGGCTTCGCCTTCTTCCATACCCAGCTTTTTCATCATGCCAGAGACACGATCCGAGGCGAAGATGCGCATTAAGCTATCTTCCATCGACAGGTAGAAACGTGATGAACCCGCGTCACCTTGACGACCCGCACGACCACGTAACTGATTGTCGATACGGCGTGATTCGTGACGTTCGGTACCTAGGATGTGCAAACCACCCGCGGCGACGACTTCATCATGACGAATTTGCCAATCGGCTTTGATCTTAGCTTTTTGCTCAGCGGTTGGATTATCGAGTTCATCGATTTCCATGTTCCAGTTGCCGCCAAGCACGATATCGGTACCACGACCTGCCATGTTAGTGGCAATGGTCACTGAACCAGTACGGCCAGCTTGCGCGACGATTTCAGCTTCTCGTTCGTGGAATTTAGCATTTAAGACTTCGTGCGGGATCTTTTCCTGCACCATTAAGCGCGCTAACAGTTCAGACTGTTCGATTGAGACTGTACCCACCAATACTGGCTGACCACGTTCGCGGCAATCTTTAATGTCTTTGATGATAGCTTGATATTTTTCATCGGCGGTAAGGTAAACCAAATCCGCCATATCCTTACGCACCATTGGACGGTTAGTCGGCACAACGACTGTGTCTAATCCATAGATGTGTTGAAATTCGAACGCTTCAGTGTCGGCTGTACCTGTCATACCTGCCAGCTTCTCGTATTGACGGAAGTAATTCTGGAAAGTGATCGAAGCCAATGTTTGGTTTTCGTTTTGAATATGCACGCCTTCTTTGGCTTCGACAGCTTGATGTAAGCCTTCTGACCAACGACGACCCGGCATAGTACGACCCGTGTGTTCATCGACTATGATGACTTCGTTGTCTTGTACTATGTAATCCACATCACGCTCAAACAGCGTGTGCGCACGGAGCGCCGCGTTGACGTGGTGTAATAGGGAAATATTTGCAGCAGAATAGAGTGAGTCGCCTTCGGCTAACATGCCGCGCTCGATCAACAGGTTTTCTACTTTTTCTTGACCACGCTCGGTGAAATGCACTTGTTTGGCTTTTTCATCGATACTGTAGTCGCCCTCACCCACATACTCTTCCGTATCTTCTTTATCTTGACGGATAAGATTAGGGATCAAGGTGTTGATCTTGATGTATAGCTCAGAGCTATCTTCAGCGGCGCCAGAGATGATCAGCGGCGTACGCGCTTCGTCGATTAAGATTGAATCCACTTCATCGATTAGGGCGTAGTGCAACGGGCGTTGTACTCGTTCTTGCGGTGAAAACGCCATGTTATCGCGCAGATAATCGAAACCAAACTCGTTGTTGGTACCGTAAGTGATATCGGCGTTATAAGCGGCTTTCTTTTCATGCTGACCCAGACCTGCCACGTTGATGCCGACGGTTAAACCGAGGAACTCAAACAGTGGGCGGTTATTCTCGGCATCACGACGTGCTAAGTAATCGTTCACAGTAATCACGTGAACGCCTTTGCCCGTCAATGCGTTTAAGTAAGCGGGCAAGGTTGCCGTTAAGGTTTTACCTTCACCCGTACGCATCTCAGCAATACGGTTACTGTCGAGCACCATACCACCGAGTAACTGTACGTCGAAGTGGCGCATGTCAAATACACGCTTAGACGCTTCACGTACTGTCGCAAACGCTTCAGCCATGATGCTATCTAATGAAGCGCCGGCAGCTAAACGCTCACGGAACTCAGCGGTTTTCGCTTTTAATGCTTCATCGGTTAATTTTTCATAATCAGCTTCTAGTGCGTTAATGCTAATAACGATCTTTTGAAGCCCTTTAAGGGTGCGGTCGTTGCGACTACCAAATACTTTTGTCAGTAATTTACCAAACATCTGAATCACTTATTCTCTGTAGGCCAAGTCCATGATGGAAACTAGAAGCCAATGTTTCAATTAACTTGCTTTGCGGTAGACAAACTTTTGTGGATCTATCTGCTGTCCGCCGCGCAACACTTCATAATGCACATGAGCCCCAGTTGAGCGCCCAGTGCTTCCCATACTGGCGATTGCATCGCCTTTTGCGACCACATCACCTACAGTCACTGACAAAGCTTTATTATGGCCATAACGCGTATGTAAACCGTTACCATGGTCTATTTCGACCAACTCGCCATAACCGAACATGTTCCCAGCCCAAGTTACTACGCCTGCAGCAGTCGCAACAACTTTGGCCCCTTCTCGGCCGGTAAAATCAATCCCCTTATGCACAGTCCTGCGACCGTTGAAAGGGTCATTACGTAATCCGTAGGGCGACGATAACCAACCTTTATCGAGTGGGATCCCTGATATATAACGTTCATCATCTATATGGTGGTTAGATGACACTGTTTCAAGTAGTGAAAGCTGAACATTATTATTGTCAATTCGTGATGCCAACTTATCCATATCGTCGATAAGCTGTCCGAGCTCGATGTTAGTACCTAATTCGCTCAAACCACCCACACCGACTTCGGATGAGAAATCGAAATCTTCATCCAATTTGTTCTGCTGGGCGACCTGTTGACCTAAGGCTTCGAGACGGGTGATCTTGGCTTGCATACGTGCAACATGAGTCACTAGCATAGCCAGTTGAGACTCGGTAGCACTTTTTAGCTCTAAGACTTGTTTCTTTTGTTGTTCGCGCACGAGACGATCGTTATCGACACTGGCTTGCTGATCTTGAAATCGAGCTGAGTTGTGTTGATAAATACCGGACCCAGTGGCCAACAATAGTATTGGAAGTAGCAACCAGCGTTTACTGGGCTGCCAGCGTGTGACGCCATTCCGACCTTGAATAAATACTGTTACACTCATAGCCTAATTCAGCCATCTTATTATCATATGAAAAAGCCCCCTCAAGATCTCAGCCAATTACTGCATCAATCGGGCAAATTACCCGACCTTGCTGAGAAAGCGGAACTACTTATGTATCTGAATCATCATGTGAAGCAGATTATCGCAGGTCCTGTTGCGGAGCAGCTAAAAGTCGCTAATTTCCGCCAGGGTGTTCTTGTGGTTGAAACCACTTCGGCGGCCTGGGCTGCACGAATTAATTTCCAAAAGCCGAAGCTACTAGCGCAGCTTCAAGCAGAAACGCTCCCAATCCTTACCGCAATCGAAGTTAAAGTCAACCCGAGATTAGCAATGTATGACGCAAAGCCTAAACAGGGACACAAAGAATTAAGCCCTGCGGCAGCGGAGCATATTGCGGCATTAGCGGAAAATATTGGCGGTTCACTGGGCGAAAAACTAAAACGGCTGGCCTCATTGGCCAGCCGTAATAAATAATCTTACCGCTTTTTAAGCAAATACAGCGCCACCTGGCACGGTAAAGCTTACGGGAACATCGGCTTCTTTTTCAAAGCTAACCAACTCCCACGCATCCTGTTGCGCGAGTAAAGCACGCACCAATTGGTTGTTCAACGCATGACCGGTTTTATACGCAGTGAACTCACCTAAAATAGCGTGCCCTGCCACGTATAAATCACCAAACGCATCTAGTATTTTGTGCTTAACAAATTCGTCCTCATAACGCAGGCCGTCGGGATTAAGGACGCGATATTCATCAAGTACAACAGCGTTTTCCATGCTGCCGCCCAACGCTAGGTTGTTGGCTCGCAGATATTCGATATCACGCATAAACCCAAAAGTACGGGCGCGGCTGATATCTTTCACGAAAGCAGACGTTGAAAAGTCCATCACCACATGCTGTTGGCTACGAGCGATTTCTGGGTGCGCGAAGTCAATTTTAAAATTGACTCTAAAACCTTTAAAGGGTTTCAGCTCGGCCCATTTGTCGCCATCTTCAACACGCACAGGGCGCTTAATCTTTAAGTATTTCTTAGGTGCGGCCTGCTCTTTAATACCCGCAGACTGCAATAAGAAGACGAACGGGCTCGCACTGCCATCCATAATAGGAATTTCAGGTGCGTCCACTTCGATTACGGCGTTATCTATGCCTAAACCCGCAAGTGCTGCAAATAAATGCTCAATGGTCGAGATACGAATACCTTCGTCATTGACAAGTGCCGTACACATAGTGGTTTCACGAACTTGCTCCGCCTTCGCTGGAATGGCGACGGCAGGACTCAAATCAGTGCGCACGAGTACGATCCCTGAATTAACGGGCGCGGGCATTATGCTCAAAGTGACCTTGTTGCCAGAATGCAATCCGACACCAGTAGTTTTCACCATTTTCTGAACAGTTCTTTGAAATATCATTCAGTTACCCGTTTATATGCCAATTATAAAGCCTAATATTTGTACACTCAGCGTCGGCAAATTGGCCGCACTGGTTCAACATAATAACATAACTTTATTATGTCACACAAATGCAGCTATGCTGTGGTATTGCCCAAAACGAACAACACCTCACATATACGCTGGACTCAAACGCTATCGCTAGTCGGCTTGCTTACGCAAAAATGCTGGAATATCAAGATAATCCAACTCATGCTTTGTCGATGGTGCAGGCTGTGGCGCTGGCTGTGGTGCCGCTGGCAATACGTTGCCTTTTGGCGCAGCGTAGTTCACATGTACCGCTTCTTCGACATAGGCTTCGACTTTTGGTTCCACAACCACTGGCTCTGGACGAGGCGCAGGCTTAGACACCAATTGAATATCTGGACGCTTTTCAGCACCAATACCCGTAGCAACAACCGTTACACGCAGCTCATCACTCATTTCTGGGTCGATGACAGCACCAACAACCACAGTCGCGTTGTCAGAGGCATAAGCCTTAACGTGATTACCCACGGTTTCGAATTCTTCGATACTCATGTCCATACCCGCAGTGATGTTAACTAACACACCACGCGCACCGGCTAAGTCGATGTCTTCTAATAATGGGCTGGCAACAGCAGCTTCAGCCGCTTCTTCTGCACGGTCTTCACCGCGAGCGACGCCTGTACCCATCATGGCATTACCCATTTCAGACATCACAGTCTTCACGTCGGCGAAGTCGACGTTAATTAGACCTGGACGAGTGATAAGCTCGGCAATACCTTGTACCGCACCAAGTAACACGTTATTCGCTGCGGCGAACGCATCGAGTAAAGAAGTACCACGGCCCAATACTTTTAATAATTTTTCGTTCGGGATCGTGATTAACGAATCCACGTGCTTAGCCAGCTCAGCAATACCTTGCTCAGCGTAAGCCATACGTTTTTTCCCTTCGAATGGGAAAGGCTTAGTCACAACCGCGACGGTCAAAATACCTTCTTCACGTGCGATTTGAGCCACAACAGGTGCAGCACCTGTACCTGTACCACCGCCCATACCGGCAGCGATAAAGATCATGTCAGAACCTTTGATTGCTGCGCGAATGTTTTCGCGGTCTTCTTCAGCTGCAGCACGACCCACATCTGGGTTTGCCCCTGCTCCGAGACCTTTAGTGACATCGCGTCCTAATTGAATTGTTGAGCCAGCGCCTGATTTTCTCAGGGCCTGAGCGTCTGTATTGGTAACGATAAACTCAACACCTTCAATGTTGTGTTTGACCATATGTTCGACAGCGTTACCGCCGCCGCCGCCAACGCCGATGACTTTAATCACCGCGTCGTCTGAGTGAGTATCCATGATCTCAAACATTGTCTGATCTCCGTGTTGCCTGCGTTATGAAAATTAAAATTCGCCCTTAAACCAGCTTTGGACCCGATTCCAAGCGCTAGTTACCCCTTGGCGCTCAGGACGTTCGAACTGACGTTCGATCACCCGTCGTGCGCCGTAATGAAGCAGTCCGACTCCTGTGGAGTAAATAGACTGGTCCACGTATTCATATAAACCTTTGATCGGTAGCGGTGACGCTACGCGAACTGGCATGCCAAAAGTCGCTTCCGCAATATCGACCACACCTTGAATCGACGCTGTGCCACCTGTGAGCACAATACCTGCGGCGATTTGATCTTCTAATCCACTATCTTTCAACTCTTTAAGTACTAACTCAAACAGCTCTTGGTATCTTGGTTCTACCACTTCGGCGAGCGTGTGACGTGACATGCTACGTGATGGACGTCCACCTACCGATGGCACTTCGATACTGTCTTCGCGGCTCACCATAGAGCTGCGCGCACAGGCGAATTGCACTTTAATTTGTTCAGCATGTGACGACGGCGTGCGGAAAATCTTCGCAATGTCGTTGGTCACTTGGTTGCCCGCAACTGGCACAACCGCACAATGACGCAAGGCGCCGTTGGTATATACCGCAATATCTGTGGTGCCACCGCCGATATCGACGATACACACACCTAAGTCTTTCTCATCGAAGGTCAGCACGGCATCGGCCGAAGCTATCCCCGAGAACACTAAGTCGTCGACCTTAAGGCCACAACGCTCAACGCTCTTAGTGATGTTCTTCGCCATATCATTGGCGCAGGTCACTATGTGTACCTTGGCTTCCATACGCATGCCAGACATACCGATTGGGCTGCGAATGCCGTCTTGCACGTCGATCGCATATTCCTGCGGCAGCACATGCAAGATGCGACGTTCGGTCGGGATCTTCACCGAGCGAGCCGTGTGGATCACGTTATCAACGTCTTCCTGTGTCACTTCTTCATCGTTGATCGAAACCATGCCGTTTTCGTTTTGGCAGGCGATGTGTTTACCAGAGATGCTCAGGTAAACCGATGACACTTGGCAATCCGCCATTAATTCCGCTTGATCGAGCGCACGTTGCACACTGCGAACGATCGAATCTAAATCGTTCACGCCACCTTTATCCATGCCCCTTGAGGGATGGTTGCCAAGGCCGACTATGCTGATTTCGCCATCGGGCAGAACTTCGCCTATGATCACTGCGACCTTAGAGGTTCCTATGTCCAATCCGACGATAAGGTTTCTATCTTGGTTTTTGATCATTAATTATCGGCTCTCTTGTTTGTGCATCGCCCCAGCCTACGGCCAACCCTGTGTCGTAGCGCAAATCTACTCTGGCAACGGATTTCTCTTGTTTCGCCAAAACCGGATAAACAGTAATAAATCGCTGTATCCGTGCAATTTTATCTTCTCGACCTAAATCTAAAACGATGCCGTTTCCTAAGGTCGCGTGCCACGCATGTCGCGGCGTCAAATTCAAACTGGCTAAGGTAAAGCCATTAATCTTTAACAGGGAGTTGATCTGTGCATACACAGTCAACACCTCAAGGCCCATATCGTCTGGCCCAGATAACTGCGGTAAATGCTCCAGCTCTGGGTGCGATGGCGCTTCAAACACTTCGCCATGCACATTCAACCAAGCGTCACCATTCCAATGGGCTGCTGGTTGCTGCTCCTGCAAATATACCCTGAGTTTCGCTGGCCACTCGCGTCTTACCGACGCGCGATACACCCAAGGTAAGGCTTCTAACGCCTGTTGCACTAAGGTGATATCAGCACTAAAAAAACTCCGCTGCATTAAATCCTGTAGTGCCACTTGTATATCTTTATCTGTGGTGTAAGCCCGCTCACCTTTGATGGCAACGGCCTCAATCGGCAAGGTACTGGCATCGTTTAAAAATTTATGTAGCTGGTATCCACCAAATACAAAACTGGCCACGATGAAGAATAAAAAGCCAGCCCCGCTCCACAGATACCAATTAACCCGTGACATTCTTGCCCGCCAGTGCCGCCTCTTATCACTCCAAGACACGCTTCATTCCACCTTTAACGACACTCATTAAAAACCACAGAAAACCGGCCATTATATAGACCAAAATCCTTTGGTCAAAATTTCCTTTTCCTCGCAGATCAAGCGCTAAAGATCAGCTTGCTTGCGCAGGTAATTCCGCAACAGCAAAACCCAATTCTGTTGTCGCTAACAATCGCGACAGGGCGCCAATATTACCCGCACCTTGGGTGAGTAATAAATCCCCCTCCTGCAATACATCGGGCAATACTTCTGCGAGCTGATCAGGACTAGCGATAAAGATCGGATCTAACTGGCCACGCAGACGAATTGAGCGACATAGAGCTCGGCCATCGGCACCTGTGATCGGCGCTTCACCCGCACTATAAACATCGAGCAACAGTAAGCAATCCACTTGGGATAACACTTCAACAAAATCTTCATACAAATCACGGGTACGTGTGTATCTGTGTGGCTGATACGCCATAACCAGACGTTTGTCGGGCCAACCTGCACGGGCAGCTTTAATGGTCGCGGCAACTTCACTGGGGTGATGGCCATAATCATCGACTAACATAACTTCGCCCTTGGGCGTAGCAAACTTGCCCAAATGCTGGAAACGACGACCTATGCCCTGGAACTCCACTAACGCCTGAGTAATGGCGCTGTCGTCGATTTCATCTTCGGTCGCGACCGCTATCGCAGCTAAGGCATTAAGCACGTTATGTTGACCCGGTAAATTAAGCACCAGATCGAGATCCGCTTTGCCTTTACGTCTCACAGTGAAACGACACTGATGCCCTTGTTGACTGAAATTCAGCGCTTGCACGTCCGCATCGTCACTAAAACCATAGGTCACGAGTTGACGACCAATCCGCGGCATGATTTCGCGCACCACAGCATCGTCGATACACACAACTGCGACACCGTAGAAGGGCAAGTTATGTAGGAAATCCACGAAGGTCGATTTCAATTTTTCGAAATCACCGCCATAGGTATCCATGTGATCGGCTTCAATGTTAGTTACCACACTGACCATAGGCTGCAAATGCAGGAAGCTCGCATCACTCTCATCGGCTTCGGCAATCAAGTAACGGCTGGTGCCTAATCTGGCGTTGGTACCGGCACTATTGAGCAAGCCACCAATCACGAAGGTAGGATCCCGTCCCGCTTGACCGTAAACGCTGGCGATAAGGCTGGTTGTCGTCGTTTTACCATGAGTGCCCGCAATCGCCACACCATGACGGTAACGCATCAACTCGGCTAGCATTTCGGCGCGACGCACGATAGGAATACGTAATTCTTTGGCAGCAAGGATTTCTGGGTTTTCCAGATTAATCGCCGTGGAGACCACGACCACATCCACTTGCTGCACGTTTTCGGCAGCATGACCAATTTGGATCTTGGCACCGAGCAAACACAATCTGTCGGTCACGGCATTTTGCGCGATATCCGAACCACTCACCTGATAGCCTTCGTTCACTAACACTTCGGCGATCCCGCCCATGCCCGCGCCGCCAATGCCGACGAAGTGAATACGCTTAATACGGCGCATTTCTGGGATCATGCTTCTCAGTTGTGCGTATCTTTCTGTCTTAGTCATGCTTATCCTTTCTCAGCAAGGCTGATGCACACTGCGGCAACTTGTTCAGTCGCATCCAGTACGGCAACGTCTCTCGCTCTTTGGCCCATACGGGCTAATTCTGTTCTGTCATTGGCAAGCAGTTGTAATTTACTCGCCAGTTTATTCACGTCCAAGATGGCCTGTGGCAATAGGAAAGCAGCGCCAGCCTCAACCAATACTTGGCCGTTACGGGTTTGGTGATCATCCACCGCATGGGGATAAGGCACCAAAATACTCGGTAGCCCCACCGCCGCTAACTCAGACACCGTCAGCGCACCGGCGCGGCACAATACCACATCAGCCCAGCGATAAGCGGCTTCCATGTCGTCGATAAACTCGGCGATATTCACGCCGCCATCTTGCCCATGTTGCTGATAAGCCGCCTTCACGCCCGCAAGATTATCTTTACCCACTTGATGCCAAACCGTAACAGACTGCTGCTGACTCAGAATCGCAACCGCTTCAGGCATCAGATCGTTAAAGACTTTGGCGCCAAGGCTGCCACCGACAACTAATACTTTTAAGGCTTCATCAGCCTCTGGCTTTGGTTCTGCGCCTAAGGCAATCAATTCTTGGCGAATCGGATTACCAACAACCTTGGCCTTCACTGTGGTAAAGGTATTTTTAAAGGCACATAACACTTGCGTCGCAATCCGCGACAACAACTTGTTCGTCATCCCTGGGATGGCATTTTGCTCATGTAGTACCAATGGAATGCCGGCTAATCTTGCCGCCACACCACCAGGGCCACTGGCGAATCCGCCCATGCCAAGTACCACATCGGGTTTAAACTCAGCAATCACGGCCTTAGCCTGCAATATTGAACGCACCACTTTAAAGGGCGCCGCGAGTTTTCGGATCAACCCATTACCGCGCACACCTTTGATATCGATGAAATCAATATCAAAGCCATACTGGGGCACTAAACGCGCCTCCATACGATCGGCCGTGCCTAACCAACGCACTTGCCAACCCTGTTGAGCTAAATACTTAGCCACCGCCAGTGCCGGGAACACATGTCCTCCCGTACCACCCGCCATGACTAAAATACGTTTTCCTGCTGGGGTCATCACTTCAATCTCCCTTGCACGGCCTGAACTAATGTCATGCGCCGTTCGTAATCAATGCGCAGCAGCATCATGGCTGCCGCCGTCATGACCCATAAACTACTGCCGCCGTAGCTGATAAAAGGCAATGTCAGACCTTTAGTCGGTAACATGCCGATACTTGCGCCGACATTAACCACAGTCTGGAAACATACCCAAATACCAATGGCGTAACCTAAATAACCTTCGAAGGGCTTATCCATGGCTAAGCACAAATTGCCCAAACGAATCGATCTCAGCGCCACAAACAGCAGCACGGATAACACAGCGATAATGCCGATAAAACCTAATTCTTCACCAATCACGGCGAAGATAAAGTCAGTGTGCGCTTCGGGCAGATATTCTAATTTCTGAATACTGTTGCCCAGCCCTTGGCCAAACCAATCGCCACGGCCATAGGCCATCAAAGATTGCGTCAACTGGTAACCGCTACCGAAGGGATCTTGCCAAGGATCCATA
>Ga0065714_10065315_pt1 | contig 10955 bp, 15 predicted proteins | sample MisRhiReplicate2_FD_59101 | JGI IMG/M metagenome (GOLD analysis project Ga0065714, IMG submission 59101) | Miscanthus rhizosphere microbial communities from Kellogg Biological Station, MSU, sample Rhizosphere Soil Replicate 2: eDNA_1 v2... | ecosystem: Host-associated > Plants > Roots >... | reverse complement strand
CGATGGTTCGGACTTCAGTTTCTTCTGGCGGAACGGAAGCATCCAGCATCTATGACACGGGCAACACTCTCGGCGATATTGGTGGCTCGCCCACAACGGTTATCCTTCCCGGACAGACGGTCAAATGGCTTGAAGCTTTCAGCCTTGCCGATCCGAACGCCGTGACCCTTCAGGTTTCCCCGTCATTCCTGCATAAGGATACGGTCTTCACCAACATCAAGTAGGCATCGAGGACCCATACTTTACTGGGTCGTCTTATATTTCACACAACAGGAGAAACTCGATGACTCAGGAAATTAAGATTGAGCTTGATGACGACGATAAGGTCACAACCAATCAACTTCTAGAGCTTATAACGCTCGCTACCCGATATCCGAATCATAATATTCGAGTTAACGGTAGCACCACTAACATCAAAATTTACGTTGGGCCGTATTACCGAGAGTCTTATCGCTTTTGGATATTGCCTGACGGTCGAAACCTTCTCGTCGAGCGGGACCATTCCGACCCGAGCGATGATGAAGCGATTTGGGACAGGGTGGAGTTCACAGAAGCGCATATCCACCTTAGTCCCGAACAAACGTAACACCCGATATATCTAAACCCAAAAACAGGATAGGAACCATATTGCTTAAGAAGACCATCACCTACAAGGATTTCACCGGCGAAGAGCAGACTGAGGATTTCTATTTCCACCTCACTGAAGCTGACGTGATCGAACTTGAGGTGTCGGCAAACGGCAACTCTCTGAGCGCTTGGACCGAGAAGATCGTCAAGGCCAACAACGGCGCAGAGATTATTGCCACGTTCAAGAAGATCATCGCGGTTTCTTACGGCGTCAAGTCGGATGATGGGCGTCGATTCATCAAGAACGATGAGCTTCTTGCTGAGTTCCGCTCGACCAACGCATATTCCAAGCTCTTCATGGCCCTCTCTACGAGTGCAGGAGAAGCAACGGAATTTGTAAACGGTATCATGCCTGAGGGTATGCCTGCCGCAGGTCGGGCAACTCAGGGTGACAAGACAGCCTCCGAGCTCGCTCGTCAGGCATCAGCGGAGCGCATGCAGGGTTTCCGTAAGCCTCAGGATAAGCCTGAGCAGACAGCAGTTCGTCAGCCGGACCTTCCGGTTGAGTCTTCTCCGGCCGTTCTGGAAGCCACACCGCCAGTGCTTGCCCCTGAGCCGCAGGCGACTCCTCCCGTAAATCCGGAAGGACTCCCTCTCGATATCAACAACATGAACATCGAGCAGCTTCGCGAGTTCGCAATTCGGCAGGGTGGCGCTTCTCAGAACACCGTCCAGTGAGAGAGCGCGTACAGCGAACGAATATCACGTTTGAAATCCTGACAAAAGGGGCAGAGCCGCTTAAGCTCTCTTCGGACGTTCAGGATCAGCTCCTACTACTCTTCGAACGGGCAGTAGGAGCAAACGTTGATCTTCGTTATGCAAATGAGCACGGCGGAACCAGTACCCATACGCTCCTCGGAGTAGACATTAAGGATATTTCATGACTATCGAACTGACGAATAACTCAACACCGTTTGACACCGCACTTCAAAATCTTCGTGATGCCCAGAAGACGTTTGAAGATGCTGAAGCAAATATGCGGAACATCACCGTCGAGAAGGAGTACGCCACCATCAGCCTCAATGAGGCTGGAGACTATCTCCACGAAGCAAAGAAGAACCTATACAAGGAAGCAATCAAGGAACCTTGGCGTCCGGATGTTCAGGAACTTGCCGTAGAGAACCGCTATATCCGCATCGCGGAAGGCGTAGACGCTGCATGGTCGGACAAGGGTCCTGACGCTGATTCGGATACGGATGACAATGACAACTAAGCTCATCGAGTTGTCTGAGGCATTTGCTGCGGCTAAGCGTAAAGCTAAAGTCGCTGAATCTCTTACTACTGAGTTGCGACGAAAGCTTACACTTAGTGAGGACGAGGAAAATGCGGCGAATCGAGAATTGGATAAGGCGGCCTACGCTTTTGAGCAGGAAGCACTCGTAATTCATGAGGAGACTCACGGTCAATTTATTAACGATGATGATCGGGCTGCTTTCCAAGAGCGTTGGGATTTGGAAGTTGCTCGAGTTCGTCAGATCCGAGCTGAACGAGATGCACGTTGGCGAGCGGATATCTTAAAACGAGATGCGGTAAAGGATGGTCCTCCAGATCACCCCGACCATATTCATGAAGATTGCTGCAAGTAGCCTCGCAGGAATCGCACGGCCTATGGTGAGAGCCATACCTACGTCTTGAAAGGACAAAAAAGATGAACGCCCTCAGCGTTTTTAAATTCGTATCCGAACTTGCAGTATCCACTGGAGTAGGAACGATTGTAAGTAATGCTTCGCGAGGAGCACTTCCCAAGAACGCACACATCATTAAAAAGGTGAGTGTCGGAGTTGGGACTTTTATTCTGAGCAACATGGTTGCCGAGCAGGCAGTCAAGTACACCAACGGAAAGATTGAGTCAGGACTTAAGGGTCTTGCCGAATTCAAACAGAACGTTGCAGATGCTCAGGCGAAAGCAAAAAGCGAAGAAGAGGAACCGCTGTCTGGAAATATCCAAGACAGCTAACTCACCCGGAGAGAGGGCCTAACAAGCCCTCTCTCTTTTTCTCTTGAAAGGAGAACCGTCATGTCCGAAAAGACAGACAAGATCAAGAAGCATTTTCGTGACCATAAGGAAGCCTATATTACGGGCGGAGTCTGTCTTGCAATCGGCGCGGCGGTTACCTACCTTGTAGTTAAAGGTCACACCGATCCTGAGCTGGACGAATCGATTAAGATTCTCAATACTATAAATGGCGATCACAATACTATCATCACTCAGATCGTTCGTCGAGGACACCCTGGCGATATCATTCGCTGTATTGAAACCGGCGAAGTGTTCGCTAGCAAAAATCGTGCCGCTGCAGTAAATGGTATTAGCGCAACCGCACTTCGAAATCATTTGAACGGTCTTACTGATTCGGTAAAGGGCTTCACCTTTGAAAATCTTGGTGAAGCTAGCTGATCGCGAGAATTACACGTCTTATAATGAGAGGCCTACTTTAGGCTTATTCCATATCCATGGTGAAAAAGGCTGATTGTAGTCACACCATAGTGAAAAAGGCTGATCGTAGTCACACTTGACATGCAAAAGGCTGATCGTAGTCACATGCACAGATATGGTTTAAGTCCAATTTAGACCTCTCATTAAGACCAATCACGGTCTTTTATTTTTCGAAAGGTCTCACGCACGTGCTTAGTTACACTTACAAATTTGTATGGCTGGACAAAAATAAGAACGAAAACGTAAAGTACATCTACGCAGCATCAATGGTTGATGCAAAACAGGACTTTAAAGAGACTTTTGGTTTTGAACCTAAGCCGCCACAGGTCCTAATTAAGAGGCTCACCGGAGCCGATAACTAATATTTCTCTTGAAAGGAGAAACTTGATGGCTAGTAATACAAAGAAATACGGTCTGGGGCGTTTTCTATTTGACGTTATCTTCGGGGTGATCACCTGTGGTATTTGGTGGATCTATCTCGTCTTCAACTTCCTTCGTAAAAACTCCTAGGGGAAACTAATGTCAGAAGTAAAAGGTCCCGAGAATCAGCAGGTCAAAATGAACTACGGTGGTAACAGCAACAAGCAGAAGGATGCGGCTGCTGCTCCCCCAGAGCGTGTCCGGATCGAGAAAGTGGTCGACGGCACTGCGGTTGAACGTAAGAAGGGTATTGGTCGACGGATCAAGGATCACTTCCAGGGTGAGAACGACATGCAGAGCATCGGGTCTTATGTCTTCTGGGACGTAATCGTACCTAAGGTTAAAGACTTGGCGTTCGACGCGATTAACGAGAGCGCTAATCGAGCATTTTATGGCGATAATCGGAGGTCCGTATCTAGCTCTGGCAGTAACCGTTCAACTGCCCGTCCGACGGCATATGGGCGTATCTACCAGTCAGCACCAGAACCTCGCTCAGCAGGGCGTTCTCAGACGTCGCAGGATGCGAACAAAGAGATTATGATCCCGACTCTGGGTGAAGCCGAGCGCGTCATTGACACGCTCATCGAGTACGTCGATAAATATGGCTTTGTTTCCGTGCTGGATCTGTATGATGCTGCTGGTATTACTGGCGGTGAGTTTACGGATGATAAGCATGGCTGGGACAACCTCGGATCTGCTCGACCCATTCGGACGCGAGATGGTTATATTCTCGACCTTCCGCCAACCAAACAGCGTCAGTAATCATTAAGGGTATTCGAAATAGGGGGACGATAGAGTGACGGCAGAACAGAAGCGCGCAGCATTGTTGAAGCGATATCCTGGCTCTATTCGGATATCCAAGATGCCCGAGAACCAAGTACATGCGATGTACACGCGTCTACTTAGTAAAAATGATCTGTAAGGAGATATCATGCGGGGGACGCTGATACCTAAAACACCAGTAACAGAAGACGGTTTGGGTCAATACGATAACTTGACAGCTATTGAAGCTGTGGTTAAAGCTTGGTCTGAACCTGGGGAATTTCCCACATGGCATTTCCGAATGCAACAAATTGTTAGAAAAACTATGCCAGTACTCGGACGAGCGCTGGATCGTATTACCGAAGAAACGAAACAAGGAGAAAAATAAGATGGACCTCAGTACCATTGCCCCTGTTCAGCAGGTAGCAGTTAAGACCTTTCACCGAGGATGGCTTCTCACCAAGAAGTTCAGCCCTCAGATCCTTACCGGTTTGGGCATCGCAGGCGTAGTCACCTCTGGTGTTCTCGCCAGCAAGGCAACCCTCAAGCTCGAACCGATCGTTGAAGAAATTCGCGGAAACGTAGAGGTCGCCAACGAACTCAAGAGCACCAAGACCGCTGATGAGTATTCCAGCACGAACTACAAGAAGGATATTACGAACTCGTATGTTCGTGGTGGACTTGAGATCGTTAAGCTTTACGGTCCGGCTGTAACTATGGCTACAGTATCTATCGTTTGCCTCGTCAGCGCTCAGGGCATCATGCACAAGCGAAACGCTGCAATTGCCGCAGCATACAAGGCTGTTGAGCAGCAGTTCTCGGAATACCGTAAGCGTGTTGTTGAGGATTACGGTGTTGAGAAGGATGCTGACTACCGTGCCGGTGTTCGTACCACGGTGGAAAAAGATGCTGATGGTAATGACGTAAAGGTTATTACTCCGGTTAATGGTGGGTCGGCGTCACGCTATGCCCGCTTCTTTGACGAGACGAACGACAACTGGGAGAAGAAGGCCGAATATAACCTGCTCTTCCTGAAGAATGTTCAGAACCACATGAATGATCTTCTGCATGTCCGTGGTCACGTTCTTCTGAATGACGTTTACGATCGTCTCGGTATTGCTCGTACCCCCGAAGGCGCTCTTGTTGGTTGGGTCATGGGTGGCGTTGGTGACAACTACATCGACTTCAACATCTACGATTTCCAGAGCGCAGCCAAGCGCGATTTCGTGAATGGCGTTGAGCCTTCGATCCTGCTGGACTTCAACGTTGACGGTATCGTTTACGATCAGATCAATAAGCGGAATGCGTAACCTTCGCGTTCATTTAAGGCATACGGGAGATCCTAAATTTAGGTTTGGGGTCTCCCGTGGGTATTTCAGCAAGTATCATTACAACCTTTATTTTGGGCGCCTCTTTCTTGCAATCCGAGAGAAGCGCCCGAATGAAGTTCCTCGTAAACTAATCGACTTGGATATGGGCCGTGCACAGCTCAAGTTCCAGCGCCTTTGGGATACGATGAACGATGATGAAAAGAATTTGTACTGGGCGCAACACCCACCCGTTTATCTGAAACCATTTTTGGAGCTGCTACGAAGTGATCCCGTAGCAGCGCATAAACGTTTCGGACCATATCCTATCTATGAAGGAGAACAAAATGACCACGCCTAAGCCTGCACCAAGCAAGCCTCTGACGTTTACGCCTCCGATTTACCTCAAGGGTGAAACTCAGTCATCGGAACTTCCAGTTGTTGAAGGCGCCGAACCCAACGTTATTGCGAAGCGCGCTACGAAATACAAGAAGCCGCAGAATCGTAGGGCTGATATTCCGGAAGCTAAGGTTACCGGTGAGCGTAAGGGACTTCGTCCAAATATCACCATCATCGACGAGATCTACGACGCTAACGGAAACGTAGAACTCGTTTTAGGGTTGTCTGATACCACCAAGAAAGAAGCAGAGAAGCCTAAGAAGCCTTTCGTGCTTGATCCTCGTCTCACCCAGCGACCGTTCCACGACGATCGTCTCATGCAACTGAAGACTCGCCTTCAGCGGCCATCGTTCAAGAATCGCTAAATAACACTTAAGGAGTACACAATGGGGATTACCCTAGGGAAGTCGATTGCGCTGGTCGTAGGCGGAATGCTTATCGGAGGCGGAACCGCAACGCTTATTTTGAAGAAGCACTACCAGCGCATTCTCGAGGAAGAAATTGCCTCGGTTAAGGCTGCATACAAGGCGGACACTGTCAACCTGAAGAAGCAGAACCTTGACTTGCTTGATCAGGTAACTCAGCCGAAGACTACTCAGGACGAGATGGACAAGCCTCTGTCTGAGGAAGACATCATGAAGTTGTCAGTCAGTAAGCTTATTTCTGATCAGGGATATGGCGGTGGCGTGATTGACGAAGATGAAGCGCCTCGGTTCCGGTTGTACGACAGGACGACTGACAACTTCAATCCTGCGGAAGAAGAACGCAGTGAAGATGAACCTTATGTGATCTCTGTTGCTGAATTCCAAAATGACGAAGAAGATTACGACAAGATCACCGTCCGATATTTTGAAGACGATGAAACACTTGTTGGTGAGATGCGTAAGGACCCGCTTCCGATCGAATCGGCAGGTGCGGTTAACCTTACTCGTTTTGGTGTTGGCTCTGACGATCCAAATATCCTGTACATTCGTAATGAAAAGCTCGAGATTGACTTCGAGGTTATTCGGGATGATGGAAGTTACACCGAATCCGTGCTTGGTATTCCAGAGTGGAATGCCGACGATATCGAGGACCGAAAGCCTCGAGTAAAGAAAATGAGGGACAGTAGTGACTAACAACGAAGGGACGTTGGATGATCTGTATTTTGAGTGGCTCTACGAGAAAATAGGAGTCGTTTCAAACAGGAATCCAAACAAATCATACTGGGAGCTAGCTCGATATCTTTATCGGACGCCTTTCTTCTGGGTAGTTCCGAATGACGATAACCGCGAAGCGGACGGAAAGGATCTTCGCCACGAATTTATTAACGAACGCGATATCCAGGATGTCGAGATCAACTGGCTTCAGCTTGATTGCTCAGTCCTGGAGATGATGATCGCTATTGCCAACCGTGCGTCATTCGCCTCAACTGGTGAAGCAGGAGACTGGTTCCGGACATTTCTGGACAATCTAAAGCTTCGCACGTACACCGATGCTCGATATAATCCAGACGAGCATGAACCTCAAGTCAAAAGAATAATCGAACGCTTGGTCGATCGAACATATAGCTCGAAAGGGGTTGGGGGTCTATTCCCCTTAGAGAATGCAGAAGACGACCAAAGAAAAGTGGAAATGTGGCGCCAGCTATCCTGCTATTTGGCAGAAGGCGACTACCTCAATAGATAATAGCTATGACTGAGACTCCGGAAGGGAGGGTAATTGGGTAACTTAGATTTCTTTCGAATCAAAGAACGAAGCACGCAGAAGGGTGCCCTTGAGGTATATCCTGACTTCCGGGTCTGCCGGTCAAAGGACCTCATGGTTCGAAGCAAGTCATTTTATGCCGTCTGGGATGAGGCCAAGAATCTTTGGTCTACTGATGAGTATGATATTCAGCGTCTTATTGATGAGGAGCTGGATAACTACGTTGCGAATCTTGGTGATCGTAACGAGGGAAGCATTCAAGTCAAATATATGTCGAACTTCAGCAGTGGTAGCTGGAGAGAGTTTCGTAATTATGTAGGGCTGCTTTCTGACTCAGCACATCAGCTGGATATGAACCTAACCTTCAGTAACACCGAAGTAAAGAAAAGCGACCACGTAAGTCGTCGTCTTTCTTACGCTCTTGCCCCCGGAGATATTAGTGCCTTTAAGGAGATCCTAGAGACCCTATATCCCGAAGAAGAAGCTGCTAAGATTCTTTGGGCGATTGGTGCGATCATTGCCGGTGACTCTAAGAAGATCCAGAAGTTCTTGGTCTTCTATGGTGCTCCGGGTACAGGTAAAGGTACTATTCTGGATATTATCCAGAAGCTGTTCGAGGGTTATTGCACAACCTTCGACGGTAAGGCTCTGACTGGTAATAACTCCTTTGCTACTGAGGCATTCAGGGACAACCCCCTTGTCGCTATCGACCCTGATGGCGATATGTCTCGAATTGAGGATAACACCAAACTAAACTCAATCGTCGGTCACGAACCAATGACGATCAATGAGAAATATAAGGCGAGCTACACTGCTCGAATTATTTCATTCCTACTCATGGCTACTAACAAAGCAGTCAAGATTACGGATGCAAAGTCAGGCCTTATTCGACGTATGATCGACGTTCACCCTTCGGGCGTTAAACTGTCTCCTCGTAAATATCAGACGCTTACCTCTCAGGTAGACTTCGAGCTCGGTGCGATTGCGCACTACAGCCTCGAGACTTATCGCAGCATGGGTCGGGATTTCTATTCCGGATATAAGCCCATCGAGATGATGCTTCAGACGGACGTATTCTTCAACTATATTGAAGCGCACTACGACCAGTTCAAAGAGCAGGACGGCGTTACTCTTCAGCAAGCATTTGAGCTTTACAAGGTGTGGGCTGAAGAATCAGAGATGCAGTATAAGATGCCTCGGATGAAACTCCGTGAAGAGCTTAAGAACTACTTTACGGAATTCGAAGAACGAGCAATAGTTGATGGTATTCGCGTTCGCAGTTGGTTCTCGGGATTCAACGCTGATCGATTTAAGATACCTAAGGTGGAACCCAAAGTGTTCTCGTTGGTCATGGACGAGCATGAGTCTTTGATCGACGAGGAATATGCGACTATGCCCGCTCAGTACTCGAAGGCCGATGGATTTCCTAAGCTGTTCTGGACCAATAAGGAACGACGGGATAACAAGACTGGCGATATGTACATTCCTAAGCCGAATCAGGTTGTCAGCACTACGCTGTCCGATCTTGATACGACCAAGGAACACTATGTTAAGGTCCCTGAGAACCATATTGTTATTGACTTTGACCTTACTGACGTTGAGGGGAAGAAGTCCGCAGAGCGTAACCTTGAGGCCGCCAGCAAGTGGCCCTCGACATACGCCGAGTATAGCAAATCAGGTGCTGGAGTACATCTCCATTACGAGTACGAAGGTGATGCGTCACAGCTAGTTAGAATATACGATGAAGGCATTGAGATCAAGGTGTTCACAGGGGATAGCTCCCTTCGAAGGCGCCTGTCTAAATGCAATAATGTGCCGATCGCGAAAATAAGTACCGGTCTGCCTATTCAGGAGAAAAAAATGATGAACACGGAAGCGGTTGCGAATGAGAAACACCTTCGCACCCTTATTGCTAAAGCACTTAGAAAAGAGGTGCATCAGTCAGGAACCAAACCGAATATCGACTTCATCCACAAGATTTTGGATGAAGCATATTACGCTGGTATGCCTTACGACGTTACTGATCTGCGCAACAAGATTATGGTCTTCGGTAACAACAGTTCGAACCAGGCACTGATCTGCCTCAAGACTGTCATGGATATGAAGTTCAAGTCTGAAGACGTGGAGCCTAACCCAACCGTTCAGGTTCCGGACGCATTCAAGTCTATGCAGGCTTTGAACACGGAAACCCCAGTTATTTATGACGTTGAGGTATTTCCTAACCTGTTTGTGATCTGCTGGAAGTACCACGGTAGTGACAATATTATTCGTATGATCAACCCGACGGCTCAGGCAGTCGAAGAACTTATGAATTTGAAGCTTGTCGGCTTCAACAACCGTCGGTATGACAACCATATTCTGTATGGAGCTATGCTTGGCTATGACAATGCTAAGCTTTATGCTCTCAGCCAGAAGATCATCAACAACACACCAGGCGCTCTGTTCGGCGAAGCATACAATGTTTCATACGCCGATATTTATGACTATGCCGCAACCAAGCAGGGTCTGAAGAAGTGGCAGATCGCTTTGAAGATCAAGCATAAAGAGCTGGGTCTTCCTTGGGATGAGCCAGTCCCAGAACACATGTGGGAATTGGTCGCGGAATATTGCGACAACGACGTTATTTCCACTGAGGCCGTTTACGATCACCTTGAGCAGGACCTCGTTGCTCGTCAGATTCTTTCTGACCTCAGTGGTCTTCCTGTTAATGATCCGACGGTAAAGCACACCGCTAAGATCATCTTCGAAGGACACCCGAGGGATAAGGCGCAGAAGCAGTTCGTCTACACCGATCTCTCAGACATGTTCCCCGGATATAAGTTCGAATACAAGCCGGAGAAGAAGGCCGTTGAGAGTACGTATCAGGGAGAAATCGTAGGTGAAGGTGGTCTGGTTCGTGCAAAGCCGGGTATGTACCAGAACGTGGTACTGCTTGACGTTGCGTCCATGCACCCGACAAGCATTGAGCAGTTGAATGCCTTTGGTCCGTACACGAAGAACTTCGCTGCTCTTAAGTCTGCTCGTATGGCGATCAAGCATGGTGACTATGAAGCTGCCGCTCAGATGCTGGACGGCAAGCTTGCGCCTCACCTTGATAACCCCGAGTCGGCTGAAGCCCTTTCGTACGCGCTTAAGATCGTTATCAACATTGTCTATGGTCTCACGTCAGCCAAGTTCGATAATCCTTTCCGGGATATTCGTAATAAGGACAACATCGTGGCCAAGCGTGGTGCGCTGTTCATGATCGATCTGATGAAGTTCGTTACTGATCTGGGATATGAAGTTGCCCATATCAAGACTGACTCCATTAAGATCCCTAA
>Ga0065714_10007040_pt1 | contig 10961 bp, 8 predicted proteins | sample MisRhiReplicate2_FD_59101 | JGI IMG/M metagenome (GOLD analysis project Ga0065714, IMG submission 59101) | Miscanthus rhizosphere microbial communities from Kellogg Biological Station, MSU, sample Rhizosphere Soil Replicate 2: eDNA_1 v2... | ecosystem: Host-associated > Plants > Roots >... | reverse complement strand
GAGAAATGGATCAACTCTTTCGAAGACCGTGATGAAAAACTGAAGAACATTACAGATAAAATTCCTTTCGAGAACAGAATGACCAGTGTGGATGAGATTGCCAACATGGCTGTATTCTTATTATCAGATAAATCCAGTCACACTACAGGCCAACTGATCCATGTGGATGGTGGTTATGTACACCTGGATAGGGCACTTTTGTAAAATATTTATACTCAATTCAACAAGACGCGTCATTCCCGCGCAGGCNGGAATCTTAGAGCACTAGTATTTGGCATTAAGATTATCTTCGATGAGCACGTTGTGGTTCTCAATCAACCCGATAGCTATCNNGTTGGGAATGACGTAACGCGCTTAACNAATCTATTTCTTTTTCCTTTCNTCCAGATAAGCATGCCATAACAACATTGTAGCAATGGNTCGGTGAGGTTTAAATTGATCAGCTACNGCCAATATTTCTTCTTTACTTAGCCCTGCTTCCAAGCCTTTTACTTTCTTTAATGAGTTAACCGCAGCCAAATCACCGATCGGAAAAACATCGGTATGGTGCAAAATAAAAATCAGATAAATATCAACCGTCCAATCGCCAATACCTTTAATTGTTTTAAGCTGGTATCTGATGCTTGTATCATCCATTGTTTCCATTTTGCTTAAAGACAATGCTCCACTGATCAGGCTTTCGGCCAAATGACGAACATAAATCGTTTTTTGCCGACTGAAATAACAATCTCTTAATTCCTGATCGGTAAGTAGCAATAAGCGTTCAGGCACAACTTCTCCTATTTTTTCTTTCAGTTTATTTAAGGCAGCCAATGCCGAAGCCAAAGAAACCTGTTGTTCCAGGATAATATGTATAAGTGATTCGAAAGTATTCGGTCTCGACCAGAAAGGTGGGTATCCATATTTATCCAAGATGGATTGTAAATCTGCATCGCTGCTGCCTACTAAATTACAAAACTGGTGGAAGTTGGTCTGATCAAAAGTTTCGAACATTTTTATGGATGTTGAATTGGAACGAATGAATTTTGTATATTCAAATATAATACAATCAACAAATTATCCATTTTAATCCCGTTTTAAGATGAGATGGTTACTTTTGTCGGATGCTAAAGATCGGAATAGCTGAAGACGACCCTAAAATTGCTGAACTTTTAAAATCGGCACTCGAAGAAAACGATTACCAGGTGTCTACTGTAGCCAACGGTATTGATGCGCTGGAGCTTTTCTTGGGCGAAAGCTTTAACCTGTTCATTATCGATGTGATGATGCCGCGGCTTAACGGTATTCAGCTTTGTAAACACATCCGTGGAAATGCCGTGCAAACACCGATTTTGATGCTTACCGCTTTGGGTGCTATTGATGATAAGGTTACAGGCCTAGAAGCTGGGGCTGATGATTACCTGGTAAAACCTTTCCACCTGAAAGAACTCCTGGCAAGAGTGGCTGCACTTTTACGCAGACAACCTATCGTTACCGCTCAAACTGACCACAAATTATATTTCGAAGACCTGGTGCTCAATACTTACAGCAAAGAAGTAAGCCGTGGAGGAAAAACAATCGAACTTAGCGCCAAAGAATTTGTGTTGCTCGAATTGTTTATGCGCAATCCCAACCGTTTACTCTCGCGGCAATTTATAGCAGAGCAAGTTTGGGACATCAGTTTCGAAACCGGAACCAATGTAATTGATGTGTATATCAATTTCTTACGAAAAAAGATCGAAAAGGGTTTTGAACGGAAACTCATCCACACCAAAATCAATATGGGTTATATCCTGAAATAATGAAGATAAAGGATCGTATAGCATTATATTTTACACTGATCAGCACCTCGTTGCTGTTTGCTGTACTCTGTACCGTGTATTTTACTTTCATGAAATTTTTGGAAGCAGATTTCTTCGAGCGCCTTACCGACCGTACTATGGTTACGGCCAAACTTTACCTCGAAGCCGACGAAATTAGCCGGGATGCGTTGAACAATGTGCGCCATAAATACCTGCAAAAGTTAAACGGCGAAGTTACCCGCATTTACGACAATAAAAACAGGGCCACCTTTATTGGCGATTCTGCACAATACTGGACCAATTCTACTATCGATGAAGTTCGCAAAAAAGGCCGTTTAAAATATACTGATGGCCAGCGGCAGGTAGTTGGCATTTATTACAAAGATAATCAGGGCGACTTTGTAATCCTGGCTTCAGCAGATGATCAAGGCTCGCACAACAGGCTCGATAAGTTATTGAAGATCATGATTTTCATCTTCATTCTAATTTCCCTAATCGTGCTATTGTTGAGCCGGTGGATTGCACAAAATATGCTAAAACCCCTACAAAAGTTTATGCAGGAAGTAAAACAGGCGGGCTCGCAGAACATGGAGTTCAGGGTAGAAGAAAAGCACAACAAAGATGAAATCAACCTGATTGCCAAAAGCTTCAATCATTTAATGGAAGAACTGGAACAGGCTTTTATTTTACAGAAAACCTTTGTTGCCAATGCCTCTCACGAACTTCGTACACCCGTAACGCGGATCATGATGAATGCTGAGTTGGCTTTATCCAAAGAAAGAGACCATACAGCTTATGAAAAGGTAATTGCTTCTATGCTCGAAGATGCCGAGAAAATGGAACACATCATTACCGGATTGCTCGCTCTTGCAAAAATGGATCTGGAACTGATCAATTCTCAACTTATTCCAATCAGGTTAGACCACCTGCTTCTCAAAATACAATCTGACTGGAAAGCACAGAAAAACCTTGATCTTAAAATTACTTATCAAAACCCCATTGATCCAAAACCTGAAATATTGGCCAATGCTGTACTATTACAAATTGCCTTGGATAATATCATTTCGAATGCTTTCAAATTTTCTGACAATCAACAGGTAAGCGTTGTTGTTGAAGCAACTGAAAATGATTTACTCATTCACATTACCGACAATGGAACAGGTATCGCTACTGAGGAACAGGAAAATATTTTCAAACCCTTTTATACGCGGGCAAAAGATTTTGGCCGTCAAGGTGAAGGAATGGGACTTTATATGGCGCAAAAAATTATCGATCTGCTAAAAGGTGAAATAACTACCACAAATCTTGAAAAAGGAGGTTGCACTTTTACGGTGAGATTGACAAAGCTTTAGTAGCTATTTATTACTTCATTCTAATTTTACNACTCGATCGTCACCCTGAATTCATTTCAGGNTCTTAGCGACAGAATAGATGCTGAAATAAATTCAGCATGACNATTAGCGTCCCAACTTTAATTCCCTTTTAATTTCCGTTTAATCCCCCTTTAATTCGGCAAAGATAGCTTTGCCATATGAGAAGAATATGTACGTTGCTCATTTTCTTTTTGGCCATCAGGCCTGGAGCAACTTTTGCACAAACCGACACACTAAGCTTAACCCTTAGCAAAGCAGAAAGCCTTTTTTTAAAATACAATTATGATCTCCTGGCCAGTAATTACGAGATCGATCAGGCAAAGGCCGAAATTATTACCGCCAAACTCTTTGATAATCCTACGCTAGAATATGAAAATCTGTTTTACAACCACGAAACAAAGAAATTCCTGCAAACCTCTTATGCTTACGGACAATACGCGGCTTCTATTTCGCAGCTGTTCAAACTTGCTGGCAAACGCAATAAAAACATCAAACTGGCCCAAACCGGGGTTAAGCTAGCCGAATATGAATATTTCGATCTGATGCGAACATTAAAATTCGAACTGGTCAACACGTTTTATAAAACCTATTTCTCTGCACAATCAGTTAAACTGTATCAGGAACAGATCAGCTCTACCGATCAATTATTAAAAGCATATAATATCCAGTTAAAAATGGGCAATGTTGCCACAAAAGATGTCATCAGAATTAAATCACTGTTAATCAATCTCAAAGCCGAACAGGCGGGCTTACTGAACGACCTGGAAGATCATTACAAAGACCTTAAGCTACTCTGTGGCTTGGATGCCAATATTTCACTTTCTTTAATTGTAGATCAAGCAGACTTTAAGAACGGATTGCTCGATAAAGTCCCTTACAGTTGCTTATTAGATTCGGCCAGAGCCAACCGCGCTGACCTTAAATTAGCCAAAACCGACCTGCTTTACAACGAGCGCAATTTAAAACTGCAAAAGGCGATGGCCATTCCTGATATAGAAATTGGCCTTAGTTATGATTTAAAAGGTAATTATCCTGAAAAATATACAGGTTTGGGCATCAAAATTCCCATTCCACTTTTCTCCAGAAACCAGGGTGAAATTAAAAAAGCCCAAGTTGGTATAGCTGCAGCCGATATGAACATCAAAAAACAGGAAGCCCTACTCGAGAATGAGGTATTTAACAGCTACAAAACCGCTTTACGCAACGAAAAATTATACGAAGAGATCGATCCTGCCTTTAGTACCGATTTTAATACGCTTATTTCTGCCCTCATTAAAAATTTCAAAGCAAGGAACATCAGTCTGATCGAATTTTTAGACCTCTATGATGCCTACAAAGAAAATACACTGCAACTGAATAAACTCCAATTCGAAAGAATGAGCACCCGTGCTGAGCTCAACTATGTAACCGGTTCTAATATTTTTAAATAAATCTCATGCAAAATCTCTATAAAAACACTGTGCTCATTGCCACAAGCATTTTAATATTTGCCTGCAACGAACATAAAACGACCGCGCCAAACGATAAATTTGCCATCACCGATTCCCTGATTAACCGCTTGCTGATTGATACCGTGCAACAGGCCAACAGCAAAACAGAACTAATGTTTTCGGCCAAAATTGCAGCAGATGAAGAACGTCGCTCAGAACTTTTTCCGATGGTAAGCGGCATCGTAAACCGCGTTGGTGTAAGGTTGGGCGATCAGGTTGTGAACGGACAAACGCTGGCCACGGTAAACAGTTCTGAAATGGCCGGATTTGACAAAGAGGTAATTACCGCAAACGCCGAACTTAAAAATACTGAGCGATCGTTAAAACAGGCCGAGCAGCTTTTCCAAAGTGGTTTATCCTCGGCAAAAGAACTCGATGAAGCCAAAAACGATTACCAGATTAAAAAAGCAGAAGCCAAAAGGGCTAACTCCGTATTAAAACTCAATGGTGGCAGCAGTACCGGATTATATGCNATTAAATCGCCCNTTAATGGTTTTGTGATCGAAAAAAACGTAACNCAAAATATGCAGTTGCGCAGCGATAACAATAAAAGCCTCTTTACCATTGCCGATCTCTCCAACGTTTGGGCTATGATCAACATTTACGAATCGGATATTTCGCGTGTTAAAGCCGGCGATGAAGTGAGTTTATTTACCCTCTCCTATCCCGACAAAGTTTTTAAAGGAAAAATAGAGAAATTATATAATCAGGTAGATCAGGATAGCAAGGTAATGAATGCAAGGGTTGTGATCCCAAATCATGGATTTTTATTAAAACCAGGCATGCTCGGAACGGTAAAAGTTTCAGCAAATTCGGCCATCGATCTTCCGGTACTAAACTCAAGGGCAGTTATTTTCGATGAAAACAAAAATTATGTGCTCGTCTTAGATCAGGACCACAAAGTGAGGATCCAGGAGATCGAAATCGGGCGGAAAACAGCCGACAAAACCTACATCAGCAAAGGTGTAAAGGCCGGCGATCGCATCATCGCATCTAAACAGGTTTTCTTGTTCGAAAGTTTAAAAACTCAATAATTTCTTTTCATTCCTAGATTTCAAAAATGAATAAATTCATAAAAAGCATCATAGGCTTTGCACTGAAGAATAAATATTTCATCTTTTTTGCCACTTTTATCTTAATTCTGGCAGGTTATTTAAGCTTCAAACACACCACCATTGATGCGTTTCCTGATGTTACCAATACCAATATCACCATCATTACCCAATGGCCGGGCCGAAGTGCCGAAGAGGTAGAAAAGTTTGTAAGCAGACCTTTGGAAATTGCCATGAACCCTACCGAAAAACGGACCAGCATCCGTTCTTCTTCCCTATTTGGCTTATCCATCGTAAAAGTAAGTTTCGAAGATGATGTAGATTATGCTGAAGCACGCGTACAGGTAAACAACCACCTCGATGAAGCAGACCTGCCCGAAGGAATCCAACCCGAAGTACAGCCGCCTTACGGGCCTACTGGTGAGATATTCCGTTATACCTTATCTAGCGACACAAAATCTGTGCGTGAGTTAAAAACCTTACAGGATTGGGTGATACAAAGAGAACTTTTATCTGTTTCGGGCATTGCTGATGTAGTAAGTTTTGGAGGCGAGGTAAAAACCTACCAGATTACTGTTGATCCACAAAAAGCCATCCAATATGGTGTAAGTGCGAAGGAACTCTTCGAAGCGGTATCTAAAAGCAACATCAATGTGGGCGGCGATGTAATTGTACAAAGTGGTCAGGCTTATGTGGTGCGCGGTATCGGCGTGCTCAANAATATCGACGAAATCAGGAATGTGGTGGTTGATAATATTAATGGNACCCCNGTTTATGTTAAAACCATTGCCGATGTGGCAGAATCGGCTTTGCCAAGGNTAGGGCAAGTTGGTCGCGANAAAGATCCCGATGTGGTTGAAGGCATTATTGTGATGAGGAAGGGCGGTAATCCAAGTGATGTAATTGCCAGGCTGAAAGAAAAAATAAATACGATCAATGCCAGTATTTTGCCTGATGATGTAAAAATCAAACCTTTCTACGACCGTGAAGATCTGGTTAACTACTCCGTACACACCGTGATGGGCAATATGCTTGAAGGGATTTTATTTGTTACCCTGATCGTATTCCTCTTCATGGCCGATTGGCGCACCACCTTAATCGTTTCTATTATCATTCCCTTAGCACTTCTTTTTGCATTTATCTGCCTCAAATTAAAAGGCATGCCAGCCAACCTGCTTTCGATGGGTGCAATTGATTTCGGAATCATTATAGACGGCGCCGTAGTAATGGTTGAAGGAATTTTCGTCGTGCTGGATGCAAAAGCAAAAAAAGTGGGCATGGAAAAGTTTAATAAAATGAGCAAACTCGGTTTTATTAAAAAAGCCTGTCTAGAAAACGGAAAAGGCATTTTATTTGCCAAACTGATCATCATTACTGGTTTGCTCCCCATTTTCACCTTTGAAAAAGTAGAAGGTAAAATGTTCTCTCCCCTGGCCTGGACTTTAAGTTTTGCCTTATTGGGCGCTTTGATCTTAACCTTCACACTTGTACCGGCCATGGCCAGCATACTTCTAAAAAAGGATGTAAAAGAGAAACACAATATCTTTTTAGAATGGATTACCAAAGCAACCCTTAAATTTTACGATCTCTGTTTCAAAAAAAAGAAACTGGTTTTTGGAATTTCTATTGTAGTGCTGTTTTTAGGTGCTTTTAGTTTTAAATTTCTGGGGACAGAATTTTTGCCCGGTTTAGATGAGGGCTCCATTTATGTGCGTGCTACCGGCCCTTTGAGTATTTCGTTGAATGAGACCAAAAAACTTTCCAACGAGATGAGAAAGATCTTTTTAAGTTTCGAAGAGGTAAAACAGGTGATGTCGCAGACTGGCCGGCCAAACGATGGAACGGATGCAACGGGTTTTTACAACATGGAATTCCATGTGGATATTTACCCCCGAAAAGAATGGAAACGGAAACAGACCAAAGAACAGCTGATTGAGCGGATGCAGGAGAAATTAAAGCGCTTTCCGGGTATCAGCCTTAACTTTTCTCAGCCAATTTCTGATAATGTAGAAGAAGCTGTTTCAGGTGTAAAAGGATCAATTGTAGTGAAGCTGTTTGGCGAAAACTTCGGGTACATCGAAAAGGAAGAGGAAAAAATAGAAGGTATTTTAAAAACGGTAGAGGGTATTGAAGATTTAGGCATACTCAGGAATCTGGGGCAGCCAGAATTACAGATTAATCTCGATCAGAAAAAAATGGCCTTATATGGCGTAAGCACAGCTGATGCCAATGCAGTGATCGAAATGGCGATCGGTGGTAAAGCCGCTACACAGATTTATGAAGGTGAACGCAAATTTGACCTCATCATCCGTTATCCCGAAGATTTCAGGAACGACGAAAGTTCGATCAGTAAATTACGTATACCTACGCTATCGGGTTCAAATGTTCAATTGGGCGAAATCTCAAGTATCCGCAAAATTACCGGACCAAGTATGATTTACCGCGATAAGCACAAGCGTTATGGGGCAATCAAATTCTCGATCAGAGGCCGTGATATGGGCAGCGTAATTGCCGAAGCACAACAAAAAGTAAATGCAAAAATCAAATTGCCACAGGGTTATCAGCTCGAGTGGGCCGGTGATTTCGAAAACCAGCAAAGAGCCATTGCACGTTTATCGCAGGCTGTTCCGGTAAGTTTGTTGCTGATATTTTTTATCCTGTTTGTGCTTTTCGGTAATTTTAGGGATGCGCTATTGGTACTCAATAACGTTCCTTTTGCCATGATCGGTGGCATATTGGGGCTGTTGGCCGCAGGTGTAAACTTTAATATTTCAGCAGGCATTGGTTTTATAGCATTATTCGGTATCTGTGTGCAGAACGGTGTGATCCTGATTACCCGTTTCAAAACCAATATCACCGAACTGAAACACCACGCCACCTGGACTTTTACCGATGCCATGCGTGATGGGATTGCCAGCAGATTTAGGCCAGTATTAATGACGGCCTTAATGGCCGCTATTGGTTTAATGCCAGCAGCACTNTCTACCGGAATCGGTTCCGAAGCCTCTAAACCATTGGCCATTGTAGTTATCGGTGGGTTAATTACCAATACCTTATTTAACCTTTTTGTGTATCCGATTGTNTTTTATTGGTCGTACAGGAGAAAGGTACATAAAGCGATGAGAGATGTAAAAATATAAGATTGACCATCTAAAATGTAAGACAGTAGATGTAAAATGGACGATGGATTTCAATGTTTAATTAACTAAAAAACAGTTTTCAGTAGCGTTTTGGGTTTCTGTACCGTATAAGCTATAAATTAAAGCTTTATGAAAAAGATATTATTACTCCTTTTAGCGTTTGCAAGCGTTATTCATGTATCCTGCAAAAAATCAGACAACAATAATGACGGGTCGAGCGAAGTTTACGGCAAATGGAAACTGACCGAAACCATGTTTGATATTGGTAATGGAAAGGGTAAGTATACAAAAGTAAATGGTAAAATTAAATATCTTACTTTAGAAAAATCGGCAGATAAAGCTGGAAAATTTAAAGGAGATGCCTTTCCGGATTTATTTTCGTTCAGGATTTTGGACAGTGTAAAAATGGAAGTTTACAGCAACACCTATAAAATGCCGATTGTTTATCAGTACAAGGTTTCGGCAAAATCGCTACAGCTTAACCCTCCTTGTTTTGAAGGTTGCGGATACAGGTTTGTAAGGGAATAATAATAATCTTGTAGGTAAGCTTCTTTAAAAAGATTAATTTATTTGAACTTGAATTCAACAAGATGCTTCTTAATACGATTGTCCTGCTGATTCGATAGCTATCAGATCAGCAGAACATCATTCTTTATTCTTTTTCAAACAGTTAAACTATCCCAAATTACCTGATAAACATCTGGTGCTTGTAAGATTTTATCGATTGCCTTTGAAGTAACCAGAACAGGTTTAAATTGATCGGCTACATTAATGCTGCCATGCGATCCTTTAACCAAAGTGGCATCAAGTGGAATTACATCCATTACATAACGGAAGCCAGCTTTTTTCCTTAAAAGTTTATACCCTGCCCTCAATTTAGAGGTCATGAACATTTCTACAGGATCGTAACCTGGTTTCTTATGGATATCAACCACCCTGGCATAATCCGGAGCTTTAGCATCATCAAGCCAGAAATAATAGGTAAACCAACTGTTTTCTTTCGCGGTAAGAACCAGATCGCCAGAACGTTCGTGATTAATGTGGTGTTTCCCCTGTTCTGCCTTATCAAGTACCAATTCAATATCAGGTACACTTTTCAATAAAGCCTTTACCTGCTCAGTTACACTTTTATCGTTGATATAAACATGCGCTACCTGATGATCCGCCACGACAAAAGCTTTCGAAGCGCCAGGATCGAGCAATTCCAGTCCTCTTTCCTCACGGATCTGGATTAAACCATTTTCCCTGAACAAACGGTTAAGGTGGATTGGCTTATTTACCGGGGCAATGCCATATTCGGAAAGCAAAATGATGCGAGCGCCCCTACTTTCGTAAAAACGCACCAATTCTCCTACCACCTGATCGATTTCTTTCAGTTCGGTACTGATTTTATCAAGTTCAGGGCCAAACTTTTGCAGGCAATAGTCTAAATGGGGTAAATAAATCAAGGTAAGCGTAGGATTGTGTAGCTTTTCAGTTTCCATCGAAGCATCTGCAATCCATTTTGTAGATTTAATATTTGCGCCAGGCCCCCAGAACTGAAACAAAGGAAACTGCCCCAGTTTAGCCTGTAGATGGTCGCGCAGTTCTGCAGGTTGCGAATAACAGTCCGGCAATTTACGGCCATCGGCAAGGTAATTTGGCCGTGGCGTTACCGAAAAATCGGCTGTTGAGTACATGTTGTACCACCAGAACATATTAGCACAGGTAAAATCCGGATCTTCCTTTTTAGCCTGATCCCATATTTTTTCCGCATTCACCAGTTTGTTAGACTGCTTCCAGAATTTAATTTCAGCATCAGCATGATCGTACCATCCATTACCCACAATACCGTTTCCTGAAGGATATTTACCTGTAAGATAACTCGACTGCACCGCCGTTGTAACTGCAGGCAATAAAGGTTCTATGGTAGTTAAATGATTCTCTGCAATATATTTCTGAAGAAAAGGTGTATGGGCTCCAATTACGGAAGCAGATAAGGCTACGATATCGATAACAACGGTTTTATGCATGTTTTTATTTATAATAAATTTTTAACCCAGGCCAGTTCCCTGATAATTGAATCGTTCAAAGGTGCTTTTAAAGCTGTTGGTAAAACTTCCCAGGTATAGGTTTCTACTTCTAA
>Ga0065714_10004268_pt1 | contig 10967 bp, 10 predicted proteins | sample MisRhiReplicate2_FD_59101 | JGI IMG/M metagenome (GOLD analysis project Ga0065714, IMG submission 59101) | Miscanthus rhizosphere microbial communities from Kellogg Biological Station, MSU, sample Rhizosphere Soil Replicate 2: eDNA_1 v2... | ecosystem: Host-associated > Plants > Roots >... | reverse complement strand
CCATCAAGACCAACGGTGTCTCGCTGGACATCCACACCGAGAAGGGCCGGGCCAACCAGGCCGCTCTCGACGCTGTGGCATCCTCCGGGCTCGAGGTCGTCAAGGCCAACGCCAAGAACGGCGACAGCCAGGAGAAGCTGCAGGGTCACCTGACCAACACCTACAACGACCTGATCACGACTGCCGGCAAGTTCGGCATCACCGGCCAGGCCGCAATCGACCTGGCTCGGGATGTGCTGGGCGTGCCCAAGGGTGTCAGCGTGGANTCNTGGATGTCCTCCGAGGCCAAGCGCATGGCACAGGAGACGAAGCTGGCTGTGGATGGGGTGGACGGTAGCGTCGCCAACGTCTACGTCAACACCCACCGAACNACCTTCGAGAAGGTCGTAGGGCTGCCGTCCACCACTGGTGTGGCCGACGGCTCCTACGGCCAGGGNCTGGGCGTCTACCGGCGTGCAGGCGGTGGCGAGATCAGCGGGCCGGGAACCAGCACCTCCGACGAGGTACCCATCCTGGCCTCCGACGGCGAGCACATGCTCGACCGGGGTGACGTCATCCGCATGGGCGGGCAGCAGGCGGTCTACAAGTTCCGTGCCAACCTCCGGGCTGGGAACGCTCCGGCGCTGGCCGGGGGAGGCAGCGTGGGCTCCGGCCCGAGCTACTCCGGACGCTCCCTCTCGTCCCCTCAGCGGGCTCAGCAGGTCGTCAACTTCAACACGTACAACCCGGTGGCTGAACCTCAGTCCCGCACAACCGAGAAGGCGTCGACACTGCTGGCGCTGGCTGGAGGCATCTGATGTACACCCTCGACGGGCTGCCGCTNAANGACCCCACGGGNCGGTGGTACCTGCACGACACCACCGGCCTGCGCATCCTCCCGGCGNGGATGGCCAGNGGGGCCTCCATCCCGGGCATGGACGGTGTGATGCCGTCGCTGCGGTCGACCTTCGAGCCGGGGGCACTGTCCGTAGTGATCTCGGTTCGGAGGCCGACCCACGACCAGATGATGGGCGGGCTGGAGCTGCTGTTCGGCGTTCTCGGGCAGCGGCACCGGCTCCTGCCGCTGAGGCACGACTACGGCAACGGGCAGATTCGGGAGGCCATGGTCGAGGTCCTGAGCGACGTCACGCCCGACCGGCTGACGCAGGAGCTCTCCCGGCTGCCGGTGATGTTCCGNGTACCCTCGGCATTCTGGCGAGACACGGCCACGGTGGACGCTGGAGCGGGTATCAACCTGACCTCGGCGACCACTACCCTGGCGCAGCTTGCCGGGTCGACCGGCCCGATCCCCGACGCGCTCATCCAGGTCAGGGGAGCCTTCACGCAGGCTACCCTGACCGACCCGGTGTCCGGTGACTCCATCACCATCAGTGGCGGGGTCACCGGCACCGAGTATGTCGTGATCGACACGGCCAACTGGACCGCCCGCAAGCAGACCAGCAACACCTGGTCCACCACCGGTGGTACCAACTGGATCAACAACGTCGTATCCAACCGGGGCAGTGGCCCCATGATGAGCCTGAACCCCGACTTCTCCACCGGAGCGGGCCGGGTCCAGCTCACCACCATCGGCACCGGAACCGCTTCCGCTCAGGCGACGGTACGGGCCAAGCGTTCCTTCCTGTGACTACCTGAGAGGGGTCTATCTTGCGCACCCGCATTGTACCCTATGTCCCGTTCGGCGCCAAGCTGGACCCGCTGCCGAGCGCCTTGGAGACGCAGCTGGTCACCCCTCTCGGGGAGCTGCCGACGGCGACGGTGCACTACCCTCGGCAGGGTATCAATGCCCCGGTGCTCGACGGCATCAGCGAGATGGCTCTGGAGTACTGGAACGGCACGGCCTGGGTTGAACCTCCCAACGCTCGCTTCCTGTCGCTCAAGGGCTCCTTCGACTGGCTCGAGGACGTCCCGACCCGACGCTACGACTGGGTCGGGCTCCCCGGCTGGATGCTCCGCCGAGCCAAGGTCTGGGCAGCCAACGGGCTCCCCGTCAGCAAGGACGGCAAGGTCCAGTTCAACGCGGCCAATGCCGGTACGATCCTCGCCACCCTGATCAACAATGCCAAGGCACGCGGCTGGGGCTCCGGCGTCAGCATCGACTTCAGCTCCACGGTGGACTCCTCGGGTGCCGCCTGGACCAAGGTCGTCACCATTGCCTACGAGCTCAACCTGGACCTGGGAACGGTGCTGGAGAACCTGTACCAGCAGGGTGTCTGCGACTTCCGCTTCGAGGGCCGGACCCTCCGCATCTTCAACCCGGACACCACCATGGCCCGCGACCTCACGGCCGGGGCCGAGCCGGTCCGGCTCGAGGTCTCCGACGGCCAGACGTCCGCACCGGAGGACTGGACCAACGAGGACCTGATCACCGACGCACTCGTGCTCGGCGACGACGGCAAGACCTGGACCTTCAACAACGGAGCCATCACCCCGCTCGGACGCCTGGAGCAGGCGATCTCCCAGGGTGGAGTCACCGACTCGGGTACGGCTAGCCTTCTGGCCGACGAGGAGCTTCTCCGGGGCTCTCAGACCCGCGTGTCCTACACTCGCGAGTTCATCGTGACGCCCGAGTCGAGCGTGTGGCCCTTCCGGGACTACCTGCCCGGCGACTGGGTCAGCGCGCAGCGCGGGGTCAACTTCGAGAAGCTGCGCACCTACTCCGTCTCCATCACCATCGACGATGGCGGTGTCCGGGGTCACGCAGTGCTGGGCGACCGGCTCGAGGACCTCCTCACCAAGATGGCCAAGCGCACCCGAGGTATCACTGGTGGAACGTCTGCCGGTGGTACCGGGGCGAAGCCCGCTCCGGCCGGTCCGGACACCCGCACACCGGCCACCCCGACAGGGCTGGTCGTGGGCATCGATGCGTACCTGGACGACCGTGGCGTGCCCCAGGGCCGTGCCTCCATCGACTGGGCACACTCGGGCAACGCCACCGACGGCACGTCCATGGACATCGACCGCTACACGGTGGACTACCGGATCAACGTCACCGGGCAGCTGTGGCACATGCTCGGCTCTACTGCAGATACCGAACTGGTGTACTCCCCTCTGCCCATCTTCAAGGCTGACGGCATCACCAAGGAGCAGTACCAGTTCCGGGTGCGAGCCGTGTCCGGCACCAACGCCAAGGTCTCGGCCTGGAGCAGCATCGTCTCGTCGACAATGGTGGACGATACGACGCCTCCCCCGGTGCCCGAGTTCCTCGCCGCCAACGTGACGCACTGGCTGCGGACGGCAACGGTTCGCTGGGGCGGTCGTGGCATGAACGGGGCCACCCCGACGACCATGCCTCGAGACTTCGACCACATCAACGTCTACCAGGGCACGTCCTCTACCGGACCGTGGACGCTGGTCGGCTCGATGCAGGCAGCCTACGAGCTCTGGCAGTCCGGCACGCTGGCCCTCGGCCAGGTCTGGTTCAGCCTCACGGCCGTAGACCGGTCGGGCAACGAGTCGGCGAAGTCCGCAGTGCAGTCCATCACGGCTGCGGCCAACGTCGACATGAGCCAGATCACGGCAGCGCTCGACGCTGCCACGATCACGCTGACCAACGTGGGCACCTCGGCGCTGGCCAACGGGGCCGTGACGAACGTGAAGCTCCAGGACAACGCTGTGTCACTGGAAAAGCTGGACAGCATCGTGGACGCCAAGATCACCAAGGGTGTCACCGACGCGGCCACCGCCGATGGCAAGGCAGTGACGGCTCAGAACGCAGCGGTCGCGGCTCAGAACGCAGCTGACGCCGCAGCAGTGGTAGCAATCACGGGCGATGCCTACTCGCTGAACCCGTCATTCGACGACTGGACCGGGGTGACGCCCAACTTCTTCGTCGCCTTCAACACGCCTCCCGATAAAGAGACCACGATCGTCAAGCGTGGAACTACCTCGGCCCGGTTCGTATGCACGGGCACGAGCCAGAATGGTCTCAACTTCAACGGCATGCTGAACCACGCTCCGAACCTCGAGTACTTCACGGTGGAGATTCAGTTCTACCTCGTCTCTGGGACCCTTTCTGGTGCGGGTGTCCTGCTTGACTGGGTAGGTATGACCGGTGGCAACCGGTCGCAGGTCAACCTCAAGGATGAGATCACAGCCCCTCAGACGGGCAAGTGGTACACGGTCGTCAAGACCCTCCGGCGTCCGACAGGGGCCACCGGAACGTGGACCGGCATGGATGGCTACCTCATGGCCAACTATTCCGGCAACGGTGCACTGACCGCCAAGGACATCATCTACGACTGGGTCAACATCCGCCCGGCCAGCGTTGAGGAAATCACGGCCTACGGCACGCCTTCCCTTGTCACCGCAGCGCAGAATGCCGCCGACGCCGCACAGGCCGACGCGACCACTGCCATCACCAACGCGGCGACCGCGCTCACTGCTGCCAACAGCAAGAACATCATCACCAACTCCACTGCCGACGCCTCCTCGGGCATCCCCGGCAAGACGAGTGGTGACCGCTGGCAGAAGTGGACGTCGCTCGCTACGGGTGGCAAGCTGCTTGCAACCTGGCGCTGGAACGGCACGACCTGGATCGCTGAGGCGATGGACGCCACCTACCTGCCGCTCGTGGACATCGGCTCGGGTACCTTCGGGTCGCTGAACGGCTCTCGGATGGTCGCGAACAGCGTCGATGCGCGGGTGCTCTACGTCGGGGACTTCCAGAACTTCGCCCTCGGCGGTGACTTCGAGGACCCGGCAGCCGTACCGTTCACTCTGGCAACCACCCACACGCTGACAACGTCGCAGAAGAAGTTCGGCACGACGTCTCTGCGCCTGGCCGCGACCACCGGGTTCCCGGAGTCGACCCTCGTTGCAGATATGCGGGTCAAGGAGGGAGAGCAGTATTACTTCAAATACCACGCATACATCGACTCGGCGTTCAACGGCACTACCAGCAACTCGAAGCTCCGTGTAGGCGACCAGGCCAACGCGCACATTGCGTCAAAGACCTACGCCGACATCACCCGCTCGACGTGGACCACCGACCCGCTGGAAATGACCGTCACGGTCCCGGCCGGGGTCACCAAGCTGACGGTGAAGATTGTCTCCGACAACACCGCTGGCACGGCATACATCGACGACGTTCAGATCAGGCGTGTCTCCGAGGCGTCCCTGATCATGAACCTCGGGGTGGAGAAGCTGGTTGCGTCCAACGCGGCCATGGGNCAGGCCGTCATCGACAAGCTGTGGGCAGACGTCGTCAACTCCCGCAAGCTGAGCACGGACATGCTGATCGTCACGCAGGGTACAAACCTGATCCCGGATGCGAACATGCTGCAGANGGAGATCACCCTGCTGAAGCGGGGCAACACGACCGGCTGGGCACAGGGCACCGCGAGCCAGGGCATCTACCAGCAGTACAAGACCCCGACCACAGCGGCCGGGACAGCGTACTGGAACCTGATGCCCGTGAGGAATGCTGCGGCATCCTCGACGGACAAGGCCGACTGGATGGCCGTGATGGGAGGCGAGAAGTACCTGATCAAGGCGCACTGGTACCAGTATGCCGGGGTCACGGATGCGCACATCTACCTCAACTACGAGCTCGGTGACGGCACGACCGGCTCGACGGCTGTAGGCTCCCCGGTGAAGACCACCGTCGGCCACCAGCAGGTTGACTGGGTCGTGACCATGCCGGCAGGAGCTCGCTGGGCCTGCCCGCGCATCTCGTTCACGTACAACGCGGCAGCTGTCGGCACGAACGTCGCGAACATGTACTGCGACCTGACGGCCGTCATCAAGCAGGTGGAGAACACCCTCATCGCGACAGGCGGCATCCTCACGGACCACCTGACCGTCGAGGACACCATGTGGGCGAAGATCATCAAGTTCAAGCAGCTCACCGGTGACGAGATCGACGTCAACTCGCTGACTGCTGACACGGCCTGGATCGGCGCTCTCCGGACCGGCGTGCTGGTCGCCAACGCGGTGGATGCTACCATCCTGAAGTCGGATGCGATCACGTCCAAGCACACCATCACGGGCCCGCTGTTCCAGACGGTGACCACGGCCAACCGAGGCATCAAGATCAACACTGCCAACGGCTTCCGGCAGTGGGACGCCTCGGGCAACATCATGGTGGACATCGGCGGCTCGACGGCCAACCTGATGGTGGGNGACTTCATGACGTCGCGGGCCGGTACTGCTGGCGTGCGGCTCATCAACTCCTCCGAGTGGGGCCTGCCNGCCATCATCTACTCCTACAACGGCAACCAGACCGTGCAGGAAGCGGCGAGCTTCATGCGCTACTCCATCGGCGGCGACCCGGAGCTGGTGCACCGCGCACCGAACCGGGCCATCGTCGGAGGCACCGGCCTCGGCTTCGTCCGCATCGAAGGTGACCTGGTCCTCTCGCTCGGCAACGGTGTGAGTGGTGCGCAGCAGATGCGTGTCGAGCAGCCGTTCAACCTGGACGCCTGGTCTCCGCAGACAGGCTACCAGGCCATGACGCTGAACGGCAAGCTGACGACCATCAACGCGGTCGGCGGCAACCTGAAGCTCGATGCGGGTGCGTTCTACGTGCAGATGCCCTCCACCTATGGCAAGACCACAGGTACCTCGGGCAACGTCGTCATCTCCTCGGACGGCGGTCTGTTCCGCTCGACGTCGGCGCTCAAGTACAAGGCCGACCCGCAGATCATCGAGCCGGACGAGAGGCTCCTCGACGTCCCGATGAAGGACTGGGTGGACAAGTTCGCCCTGGAGTCGAAGCAGGCCCTCGAGGCGCTGCCGAGGCCCTGGGACGAGGCCACTCAGGCCCGGTACGACTCCATCAGCGTCGAGCGCATCCCCGGTGCAATTGCCGAGGACGTGATCGCTGCTGGCGGGGCCCGGTTCGCCACCTACGGTGAGGGCAACGAGGTGGAGGGCCTGATGTACGACCGGTACGTGCTGGCCCGGACGGACATCCTCTACCGCAAGCACAAGGCACTGGAGGCCCGCTTCAACGCACTCGTGGCGGCGCTCGGGGGCTGAGAATCGGCACCGGTCGAGTATGCTTGAAGCAAACACCAAACAAAGGGGACACAATGGATGAACAGACGCTGGGGCTCGCGCTCCAGAAATACATCAACGAGCTCGCCAATGCCACTCAGCGGGCAGTACTCGCCGAGGTGCAGCTGCAGCAGACGCAGTCCGAACTGCAGCAGGCTCGGCACCGGATCGGGGAGCTGGAGAGCGGGGCCTCGGAGGCCCCGACCGAGTGAAGGTCAACGGTGCACGAGGAGTAGTGCTGCTGGGCTTCGGCCTGGTGGCACTGGTCTTCGGCCTCGCCTTCAACAGCCCGGTGGCGGTCATCCCGCCGCCACCGGCCGGTCTCCGGGGTCTCAACGAGCTCATCCCGCTGCAGGTATGGGGCATCCTCTGGTACCTGGCGTCGGTCTTCCTCTTCGTGGGAGCCTTCCGCCAGAACCAGGCCAAGGCCATGATGCTGTTCGCAGGACTACTCTTCGTCTGGGCCAGCGCCTATGCCGGGGCCACCTTCACCGCGAGCGACCCTCGCCTGGTGAGCCTCTTTGCGATGCAGACCGTCATCTTCGGCGGACTGCTGACCTCCTGTATGGGCGTGGCCCGCCTCCTCAACGCACCGCCGATCAACGTACCTGTTCTTCGGAAGAGGGTGCAAGCCGAGGAGGGGGACCACGGGCATGACTCCTGAGGCAAGCGCAGACTTGCTCAAGACGGTTCTTACGATCGTGGGCGGCATCGGAGCGGCAGCGCTCACGGGCCGACTCACCCGCAAGAGCCAGAAAGAATCTGCGCACATCACGGCCCTGACCAACCTGGTCGACCAGCTGCAAGAGGAGCGAGCGGCAGCCGATCTCAAGGCCAAGCAAGTTCCCATGTGGCGACGCTACGCGCAGAAGCTGCGGAGTCAAATCTACAAACTGGGCGGGGAGCCTGAAGACGCAGACCCCAACCTCGAGCTCTAGAAAGGAGCCGCATGTTCACTCAGCTTGTCAAGCCGAACCCGAACATCCCGGCCGAGGAAGGCATGTGCTTGCAGTACGTGCGGCAGGCTTTCGGCCTGCCGCTGCGCTACGGGTCTGCCACTGAGGCATGGGAGAAGTCGACATCCCCCCACCGTGACCGGAACTTCCCCAAGGGAGTCTGGTTCCCGGTGTGGTGGGCACTGGACAAGAACGTCAACGGGCACGTTGCCCTGGTAGCCCCGGATGGCCGGGTCTACTCCACCTCGAACCTGAACCCCAACCCGGTCAAGGTCCACCCCAACCTCGCCGACGTCGAGGCGTACTACGCTCGCTACAACATGACCCTGACCTACCGGGGCTGGAGCGAAGACGTTGCTGGGTTCCCCGTAATCACAGAAGGAGATTTTCTCATGGCACTGACAGACCAGCAGCAGAAGGATATGTACTGGATCCTCTGCTCCGAAGCCGGACGCGAGTACCTGCGCACCAACGTGCTCGGTATCGACAAGACCCTCACCAAGGCTGATGGCGCGTACATGAACAGCATGCGCGACGCCCAGCACGCCTCGGTCATCGCCGCTCTCGGCACGACCCTGAAGAAGGAGGACGGCGGCTACATCGTGCGCCTCGTCCAGGCCATCCAGGCCACCCCCGGCTCGGTCGACGTCAAGGCTCTCGCCGAGTCCATCGCGGGGCTGCTGCCCGAGGGTGTCACGGCCGACCAGGTTGCCGACGAGCTCGCCGACCGCCTGAAGGGTGGTGCCGCATGATCACCTTCGACATCCCCCTCTTCATCGTCCTGCAGGCCCTGGCCTCCACGGTTCTGCCGCTGCTGGTGGGCCTCGTGACCAAGCGGTCCACGAGCCCCGGTGCCAAGGCTGTCCTCCTGGCGGCGCTCAGCGTCCTCTCCAGCCTCCTCTCGGAGGTCGCGAGCGCTCTCCAGGCCGGGGTGACGTACAACCTGGGAACGGCTCTCCTCGCCGCTCTCGTGACGTTCCTGATCGCCGTGGGCATGCACTACGGACTGTGGAAGCCGACCCTGGTCGCGGACAAGGCGCAGGCCCTGGGTTCCACCCCGTAGCACCCATACACGAAAGAGCCCCCACACCCGTCAAGGTGTGGGGGCTCTTTTGCTATGCCCGGATTCGGTACCGGAGGCGGAGGTCCGCTTCACGTCTCCACTCGGCCTGCAGGAGCTTGCTGTGGTCGTAGTCCTCCATGGCCTCTCGGGACCAACCGACGGCCTCCCCATACAAGTGGCGGGCGAGGGCCTCCGGGGCCGGGAGAAGGGAAGAGAGCGGCTCTGAGCGGTCCTTCCGGCGAGCCCGGAAGTAGACCCCCGGCGCGAAGGCCAGAGCGACGATAATCAGCATGACCAGGATTGACTGTACCGGGCTCATCGCTACACCAGCGCCAGCATCATGCGGAGAGCGTCGTCCTTGAAGGTCGGGTCGAGCAGGGCCTTGCGGCTACGGAGCTCTTCCTCGGTGCCGGTGTTGGCGCTGGCGCCACGCACCGGGCTGTAGTGGTCGTACCATTCGGTGAGAGCGTTGAGCCCGGCCCAGGCCGTGTTGCGGACGCCTTCCTGCGTGTTGGCGTCGGAGAACAGCTGCGCCATCTGGTCGAGCTTGTTCTCGGTGCGGGTGATGGTGGAGTTGGGTGCGTCCTCCGGGGCCCCGAAGTTGCGAGCGATGATCTCCTCGAACTGCCCCTGGGTCAGGGTGGTGTTGATGAGCTGCTCGGCCTGCTCCTGGAAGCCGCCCAGGTAGTCGAACGTGAAGTCCAGCGCCTCACGGGCCTGCTGGATCATGATCTTGTCGGCACCGATGGTGTGGCGCACCCGGAACAGGTTGGAGGAGTTGTTGAATGCCAGGTTGAGGGTGTTCTCGCAGACCACCCGGACCGGCGTGACCATGAAGACGGTGCTGGTGCTGCCGTCGTGGGAGGTCATCACGGCGATGTAGTTGTCGACGCGGTCCTTGCCACCGATCTTGATGTTGCCCGGCAGCTTCATCGTGATGAAGACCTTGCGGCCTCCGTCGATGGCCCCGGCCGTCTCGAAGTGAGCCCCCGACTCGTCCACCAGGGTGTTCAGCAGGTGGGCCAGCGACTCGTTCTGCATGATGGCGTACTTCTCGCCGACGACGCCCATGACGTCGACCTGCTTCTTGATGACCGGGTTGTTGCGGACCACGGCATACTGGCGGGGGATGACGATCTTCTTGCCGTCCTCGGACTGCGTGAAGAGGGCCTGCTTGCGGAGGTTCCAGCCGCCGAGCAGACCGTGCTCCATGGCCTCCTCTGCGGTGAAGGTGTCCGGGAGGACAATGCCGCTCTGGTGCCAGGCGTCGAGCCGGGCGGAGACGAAGCTGGTCTGGCCGTTGGTGGTGTCGAGGTTTGCGCTCATGGTAATCGGTTCCTTCTGTTGTGCGGGGTTCTCTGGAGAGGGTGGGAGGGGCCGGAGCCCCTCCCGGGGGAGGCTAGTACAGGATGGACCAGTTGCCCTCGTCGAGGAGGCCGAGGCCCTTAGCGAAGACTCCCTGGCGCTTGGCCCACTCGATCATCTTGCCCTTGAGCTGGTGCTTCGGGGTGAGGTTGTCGAGACCGTTCTGTACATTGACCATCTGGCCGTTGGGGAGGGTGGCCGTGATGTAGCTGATGTCGCAGAGCGTGCCGAACTGGGTACGCTCGGTGAGGATGCGGACTCGGGTGATCTTGCCCTTGGCCTCGGCAACCTCGGCCAGCGACCAGAACCGGCTGTAGTCCACGGCCTCGTGGTAAGCGGCTCCGTCGACCAGGCCATTGGCCTCGAATGCGCCGTAGAGGTTGCGGTCGGTGGTGGCGGTTGCTTCAGTCATTTTGGGGCTCCTCGTTTAGTCGTTGTGGGGTGGTGCTGAAAACAACGATACCCTAGCTCCAGAGTAAAGTAAACCCCAGATGGAGAGGAGCCTCTCCGGCTCCTCTCCCCAGGGTTCTCAGCCGTTGCGGGTCGGCAGGTAGTCGAGGGTCAGGACGTAGTCGTCGAGCGGG
>Ga0065714_10065312_pt1 | contig 10979 bp, 15 predicted proteins | sample MisRhiReplicate2_FD_59101 | JGI IMG/M metagenome (GOLD analysis project Ga0065714, IMG submission 59101) | Miscanthus rhizosphere microbial communities from Kellogg Biological Station, MSU, sample Rhizosphere Soil Replicate 2: eDNA_1 v2... | ecosystem: Host-associated > Plants > Roots >... | reverse complement strand
CCGCCAGTGTCCCCCAGACCGGCGGGGCTTCGTTGTACCTTGCTGACCGTCACCCGGAGGCAACGGAACAGCCGCTGTAAATGCTGCCGGCATACACGCAGGCCGGAACGGGTGCCCTATCCGACAAGGGGCGCAGCGGCCAATCTTCCCGCCTCAAGCGGGGGGCGAGCGCAACGGCCGTAGACCGTTGCTCCGCCGGGGGCGGGAGTGCTGCAGACCCTCCCGCCCCTAGCACCAAGGACAGCAGCCCCCGACCCGGAGGCGCTCTACAAATATCCGGGGACCAGGGTCTCTAGCCCAAACGGTAGAGGCGGCAGGCTCAAACCCTGCACAGTGCTGGTTCGAATCCAGCGAGACCCACTGACGGTGAAAGCCACTGACCAACCATCGCGCACACGCAGTGGAGCCGGTAGCCGTCCACCCATTGACCCAATGCACGTTGAGAGGCTGACGGGGACCCCATGCAATGCAAGGCGACGAAGCGGTCTGGTGATCGGTGTGGGAATCCGCCGATCAAGGGTGCGCTGGTGTGTCGGATGCATGGTGGGAAGGCGCCGCAGGTTGTGGCGGCCACTGCGAGGCGTCGGGCTGAGGCTGAGGCGCGGGAGCAGATGACCCGGGCTGTGACGACGTTAGGCCTGCCGATCGACGTCGACCCGGGCAAGGCCCTGCTGGATGAGATCCACTGGACGGCCGGCCATGTCGCCTGGCTCCGGTCCAAGGTTCAGGAGCTGCAGGATTCGGAGCTCACGTGGGGCCGCACGCAGACGGATACCGGCGTCGGCCCGCAAGGGCCGGTGGACACGGTCACGGAGAAGGCCGCCCCGAACACGTGGTACCAGCTGTACATGGCCGAGCGTGAACACCTCGCCAAGGTCTGCAGTCTTGCGCTGCGGGCCGGGATTGAGGAACGCAAGGTCAAGCTGGCCGAGTCCCAGGGCCTGCTGGTCGCTGACGTGATCCGCCGGATCCTCGGCGCCCTCGGTTTGACGCCGGCGCAACAGCTGCTCGTGCCCGAGATCGTCCCCCGTGAACTGCGCGCCCTCGCCGCCGGCGACTAGCCGAACCCTCAGAAGCTCGGAAGGGCGCCGCCATCCATGAGAACAACGCGGGCATCACCGCTGAGCTTCAACTTCAGTCCGGACACCACAATGGTCACGTTGTAGTCAGTGAAGTTTTCTGAGTCGTCAGTGGCCTTAGTCACCTTGAAGGATTCCAGGGTCCCGATTACCGCCCCTTCGCGATCCGGGCGCTTTACGTAGACCTCCTCGCCAAGATATTTGGCGTGCAGTTTGACTGCGTGAATGTGGGTGTTGGAGTTGTCGAGCCTCAGGTAGTAGTCGTTCATCCGACAATCCTAGCGTTCGCGCTGGAAGCAGATCAGGAGGCTGTCGTGAGCGTGGACATGTGGGAAGCCGCGGCCCGCATGTTCGAACCGCGCACGGCGAAGTGGTCCACGCCCGGGCAGATGGCGCAGGCCACCAACTCCAAGACCATCCAGACCCCGGCGCTGGACCTCATCGACGCCGCCCTGGTCGAAGCGTTCAACATCCCCGATTCCCGGCTCATCATCTGCATGGCCCCGCAGGAGGGCAAGTCCGTCCGGGTGGCGAACGACTTCCCCATCTGGTGCCTGACCCAGAACCCGGACCTCCGCATCGTGACCGCCTCGTACGCGCAGAACCTCGCCAACCGCAATGGCCGCGCCATCCGCAACAGGATCCAGACCACCCCGTCGCTGGATCTCACCATCGCCCAGGACAACGGCGCCGTCCACGAATGGACGCTCGCCGGGCATCAGGGCGGTGTCCTCTCCGTAGGTATCGGCGCCGGCGTGACCGGCCGCCCCGCGGACATGATGATCATCGACGACCCGATCAAGGACCGCAAAGAGGCGGACTCCGAAACCTACCGGGACAACGTGTGGGACTGGTGGACGGACGCCGCGAGCGCCCGCCTCGCCCCCGGCGCGCCCGTGATCGTCATCCTGACCCGCTGGCATCAGGACGACCTCGCCGGCCGCCTCACCGAACGGGACAAGGAAGCGGGCTGGAAGGTCCTCAACATCCCCGCCCAAGCCGATCACCGGCCGGAGAAGGGCGAGACTGACCCACTAGGCCGCAAGCCGGGCGAGTTCATGGTCTCCGCCCGTGGCCGGTCCCTGAAGCAGTGGCTGATGCGCAAGGCCACCGCCGGCGCGAGGACGTGGGCATCCCTGTACCAGGGCCGCCCCTCCCCCGACTCCGGCGGCGTCTTCCCACAAGAATGGGCGCGTTATTCACAGCCCATGTGGATTGAACAGGCCGACGGCACCCGCCGCGTCCCCGGGATCGGCCGCGACGACCACGAACTGGTGCAGTCCTGGGACCTCGCGTTCAAGGACACCAAGTCCTCGGACTATGTCGTCGGGCAGGTCTGGCTGCGGGTCGGGAACACCGCGTACCTACTGGATCAGGTCCGGGCCCGGCTGAACTTCACCGCCACCTGTCAGGCCATCGAAGCGATGAGCGCGAAGTGGCCGCAGGCCGTAGCCAAGTTCGTGGAGGACAAGGCCAACGGCCCCGCCGTGATGAACGCCCTGTCCAAGAAGGTCTTCGGCATGATCCCGATCGAACCTGAAGGGTCCAAGTACGCGAGAGCGTCGGCGATCTCCCCGCTCACCGAGTCCGGGAACGTCGTCCTCCCCGACGTTGAGCTGCTGCCCAACGTTGAGGACCTCATCGAGGAAGCCCGCAACTTCCCCAACAGCGCCCACGACGACACCATCGACGCGCTCTCCCAAGCAGTCAACCGGCTCCTGCTTATGCCGCTCACCGCGGCGGATGACCTCGTCGAACCGGACGAATACGAAGAAGCTGACCTTCGCGGGTACGCCATCACCCCCTACTGATTGGAGGGCCCTGTGCCTGGCATCATGGAAGCCCTCGGCCTGCGCAGCAAGACCACGGAACCGACTGTCGCCGCATGGCGGCTGGAGGACGCCGCGTACCGGCTGGAGACGGCGAACGAGAACCTCGCCCGCCTGCAGCTCATGTACGAGGACGCCGGCTGGGAGTCGCTGACCGCTACCGGCCGGACCGAGTTCACCCGTGAAGGTTTGGGCCGGAACGCGGAACTGTGCCGGGTGATGTTCATCGCCAACCCGCTCATGAAACGCGGCCTCGGCATCCGGGCCTCGTACGTGTTCGGGCAGGGTGTGGAGATCAACGCCCGCGATGAGGATGTCGACGCCGTGGTGCAGGAGTTCCTGGACGATGAGGGCAACCGTGACGCCGTGACCGGCGCGCAGGCCCGGGTGGTGCTGGAGAACGAGCTCGGCACGGATGGGAACGTCTTCCTCGCCCACTTCACCAACCCGCTCACCGGCCGGGTGAAGGTCAGGCCGCTGCCGTTCGATGAGATCGTCGAGATCATCACCGAACCTGGAGACAAGACCACGCCATGGTTCTACCGGCGCCGCTGGGTCGAAACGACCCTGACGTCAACGTTCGGGTCCATCTCCGTGGAGAAGGAAGCGCTGTACCCGGCGCTGAAGTACCAGCCGCTCACCAAGTTCAAGACCTTCGCCCAGGTCCCGGTGATCTGGGACGCACCCGTCCTGCACGTGAAGGTCAACCCGGTCGGGTCCAAAGTCTGGGGTGTCGGCGACGGGTTCGCGGCCCTGCCGTGGTGCCGGTCCTACAAGGAATTCCTCGAGGACTGGGCCACCTTGTGCCGGGCACTGTCCCGGATCGCGTTCCGCGCCTCATCCTCGAAGGCCAAGGCGTCCCAGACGCAACGCGCAGGGCTCGAAGCGCTCAACAAGCTCGGCGCCGGCTCGTCCGTGTCCCTCGGTGAGGGCCAGACGTTGGAAGCGGTGCCGAAGACCGGCGCCACACTCGATTCCGAATCGGGCCGGCCGCTCGCCGCGATGGCCGCCGCCGCGCTCGGCGTCACCGTCACCATCCTCCTCGCCGACCCCGGCATCACCGGCGCCCGGGCCACCGCCGAAACCCTGGACCTGCCGCAGCGCCTCGAAATGCAGGGCCGGCAGGAGGTCTGGGCGCAGGCGTACCGGGCCAGCCTCGGGTACTTGATCGAGCAGGCCGTCATCGCTCCCCGCGGCGCCTTGAAGGGCACTGTGGTCCGTGACGGGGACCGGCTCCTCGTTGACCTGGGCGAGAAGGACGCGACCATCGAAGTCGTCTGGCCGGACCTCGCAGAGATCCCGCTGGACATCCTGATGGCCGCGTTGGAGAAGGCGGACGGGATGTCCGTCATGCCTCCGCTGGAGATCCTCAAGCTGGTTCTGCGGGCGTTGAAGGTCCGGGACATCGACGACATCCTCGACGACGTCATGGACGCGGACGGGAACTACATCGCCCCGGACGTCACCGCCGGCGACACGGCGGCCAAGGCATTCCGCGACGGCCAAGACCCCGCAGCAGCACTGAAGTAAGGAGGCACGGATGGCGGTCACGGCCGATACTCTGCGGATCGTTGACCGCCTCCGCGCCGACCTGGAGCGCATGACGGACGCCCAGACTCTCACCCTCACCCGGGCGTGGGTGGAAGCGTACGACGCGCTGGCGCCGGAGTTTCAGGCCGCCGTCGTTGAGCTCGTCGCCGCCGGCGGCAACGTGTCCCGGTCCACGGTGGCGAAGAACGTCCGGCTCCGGGACGCCCTGCAAACCAGCCGGGCCATGCTGGATGAGCTGGCGCGCTCCACGGAGACGGTCGTGGCCACCGACGTCGGGCAGGCCGTGCTGGACGCGGTCGACGGGCACCACGCCGTCGTCGCCTCCCAGCTCCCGCCGGCCACACCGGGGATCAGCTTTACGCGCATGTCCCCCGACGCTCTGGCCGCGATCGTGGAGCGCACCACCAAGCAGATCCACTCCGCCACCGTGCCGCTCCCGGCCGATGTGGAGCGGGCCATGAAAGCCCAGCTCATCCGAGGCATCGCCGTCGGGGACAATCCGCGCCGGACTGCGTCGAAGATCATGGCCGCCACCGAGCAGCGCTTCAACGGCGGCCTCACCCGGGCGCTCACCATCGCCCGCACCGAGACCCTGGACGCGCACCGCACGGCCACCCGGGCGTCGGAGAAGGTCAACACGGACATCCTCGAAGAGTGGGAATGGCATGCGGCGCTCACGGCCCGGACCTGCCCGTCGTGCTGGGCGAAGCATGGCACCCGGCACCCGCTGGAGGAGTCGGGCCCGAATGATCACCAGAACGGCCGTTGCGCCCGCGTCACGGTCACGAAGTCGTGGGCGGACCTGGGGTTCACCGGCATCGAAGAGCCGGCGTCGCTGACACCGGACGCGCAGGCCGTGTTCGCGAACCTCACCCCGGACGCCCAGCTCGCTGTCATGGGCCCGGCCCGGCTAGAACTGCTCAACTCCGGCAAGATCGCGTGGGCTGACCTGTCCGCGGTGAAGCAGACCCCGGGTTGGCGCGATTCGTACGTCGCGGCGCCGGTGAAAAGCCTGCGTTAGGTCCCGTCACTGAGGGACGGTTCGTACTGCACGGTCCCGCACCACTTGCATGCCACCTCGAGGGACGCCCCGGTCGGGCGCAGGTGGATGACAGACGCCTTCCACTCATGCCCGGGACACTCCCCGGGCACACCCGCGTTGTCGTTCGAATCATCGGCCGTCACGGTCACAGTCTAGGAGCCCCATGACCCAGAAGCCCAGCATCGGCCGGATCGTGCACTACCACCCCACTCAGGCACTGCCGGGAGACGAGCCGTGGGCGGCGCTCATCACTGCAGTGAACCCCCGCGGCTTCCACGCCGAGGACAACAGCATCAGTGCCGCAGTGTTCCTGCCCTCCGGCACGGCCATGGGCTTCCCGAGCATCCCGCACAGCGACACACCGAAGCCGGGCCATTGGTCCTGGCCCCCGCGCACCTAAGGAGACCACCCATGCCGAAGCTCATCACCGAAGCCGGGACCCTCACCGCCCCGTCCGCGACCGGGAAGCTCCTCATCACCCTCATCACTCCGGGGTGGGGATCGTCCGGGTACTACTCGGACAAGGTCCTCGAGCAGGCAGCCAAGGACAAGGTGTTCCCGGCCGGCACTCAGATGCACATCGACCACCTCTCCTCCTCGGAAGAGTACGACCGGCCTGCCGGGTCGCTGACCACGCTGGCCGCTGTGCTCGAAGAGGACGCCACCTGGGATCCGACGTACGTCGACGAAGAGACGGGCAAGAAGGGCCGCCTCGCCGCGCCCGCCCTGCTCGGGTCCAAGTTCCGGCCCGAGATCACCGAGTTCGCCAAGTACATCGGCACCTCCGTCGCCGTCGGCGTGGACATGAAAGCCGGTGAGGCCGAGGGCCGCCGCGGGCAGATCATCGAAGCGATGTACCCGCACAAGCTCAACCGCGTCGATTTCGTCACCGTCGCAGGTCGTGGCGGGAAGATCGACAAGGTCATCGAAGCCCTGGCCTCCCGCGCCCACGAGGTCACCGCCAACGACCTCCGCTCCCAGCTGCGCGAACTCGTCAAGGCCGCGTACGGCGATGACCAGACCTACGTGTGGCTCGAAGACCACGACGACGCCAGCGTTTGGTTCAGCCTCGAAGACCCCGTGAAGGCCACCACCTACCAGGTCGGCTACTCCGTCACCAACGACGTCGCCGAACTCACCGGCGACTCCACCGAGGTCCGCAAGGTCACGCAGTACGTCCCCGTCACCACTCCCGCAGCGGAGTCCGCAACTGTCCCGTCCAATCCGGCCGGGGTTACCGAAAATCAGGAGGAAGCCACCATGGCAACCATTGATGACGTGGAGCTCGCGCAGCTCCGCGAAACCGCCGGCCGGGTTCCCGCGCTGGAATCCGAGAACACCACGCTGAAGTCGGAGAACGCCACCCTCGTCAGGGATGGCCGCACATCCGCCGCGGAGGCCATCGTCGCCGAAGCGTTCGGTGACATCGAGGCCAAGACCACGCGCACGTCGCTGGTCCGCGCCGCCCTGGCCGCCGAAGCGTTCAACCCGGACGAACTCAAGGCCACCGCCGTCGAAGCGGCAGCCGAGATCCGTGCCGAGCGCGGCGAAGGCAACGTCCACGGCGCCGGCGTCACCGGTGCACCCGCCCGCGAGGCCGTCACGGTCGACGACGCGGACATCCTCAAGGCCCTCAAGGGAGGCAAGTAGACCATGAAGAACCAGCGCTACACCAACGCCAAGCACATCGAACTGACCTTCCCCTACGCCCGCGTATCCGGTGAGCCCGTCCGTGTCGGGTCCATCTGCGGCGTGGCCGTGAAGGACACCGCCAACGGCGAGCGCGCCGCGGTCTGGCTGGACGGGTCCTACGACCTGCAGGTCACCGGTGCCGTCGCATCCGAGGGCCTGCCGGTCTACATCACCCCGGCCGGTGCCCTGAACACCACGTCCACGGGCAACTACCTGTTCGGCTTCTCGCTGGGCACGAAGGCCGCAGCCGCGGGCCCCCTCGAAGTCGCCCCCATCGGCTACACCAACCAGACCGCCGCCGGCGCCTAAGGAGCACTGACATGACCGTTCTCAACACCGGCGACATTCTCGCCAAAGAAGGCTTCCGGGTCGCCCCGTCCGTCCGCGAGCGCATGCTCGAGGCCGCGAAGCTGTTCAACGAAGGCGTGGCTGGCCGCAGCGCCGCCGCCGAGTACCGCATGAAGGAAGCGTTCTCCACCTCGGACTTCCCGAAGCTCCTCGGTGCGGCGTTCCAGGTCGAGGCCCGGGACCGCTACCAGACCACGACCCCGGAATGGCAGGGTATCGCCGCCGAACGCAAGGTCGTCGACTTCCGCCCCGCCAAGGTCATCGACGTCAACGGCGGCCGCGACGCCTTCGAAGACGTCTCCGAAGGCGAAGAGTACAAGGGCCGGTCCCTCACCGAGGCCGAGTTCACGTTCTCCGCCGGCAAGACCGGTAACAGCTTCGGCCTGACCTTCGAGGCCCGGAAGAACAACCAGTACTACCAGCTGCTGGACTTCCCCGGACGCTTCGGCTCCTCGGCCCGCGCCACGGAGGACGCCAAGGTCTTCGGCACGTTCGTGAACGCCGCCGGCCCGATCGCGACGTTCTTCTCGGTCATCGGGAACAAGACCCTCACGGCGGACAACCTGCTCGCCGCGTACAAGATCGTGGTGGCCCGGAAGGACGCTGACGGCCTGCCCGTCAACTTCGGCGGCCGCCCGATCACCCTGCTCGTGCCCCCGGCGCTGCAGTTCGAGGCCGAGGCCATCGTCAACGAGCCCGTCGTCTCCAACGGCGGCACGTCGACGAAGAAGAACCCGCTCTTCGGGAAGTTCACCGTGGTCGTGTCCTGGCGCCTGGCCGTCATCGACCAGTCCGCGAACGCGAACACCACGTGGTACCTGCTGCCCCCGAAGGACAGCGACTCGGCCTCCCTCGGCAAGGTCACCATGGTCGGCGAAGAGACCGTGGACATCCGGGTCAAGCGCGACCAGGGCGAACGCCCCGACGGCGGCGCGATCGGTATCGAAGAGGGCTCGTTCAACGACGACACCATCTGGTTCCGCGGCCGCCACATCACCGGCGGCGCGAAGCTCGACACCACGGGCGCTTACGCGTCCACCGGCACCACGGCCTAAACAGTGGACCCGGTGCCCGGCTGTCCAGTTCAGCCGGGCACCACCCCCAACACTTCCGGAGGCGCACCGTGACCGATTACTCGACCCCTGTTGGCCAGGTCCGGCTCCACACCGCCGACCTCGACGCGGCCACCCCTGTTGTCTCGGATGAGATCATCAACGGCTACCTCACCATGCACAGCGGCGACGTGCTGCTGGCCTCCGCTGACCTCCTCGACGCCGTCGCCACCACGGAGCTGTTGCTGGCGAAGAAGATCCGCACCCAGGACCTGTCCACGGACGGGCCCGCGGTGGCAGCCGAGTTGCGCAAGAAGGCCGCCGAACTCCGGGCCCGTGCCTATGAGGCGTCCGGTGCCGGCGCGTGGTTCGACGTCGTCGGCTTCGACCCGGACGGGCACCTCGAAGGCGTGGAGTACCGGGCATGAGCCCGCTGCCGGGCTACAGGGTCATCCCGGACGGCTGGGCGGCCCACCACCGCCCTGTGGCCACAGCCACGATGACAGCGCCGTGCACGATCGGCCGGATCAGTGACGGGCCGGCCCCGTACCCCAAGCCGGACGGCTGGACCGGGGAGGCCCTCATCCACGCCACGGTGTGCCGGGTGCAGGAACTCAAACGCGAGGGCGGCGGCGTGCCGGGCGAGCAGCCCACCACCGAACGCCAATACCTCGTCCCAGTCCCCCTCATCAACGGCGACGGGGTACCCCTCCCGGAGCTCCGGTCCGGTGAACGCGGCGACATCATCCACGCGATCGGCCGGGATCTCCGCGTCATCAACATCATGTTCGGCTCCCAAGAGTTCGAACGAGACCTGATCTGCGTGGACAACCAGACCCAGCAAAACCCAGCGTAGGAGGCACCCGTGGACGAACCCCTCCGCAAGCTCTCCGCCGACATTGCCCGCGCCGCCAAAACCACCGGCGCCCGCGCCCAGATCGTGGTCCGCAAAACAGCGGTCGACATCGAAACCACGGCGAAGCAGACCGTGGCCGTCGACACCGGGAACCTCAAGGGCTCCATCGGGCACTCCGACCTCCGCACCGTCGGCCGCTCCGGAAGCCTTGTTGTGGAGATCGGCCCGACCGCCTCCTACGGCGTGTTCCTCGAGCAGGGTACGTCCCGGATGGCGCCGCAGCCGTTCATGGGCCCCGCCGCCGACCGGCACACGCCCGGCTTTGAGCAGGCCATGGCCCAGCTGGGAGTGGAGGGCCTGAATGGTTGACGTCGAAGCCCTCACCGGCCCCGTGCTCGCCGCGCTGCGGACCATCCCCGGCGTCACCGTCTACGACGGGTACGTCCCGGCTGCTGTCCCGGAAACCGGTGGCTACCCGGACCCGTACATCGTGCTCTGGGCAGGGATCGGCGACAACCCTGAAGAGGCCCTGGCCAACGGAGTGCAAGACACCGACTCGCTCATCTGGGATTTCCAGACGACAGCCGCCGGTGCGGACCCCGGGATCTGCCGCAACGTCGCCCAGGCGGCCGCGAACAAGCTCACCAACCTGAAGGTCGGGACCGGGCGGGTCAAACCCAACCCGGACGGCTTCTCCCAGCAATCCCCCATCCTCGACACCCAAACGACCCCGTCCCGATTCATGCTGCCCCGACCATGGCGGCTGAAAACCAACTAGGAGAACCCATGGCAAAAGACAACTTTGTCACCGCGGTCGGCCCGGACGGCAAGAAACGCCGGGTCCCCAAGCACTACCTCGATAACCCGGCATTCGGGTACAGACTCCCGCCCTCCACACGGGTCAGGGAACCGGCCACTCCGGCCACCGTACGAGCAACCGAACCGGCCCGGCCGGAGAAAAAGAAGGAGGTTAGCGAGTGAAATCACTGGCTGACGGCAAGAAGAAAATCACCCTGCTCACCACGAAGCCCGTCAATGAGGAATCGCCCACCGTGGTGGAGCTCAACGCGGGCGAGGACATCAGCTGCAACGTGCTGGACTCCGACTTCAACTGGACCAACACGGACAGCGCCACCTTCGATGAGAAGCCCGCCTGCGCCAAGGGCCAGGTGCTCGCCCTAGGCGCCAGCAACTACGACCTGGCCGCCACCTTCATCCGCGAATACCTCGAGGCGGGCGGCGCTGATATCGCCGGACTCGACGCCGGGTACCAGGCGGTCAAGACCAAGGGCTCAGTCGTGTGGATCTACGTCCGCGAGACGGAGAAGGACTCCGACGAGGACTGGGAAGCCGCGGACGAAATCTACCTCGGCGGCAAGGTCCAGTCCGACGCGCCGGCCCGCGTGAACAACGACGGCAACATCAAGCGGCGCGTCAAGTTCCTGCCGCAGCGCATGTTCGAGGACATCGCCGTCGCGGCGTAACCAAGCTGCCGGCCGGGTGGTTTTCCAAGGTTCCACCCGGCCGGCG
>Ga0065714_10065314_pt1 | contig 10980 bp, 6 predicted proteins | sample MisRhiReplicate2_FD_59101 | JGI IMG/M metagenome (GOLD analysis project Ga0065714, IMG submission 59101) | Miscanthus rhizosphere microbial communities from Kellogg Biological Station, MSU, sample Rhizosphere Soil Replicate 2: eDNA_1 v2... | ecosystem: Host-associated > Plants > Roots >... | reverse complement strand
TTTGTAAAGCCAACAAAATTATCCCCGGAAGGATAACAATTGCCGGCATCAGGATCTTTGGGAATGCCGCCAATACTGGAGTACGTCGTGCATCATTTAGATTTTTACTGGCCATAGCTCGCTGTACCACCAAAAAATCTGTACACCAATAGCCAAAGGCTAAAACGAAACCCAGTCCAAAAACCATACTAAAGGCGTCTACGCCCATAGGGTTGTTTTGAGGACTGTCCAACCCTTTCCATACATGCATTTTTGCATCTTCCACATGCAGCAAGATTCCTTCCCATCCCCCTGCTTTATCCAAACCGATGTACACTAAGGGAGCAATACCAATAATGATCAGAAAAAACTGTAGCACTTCGTTATAAATCGCGCCTGTTAAACCACCCGAAAAAGTATACACCAAAACTACACCAGCAGCCAACCAGATGGAAACATCAAAATCCCAGCCCAGGATGGTTTGCATCAGCATCGCAAGGGCATACAAAGAAACCCCGGAGGAAAAAACTGTCATCGCTGCAAAAGTAAGCGCATTTAACGTTCTGGTCTTTTCGTCAAAACGGAGCTTAAGGTATTCTGGGACACTTCGTGCCTTACTTCCATAATAAAACGGCATCATGTATACGCCGAGAAAAATCATTGCCAGCGCAGCACCCAGCCAATAAAAGTGAACGGTATACATACCGTATTTGGCGCCATTTGCGGCCATACCAAGCACTTCCTGGGCACCCAGATTTGCGGAGATAAACGCCAGACAGGTAATCCATAACGGGATATTCCTTCCGCTCATTAAAAAATCACTCCCGGTTTTAACCCTTCTTTTCAGCCAAAGGCCAATACCCATTACAAACAAAAAATAAAGGGATATAATCAAATAATCAATAAGTTCTAATTTCATCCTTTTTATATTTGGTTAGTTTGATTTAATAAAAATTTAAAAGAATTGGAGGGAAGACCGCCTACGCCAGGTCGGGCTATGAACAAGGAACCACTGTCTGGAAATTTCTCCAGTTCATCTGCAGTTAATCCATCCGCAGCGGTACTAATCAGCAGTTGTTTCCCATCCACACCTCCAAAAGCGCAGGAAGTAACATTCTTAGCTGCAACCAGTACCTTTCCTATCAATTTACCATTGGCAGGATTATATCTGTTCACACATGCGCCTCCCCATATTGCAACCCAAAGCATACCTTCCTCATCCATACACATACCATCGGCTAGTTCGCCGGGTTCAGCTAACTCAATAACAACCTGTTCATTAGAAACCTCTCCTTTGTCAAGATCAAAATCAAATACCCTAATATTGCGATCAAAAGAATCTATATAGTACATTTTATCCTGATTGGCCGACCAGCAAATACCATTCGAAATACTGGTCTCTGTTATTACTTTTTTTAATGTTCCGTCGAAACAGTAAAGTGCTCCTTCCTTAGGTATAGCCTCCTTATTCATGGTACCAAACCAAAACCGGCCTCGGGCATCAACAGCGCCATCATTACAGCGGTTATCCGGCTTTTCCGACTCTATATCCACAAGAATGCTTCTATTCCCGGTTTCAGGATCGAATTCTTCCAAACAGCCTTCTGAGGCCAGCAATAGCTTCCCGTTTAGCGAAGGCACAACCTTTCCAACCATCTTATCCAGCTGCATTGTCTTTACCTCAGCAGTAACGGGATCAATTGTTCCCATTAATTTACCCTTGATGTCTACAAATAGGTAATTTTTCTTTTCCGGATGCCAGCAAAGCCCTTCGCCAAGTTTTAATCTGGTGCTATGAAACACATCGGATTTCCATCTCTGCATATTTTCTAACATCAATTATCCTGCATTAAAGCACTTCGGCCACCATCAACCAAATAGGTTGTTCCTGATGCAAAAGCAGCATATTTACTGGCTAAAAAAACACACCAGCCACCAATTTCTTCAGCCGTACCGATGCGTTTTACAGGATGAAGGCCGATGGTCTTTTCTCTTTGTGCTGCCGGATCGTCGAAGGTATCAAACCAAACCTGGTTCCCCGGTGTATCAATAAAACCTGGGGCAAGACCTACCGTACGAATTACCGGACCCCATTCTATAGCCAGACTTTTAACCAAACCCGTTAAAGCAGTTTTAGCTACATTATATGGAAAACACCCTGGAATCGTAGCGTAGGCGTGGTTGGAGACCATTATTATGATCGTTCCGTTGTTCTTTTCCAAATAAGGTTTACAATATTTTGCAAGACGCCAGTGCGCAGCAAGGTTGAGTTGCATATTCTGCTCCCAACTACTTTCATCGCACTGAGCAGCGCCTTTAAACACATTTTTTCCTGCATTGGAAACCAGAATATCTATTGTCCCATTTCCAAAGGCCGACACCCCCGCTACCAAATCTGGAATACATTCGTGCCCTGTCAAATCAGCTGCGAAATAAGCAGCCGACACACCTTCTTCTTCCATTGCTTTTAAGAAAGCAATGGCCTCATCACTACCCGCCGTCAATTCGGCACAGCCTGCAATACTACAACCTGCTTTAGCCAACATTTTAGCAACCCCTAATCCTATTCCGGAAGTAGCACCGGTTACCAACGCAACTTTACCTTTTAAATCGATATGAAAAGCCATATACTCAATATTTATACGTAAAATCCAGGTCTTGGCTCCAATATGCCCGGATATTTCTCCATCTCCGACTCAATCAGGTCAACCCCTAAACCTGGACGGTCACTTAATTTCAAATGCCCTCCGCTGATCATTTCACCTATTGGATGATCAATAACAGTATCTCTCCATGCCACATCATTGAACATAAATTCCTGCCTGAAAAAATTAGGAACCGAGGCACAAACATGTGCTGAAGCCAATGTAGATAATGGTCCGTTAGGATTATGCGGAGCAAGCAAAACATTATAAGCCTCCATCATAGTTGCCATTCGTTTCATTTCTGATGGTCCGCCACAGCGGGTTATATCCGGCATCATGATGTCACATACATGCTTCTCGAGCACATCACGGATACCGTGACGTGTATAATGCCTTTCACCAACACAAATGGAAACATTTGAAGGGATACGCTCACGCATAGCCCTAAGTGTATTTGCATTTTCAGGCCCTGCCGGCTCCTCGTACCAGGTGATATCCAGTGCTGAAAGACGTTGAGCCATTTTTACAGCCACACTATAATTGAGCATTGCGTGGGTCTCGATCATAATATCAAAATTTGGCCCTACCGCTTCACGAACAGCTTTACTCACATCAAACGCCAGATCCTGCTGTTCAGCAGTAAGCTGCAGATTAGCAGATAAATCCTCCCCATATAAATAATTTGTGTGTGCAAAAGGATCGAATTTGAGACCGGTAAAGCCTGCATCCTTTACTTTTTTTGCCTGCATGGCATAGTCTTCTGCATTGTGGCCGCCGCCTGTAAACCAATAATTAGCATATAGCAGGATATCTTTTCTAAAAGCGCCACCTAAAAGCTCGTAACAAGGTACTCCCAATACTTTTGCTTTTAAATCAAGCAAGGCCATATCTATCCCGCTAATTGCGCACATACTTGCCCCAAAAGGGCCCATCCAATTCAAATCTCTATACAGTTTTGTCCATATAAAATCTGTTCTCATTGGATCTAACCCAATAATACGTTGACCAACATGTTTTGCGGCCTCAAAAACAATTGGACTGCCTGGCCAGTTCGTAGCCTCGCCAACACCTGTATGTCCGGTATCAGTATATATTTTTAATAAAGTCCAGTTATACTTAACCCCTTCTACCAGCCAAACCTTTACTTCGGTAATCTTCATCTTATGTTTATCTATTTTATCACGAATTTTATTACACCTTTCAATTCAGAACCAACTTTTAATGGTGTCCGCTCTTTACTATAATAGCTGGAAAAGAAATCATCAGAGCCTCCTCCGTTCAATTCCGCAATTAAAAATCTGGTTTTATTTCCATCTATCCAGGTTCTTGTACTTTGGGTACCGTCTGAATAAACCGTAAGTGCATTCCCTTTGCCATTACTTAAACTTGCATAGTAAATATTGGCTTTTGTGCTTCTGAAATCCCTGCTACCTAAATCATTTGCATCTGCCGACCAAGGACCTGAAGGGATCAATAATGGCGCCTCAACATATTTTAAATGAACTGGCTTTGCTTCAATATCCCCGGCTGTTCTGGCAATATCCGTTTCCGGATAAATACTCCAGTACCCCTTTCTTAAATAATTCAAATGCTGAAAATTGTCAGGCAATTCGAAAGCCAATCCCCATTGCCTTGGATTAATCTTTATACTATCCGTTACCTTAAAGCTGTAACCAACTTCAACAAAACCATTTTTCAAAAAATTATAGGTAAAGGCTCCTGAAAGATAGGCATAGCTACCTGTTACAGTAATTCTTACTGAGTTTTTATCTGACCACGACGTTACTTTACTGGTTTTCCAATTAGCTTCCGGCTTGTACAATAATGGTTTGATATTTCGTTGATAATTGTTTCCCGCAATATGAGGTGCGCCTCCATCATCGCCATTCATTGGCACAACCATAACGGATAGAGACGACAAAATATCATCATTTGCCAGGGCACCGGTTTTACCATCAAATACATATTTTTGACTGCCTCTGCTCACAATCAGATTATTGCCAGCCTTTTTTAACAGCACTGGAATATTTTCTACGACTGGCATGTCCGCCTTCACTTCTTTAAAATTCAACAGTTCTTCCTGTGTGATAAAACCCCGGGGATCCCTGAAGGTGATCAGCATCGATGAAACATGATCAGGTACATTCAATTTAAGCTCTCCCTCTGATCTTGCAGGAATATTTACAGTAGTATTTTTAACCACACCGTTAATCGTATAAGTAATCATACCCTCATTAAGGTTAGTAAAATTATAACGGTTCTGTATTTTCAAGCTTAACACACCATTCTCTGGTTTAGCGCTCTCTAAGTTACTGATAATAAAGGGTGCATATGATTTTCTGACCGATATAAATTCAGGTTTTTCACGTCGCCAGCCATCAATAACAGCCCCCCATGGACCGTACCCTACAATTGTACTGTCTGGCTTATGAAAAATATCGTCAACACCTGCCCATATTGCACCTCCAAGGCAAGCCTGGTGCTTATACATCTTTCCGTACATCAGGTTCAGCATTCTACCCCAATCGGCACGCACAAATGGATCTGTGACTTCTTCCAAACGATTGTACGTTTGAACGTGGCAATACTCACCAAATAAAACAGGCCGGTCTGTAAATTTATCGGTTTGTTCCGGGCCACCAAGTCCAGGATAATGTATGTTTCTGATGTCAGCCTTGCTCCCGGCATTGTTAAATCCACCATAGGTCTGATCATGGAAAGCTGTAGGCCTGGTTGGCTCATACTTTTTCACTGCTGCATTCACTTTTTCCCACAATGGACTCCAACGAGATTCATTTGCTATCGACCATATAATTATCGACGGATGATTTCGGTTGCCTCTTATATTCTCAAAATTAGCCCTTAAGAAATAGGGTACAAATTCAGGGTTTAAATAATTCCATTCTTTCCATATAGGGCTGGCATGGTGCTCTACCCAGGTAATTGCCGCCTCAGCTTCTACAAACATCCCCAATGAATCACAGGCAGCTAAAAATTCTTCTGCCGGAGGGTAATGTGAAGTTCGGATATAATTACAGTTGGCATTTCTAAACAATAAGGCGTCCTTCAAATTAAGCTCCGTGCTGATACTTCTTCCTGACAAAGTAGCTACATCATGTCTGTTGGCACCATGCAGCTTAATAGGCATATTATTTATATAAAACTGATTCCCCCTAATGTCAATTTGCCTGAATCCAATTTTCTGCCTGTTTTCCTGCAACACTTTACCGTTTCTGATGAGTTGAGTAACCAAGGTATACAAATAGGGATGCTCTGTATCCCATTTTTTAGGAGCAGCAACTTTGAGGCTAATCTTATCACTTAAAGCCGTATTGGACTTAATAATGGTTTTAGAACTTTCATTCCCTGTTAACGCGACTTCCTTACCATCCGCATCAAAAAGCGTAAACTTCAAAGATGCCTGGCTTTGTAATTTCGATTCATTAAAGATCTGGTAGTTAATATTTAGCGCTGCATTGTTATAGCCTGGATCAAATTTCACGACAGGATAAACTTCAGCAATATTTACTTCAGGCAATGCAACTAAACTGACCTTTCTTAATATTCCCCCAACGGTGTGTGCGGCATACTGGGAAACACAACCAAGCTTATCCGAGATGGTTAAGCTTGCAACTTTTACTTCAAGTTTGTTTGCACCTGGCTTTACTGCCTTACTTGCGTCCATTTCAAATATCACAAAACCACCTTCATGTTCACCAAGCAATTTATCATTTACAAAAACCTGGCAATGAGAACTTACGGCGTCAAACCTTAATTTCACTTTTTTATCTTTCCAGTCTTCCGGAAGGCTAAAACTGGTTGAATACGAGGCAAATTCTGCAGAATCAACATGAAATCCCTGCATCTCCCATTCTCCGGGAACCTGAATCTTACCTTTCTGATCCTTATATTTAAAATCCCATTCTCCGTTTAGAGAGATAACCGCTGCACTTACACCATTAACATTTGCCGGCAAAGGAGATAACCGGGAAGGCACGAATGAAATCGTTTGAAGTTGCTTAACCAGGACATCTTCATACACCAGGGGCTTTGATCCTGAAGACAGAATTTCCATTTGTGTTATCGCCACATTGGCTCCAGACAATGCAATTAAATCCAATGTGAAGTATTTATCCTTATAAGTCTCAGCAGGAATAGTATAAGTTTCTGTTACGGGTTTTCCATAAGGCAATTTAAGCGGTTTATTCAAGGTTTTCTGTTCGGTAGCGGCTTTTATAACCCTGTCCCTTGAGTCCGATAAATAGGTAATTTTAATCTGATAATTACTTTTAATATCCTCCACACGGAAAGGAAAAGACATCCTGTTTCCAAAGAAAACCGTTCTTTCTCCGGCATTTTCCGGTAGGAATTGTGTATTTATGTCTGATGATGTAAAAGTATATTTCTGGCCAGACCGGGCCAGTAAGCAATTATCACAGCTGGCCGCGATATAATTTTGAACTGTTTTGTACCCCTGACCATAAACAAAAGCACAGTTCAGCATCACGACAATCAGAAGTTCAAGTGTTTTTTTTGACATTGTATTTTTATTAAAAAACGATTTACATTATTCCGTAGGTATCAAAAGCTTCCTTGGCCGGCATACCCTCTTTTATTTTTTCATATACCAATTTCTCTCCTCTTGCCTTTTCAAAGGCCAGCTCAAAGACTTCTGCGGATACATTCTGCGGAACAATACAAACCCCATCCCTGTCTCCTATCACATAATCTCCGGGACTGATCACCACGCCATTCATCTCTATTGAGGTTCTGAAATCTATAACCTTACCTCTTGGTGCCTGATCTTTCGCATAGCTTCCGTAAGAAAATGTAGGAAAGTTCATTTCCAATATCCCTTTGGTATCTCTTGAGTAACCATTAACAACTGCACCTGCGGCGCCTAATTTGGCGGCTCTTACACTCATTAACTCCCCCCATAAAGCATAGCAGGGAGATGAACCTGTACAAATATATACTTCATCCTTTTTTAAATCATCCAAAGCCTCAAGCATTAAACCAAATGGTCTTTGCAAAACCGGGTTATTTCCGATGTCAGCAGACTCAAAGACATCGGCCTCAAGCACTGGCATAGCCCTGCCAACAACTACCATATCTGGTCTTAGGGGTTGTACCTGAGGTGGTAAAAATTGATTTAGTAATCCTAATTTATCCATTATATCACCAATTACCGCAGTAAAAAGTTCTTTTCGTATCGAAACTATTAATTCATCTTCATTTGTGTGTGTTTGCATTAGATTCAGCTTTTTAATTAAACAAATTATTTATGGTATTGTGAGTAAGGCTCTTTGGAACCCACCAAAGAGCCAGCTAATTATTCATTTTCAGCACTAATAGTTCGGATTTTGAACTAAATTAGGATTGGTATCTATATCATTCTGAGGGAAAGGCATCAAATAATCTCTATTAGCCCGAAATACACGTTGCTCTGTCGCCCCTTTCTTTTGTGCCCCGTTTAATTTGATGGCACGGTTAAGCACAACATCAGCAATACCCCAGCGTCTTACATCCGAGTAATAAAAACCTTCTCCTGCAAATTCAATCCTTCTTTCGTGTCTTATCCTTTGTCTCATTTGGTCCTGACTTAAACCTGCAGGTAAAGCCGGCATATTTACACTAGCCCTTCGCCTTACGGCATTAATCGCATCATAAACACTTTGGTCCGGCCCTGTAGCCTCATTTTTAGCTTCGGCATACATCAGTAAGATATCAGCATATCTTATTACGATCCCATTGAGCTGAGATTGAAATTCTGCAATCAGCGTCGAAGTGGTATTGTCGTATGCCGTGTACTTTTTAAAGCTATATCCGGTGTATACACCTGCCCATCCATCTGCAGAAACAGGATATGGTTTGTTGTTATAAAGCACACCTTTTCTGAATATGGTCTGATCCAGACGAGGATCACGGTTATTATTAGGATCAGTTGGATCCACTATTGGATTTGTGAGACTGTAAACAGATCCATCTTTCATTTCATATTCATCAACAAGATCTTGAGTTGGTTCTATTGAACTCCAGCCAGGAGCAATTGCCGGATCATAAATACCCAGAACAGTATCCCAACCTGTTGGATATTTCGGTGCAAGAAACTGAACATCAAAAATCACTTCAGCGTTATTCTCATTTGCTTCTAAAAATAAGCCCCGATAATTTGGGAACAAACTATATCCCATCCCCATCACCAGTTGAGCGGTTGCTGCCGCCTCAGACCATTTTTTATTATACAACAACACTCTTGTTTTTAACGCCAGGGCAGCTCCTTTGGTAATCCTCCCTTTTTGTGCTGGTGTAGGTGGCAAAACCTGAGCTGCCTGATCCAGATCAGAAATAATTTGAGCTACTACCTCTTCCTTGGTGCTCTTTTTCATGTCCTTTTGGTTGAGATTTGTTTTCTCCAGCAGTAAAGGTACTCCGCCCCAATAATTGGTTAATATGGAATAATAATACGCCCGTAAAAATCTTGCTTCACCTTTCATCACATTTTTTGGTCCCTCAGCCATCGCTACACCATCAATGTTTCCCAAAAAGTTATTGGTAGCAGCAATACCCGCATAAGCACCATTATAAACACCGCCAAAACCTCCCAGGTCCGTTGGGGATTGTGCACTTAATGATATATCTTTCCAGCCCTCCCAAGGATATTCATTATAGGCATTTGGTGTCAAGACTTCAAGATAAGGCAGTGGATCAGCTGTAACATCCCAAAGTGCTGAGTAACACCCCGTAATTGCCGCTGAGGCATCCGCTTCTGTTTTCCAAAAAGTAGTTGGAGACAGTTTATCAGTTGGAACCAGGTCCAAAGATCCTTTTTTACAGGATAGCATCATCGCAACTAATCCTATAAATATGTATAATGTCTTTTTCATAATAATAATTCTTTAGCGCTCTTTGATTAAAATTTCACGTTAATACCACCCGTTATTATCCGCACGTTAGGATACTGAACCGAACCTGTACTGGTGAGTGTTCTTTCAGGATCTAATCCTTCAAATTTGGTAGAAGTAAATAAATTCTGTCCGTCGACATAAAAGCGGATCCCCCTAATTTTCAAATGTTTGATCAAAGCTTCAGGAAGCGTGTATCCAAGCTGGACATTTTTCAAACGCAGGAAAGATGCATCCTGAAGCCAAAAACTATTATCAGAATAATTATTCGTCAAGGCATTGTAAGCCGTTAGTCTTGGAAGTGCCGCATTAGGATTTTCTGGCGTCCATGTATTTCCGGATTGCCATCTTTTAAGCACACCTGCACCATTAAAAAATGGAAAAAACAAGTCGCTGCCTACATAAGATTCAACATCCGCCACACCTTGTATCAAGGCACTCATATCAAATCCTTTATAAGCGACTGTAAGGTTTGCCCCATAAGTCCAGGTAGGAATAGGCTTACCTACGTGTTGTCGGTCAAACTGATCAATTTTACCATCAGGTTTTCCATTCGGCCCACTAAAATCCTCAAATTTAATGTCGCCTGGTTTAGTACTATTTACAGTTGGCTTTGCACTACTATTAACTTCATCCTGGTTCTGAAATAAGCCAATTGCCTTCCACATATAAAATGAATTAATCGGCTGCCCTTCCACTATCGAATTAAAGCCGATTTGAGGATCCGGAATATAATCAACATTATTACGTACATGAGTTACATTAAAACCAGCGCCAAACTTTACCCCACCAATATGATCCGCATAATTTGCGCTAAACTCCCATCCTTTATTACTTACAGCGGCCAGGTTTTTAACAGGACTGGCGGTAATACCCAGGAACTGAGGAATCTTGATTGCTCTTAATATACCATCACGTTTATCTTCAAAGTAATCAAAAGTTGTAGTCAGTTTACTTCCTAAAAAAGCAGCATCAAAGCCAATATTTCTTTTTGTTCCAACTTCCCATTTAATTGCTTCATCCACTATAGAGGTTTGAGCAACACCACTTACCATCTCATCATTAAAATTATAGAAACGTGCGAAGGCAAGCGTTGGGATGTAAGCATAAAGACCAATTTGGTCATTTCCTGATTTACCCCAGGAAGCTCTGATCTTTAATTCATCGACAATCTTTTGAGATTTCATGAAAGCTTCCTGCGTAACTCTCCATCCTAATGAAACGGATGGAAAAAAGCCCCATCTGGTGTCTTCAGCAAAGCGTGAAGAGCCATCATACCTGGCAATTCCTTCTAATAAGTACTTTTCTTTATAAGTATAATTCAAACGCCCTATATAAGATTTTATAGCCCATTCATTGCTGGTTCCATTAATTAAGGGAGTACTTAAACCGGCATTAAGCTCGGTTAATTCATTACTTACAAAACCCATAATCGATCCGCTCAAAACACG
>Ga0065714_10001546_pt1 | contig 10981 bp, 25 predicted proteins | sample MisRhiReplicate2_FD_59101 | JGI IMG/M metagenome (GOLD analysis project Ga0065714, IMG submission 59101) | Miscanthus rhizosphere microbial communities from Kellogg Biological Station, MSU, sample Rhizosphere Soil Replicate 2: eDNA_1 v2... | ecosystem: Host-associated > Plants > Roots >... | reverse complement strand
AACGCCTAAGGGCCTAAATAGGAGATGGTGGCATGGCTAACAATGCCGTAACGGGGCGCAAGCCGCATGAAGCGGGCGAAGTCCCGGAATCACTGAAGGGAATGATCCAAGAGGCTGCACGACGGGCTAGTCCGAAGGTAGCCGAAGCGCTGTCGCAACAATCCGAAGGCCTGCTGTTCCGCCTACCGGAAAGGCTCAGGGCCTGAAAAGACTCTGAATTCCACGCAAAAAAAAGCCGCCTGGGGGATGGGCGGCTTGAAGGGACTAACTGAGGAAACACGATTGTGAGTGAATCAAAAGAAATTGGCAAGTCAGTGCCAAATCTCGCGCCACGAAACGCGGACGGCGAATCTGTGGAGCGCACGCCTTTGTTCAGATCGCGGGAAGACCTGATCATCAAAGTCTTCCACGCTGGCGACGATGACGAGCCTTTCATCTGCGCAGTGAATGGAGAGGTTAGCCGTGATGGTCTTGGCGCGATCGAGGAAGAGCTTTCGAGTGACGACCATGAATTCCTGTGCGGCCCCGGCGAGTACACCTACGAAGCCACCTGGAACGATGGCCAGTACGACGACATGGGCCGATGCGAGTTCCGCCCATGCTGGGAGCTGACAGAGATCGCCTTCGAAAAGCCGGACTGGATGAGCCTGTCGCATGAGCCTGAGAAGGCCGCGCCGCCATCCGCCGAGCCCTGCATAGATTGCGGCTCGACTTCCTGCGCCTTCAAGCACAACTGTTTTCCATTCTGAGGACAAAGCATGACCATTGATAAATCCGCACTGAGGGCGAAAGCTCAGCACGTTATTGATCTTGAGCTGACCGAGGATCAGCCAATCAGCGATGCATGGGATGAGTTCGAGGCCGCGGCAAACCCCGCTGGAGTCCTGGCCCTGCTCGCCGAGATTCATAGCCTAGAGTGCAGGCTTGAAGTAAGCGAAGACACCTTGGGCGTGATCCGTGGATGCCTGAAGGCTGCCGAGGGCGATATCGATCGGCTCAAGGCCGAGAACGAGGCGCTGCGCGAAGCCAACGACAAGCTGTCTCGCCGCAACGGGATGCTTGAAGAGAATGTGACAGCCATGACCGAAACGCATGTGCTCTACACCTGGCTTCGTAAAAAGGCAGATCAGCCCGGTCACGGCGTTATTGCAGTGGCAATAATTAACGGGCCTGAATGGGTCGTATCCCATGATCTGGATAAAGACCTTCGCGCACTGATCGACGCTGAAGAGCCGTAACCCACCCCTTACCCCCAAGGCGCCCTGCCCGCATAGCGGAGGCTCGGCGCCTTTTCTTTTGCCTGTTGCGCACCGCCTAATAAATAGCCAATTACGCATATAGCCGTTTGACCTTATGCACGGGCATGTATATAGTTGGCCGAACTTGACCGCCACCACTAAGGACGACGAATGAACGTAGGAAAAAGCCTGAAGATCGCACTGGCTATGCGCGATCTAAACCAGACACAGCTGGCGGCGCAGATGAAGTGCACGCAGGTCTGGGTAAACCGATTGGCCAACTCCCGTAGCGCCTCCATGGCCACCGTGGAAAGCCTGGCGCTGACGCTGAACATGAAGGTCAGCGACTTCCTGGCCCTCGGGGAGGATTGATAATGCAGACGCTAGCGAAAACAAGGAGACAGATGTCCTTCAGAAAGAACCTAAAAAGGTGCCTGAGGAAGTCTCCGGTATCAGTAGGCAGGAGGCGATTAGTGGTTCTGCAAGGGGGACCTATAGCATCCCTGATGATGCACTCCCCCGGAACTCTTCCTTTCAGTCTTGGCGGGATGAGCGGCTACTACAACATAAAAAGCGAATGGGTGGAGATATGACGCCGGAGCAATTCATCAGAAAAAACCTAGCCCAAGAGCTGGAGAAGCTGAAGATCCCATTTGCAAGAATTGACGGCCTTGCTGATGAGGGCGTTCGATTCTGGAGAGAGAGAGCAAAATTCAACAAGGGGGCATGGATCGACACCCTGGCCTACACGAAGAAAAGAGCGCAGCAGGGGTAGGCCGGGATGAATTACTACCAGTTCCACATAGGCGATTTCAGGTCTGGAACGGTAAACATGAGCCGTCAAGCTCGATGGATTTACCGCGATATGCTTGATATCTACTACGACACAGAAAGCCCTTTGCCTGCTGATATCGACGTTCTTCTGGATATGCTGGGCATTGAGTCGTCAGATGAGAAGGCGATTGTTGAGAAACATTTGCGCTTTAAGTTTTCAGCGTCTGAAGGTGGATACACGCATGAAGTTTGCGACAAAGTGATTGCCGAATATCGAGCAAAGGCTGATGTAGCAAGGGTTAACGGGAAATTAGGTGGGCGGCCAAAGGGAAAGGTAAATAAACCCAGTGGGTTTCACGTAGGTAGCGAATCGGATGCAAACGCTAACCCAGCGCAAACCGGATTGAAAGCTAACCAAGAACCAAGAACCAAGAACCAAGAACCAGAGGAGCCCCCTTTAATCCCCCAAGGGGAAAAAAAGACGGCAAGCAGGAAGTCGAGGTTGCCCGATCAATTCATGGTCACCAAGGAGATGCGTGAGTGGGCTCAGGATTCGGTGCCGGCCGTAGGGGTCAAGGTCGAGACTGAGAACTTCTGTGATTACTGGAGAGGCCAAGGCGGGACTAAGGTTGATTGGGTCGCCACATGGCGGACGTGGATGCGCAAGGCGCAGAAGGATGCGGAGCGCGGCGGTAGATCGGTCGGTGGCTTCAAGCCATTCAACAAGCAGGCCGCAACCGAAGAGAATAACAACCGGGTTGTCCAGGAAATCCTGGAGCGCGAGGCGAAGCGAATGGCAGGAGGAGAACCTGATAAGACTCTCGATCTTGGCGAACCGATCACGCTAGAAGGGGAGTTTGTTCATGCGTACGGATGACAAGGGTGCATTCACCCAGCTACTGGCGGCGACCATGGCGATCTACGACAAGCAGATCACCTCGGGTTTCGTGGATGTCTTCTTCTCGGCGCTTGGCAACTACCCGCTTGAGGTTGTTCGTGAGGCCCTGAATAGGCACGTACAAGATCCTGATGGGGGCCGCTTCGCACCAAAGCCCGCCGATCTGATCCGGCAAGTGGTGTCTGCCAAGGCCTCTGATGGCCGTCCAGGACGCGATGAGGCTTGGTCCATAGCTCAGAGGGCAAGAGACGAAAGCGAGACTGTAATGGTCTCTGACGAGATCCTAGGAGCGCTGGCAATTGCTCAGCCGCTGCTCGACATGCGGGACAAGGTGGCGGCGCGTATGGCGTTTGTCGAGGCCTATGACCGTCTGGTGGCCGAGAATCGATCCTCTGGCCAGCCTTTCGAGTGGAATGTGTCGCTCGGGACCGACAAGTCTCGCCGCGGGCCGGCCATCGAGGCGGCGAAGGTTGCCGGACTGCTACCGGCTCCAAGGGCAGCAGCGCTTCTGGAAATGCACGCAGAAGAACGGATCACCGGCGATGGCCTGGCCATCGTGGCGCTGATTGGTAGCGACAAGAAAAGCCTAAGCAGCGATGAGATGCGTGACCGCTGGAGGGAGCTACGGTCCAAGATCGGCACCGCCAAACAGGGCAAGCACTTACAGGCTCAGCAAGATCTGAAAGACGCCGAACGCGAGCTTGAAGAGATGGCGCGAAAGAAGAAAAACAGCACTGATTGAATTTCGACTAACAACGTGGAAAGGAGTGTTTCTGATGGAATTGCCAAAAGTTAAAACCGACTTGCCGATGCCGGAATGCAAAAAGCCTAAGCCTGATCTTTCGTCATTGCGGGATGAGTTCGCAATGAGGGCGATGCAGGCCATGATTTCAACGGCCGGCGCTCCTTGCCTGTTTGGCCTTGAAGGGTGCGAAGACAATACAGCGGCCGGCGCTTACAAAATGGCCGACGCCATGCTGCTGGAGCGTGCGAAATGAGGTCGCCAGTCCGCTATTTCGTAAATCACAAGACTCGCATGTGTCGGCTGCTCAGCGGGCCACCACAAGGCGAAGACCACCTGGCGAATATCAAGCAGGCGCTGAAGGATGGATTTGTCGAAGTGGCAAGCCCTGATGAGCTTGATGCCTTTCGTGATGTGACTCGCGCCGCAAAGGCTCAAGGCTGGAACCCTGATCGCATGCGGTATGACACTTGGCTGAAGAAGGTGGTGAAATGAGCAACCACACCAAAGAAGAGTGGCTTGTAGATCGCGAGGACTACTCGATCTGCGTCATGCGCGACGGCGAACCACTGGCCGTCGCCAACCTCGGCGCCATGGATCACAACGGCGTAAAGTACGTGATCGGCGATGAGACGTGGGCGAACGCCTACCTGATCCGCACGGCGCCGCAGATGCACGCGATGCTCAAAGAGCTGATGGCCAAGGCCTACAAGCAGAACTGGAACGACCAATACCCCGAGCTGCTGGAAAGAGCCGAGAAGGTATTGGCACTGGCTACTGCAGGAACCCCGACTGATGACGAGGAAGGTGAATTATGAGCAAACCTAAATGGGTCCATGCCCCCGCCTGGGCGCAGTACCTTGCCCAAGACGAGGGCGGCGAGTGGTACTGGTACGAGCACAAGCCGATCGCCATGCATGCGCGGCATGAGATTGATTATTCGGAAGGCAAGAGCAACAGTCGAGCCATGCGGGCGCGCATCCACGATCAATGGCGGGAAACGATGGAGGCTAGGCCATGAAGACCCAAATCATCTCGGGCATCATCCTGCTGATTTTCTTTGCGAATATCTATTTTGAGTGGCGCGAAGACGGCGGAGTTTTCTGGCCGATTGCCCTGGGATTTGCAAAGACGATAATTCTCTGTGCTGCCATTTTCGCAATGCTTTTTCTCGCGGTTAAAGTCGCCGGGGTTTCGTTATGAAGACCGAGCAAGAGCAGCTGGCCGAATGCCGCGCCCACTGGGAGGCGACCAAGCCCGACGCGGTGTTCCCGGATTACTGGCTGGGCTGGAAGGCGGCGCGGGAAACGGATGCGGCTGATGTTCCGGAGGTGCTGGCATGAGGCCCTATCAGCCGTCTGAAAGCGAGATGAGGCAAGCCGCTAGGGATTGCGCCTATCGAACTGCCTACGATGCGATCTGCCCGAACCTGAATCGTGCTCAGCGAAGAAGTACCAAAGGTCGAATGCTGGTAGCTCAAGCCGAGGCCGCCGCGCTCAGAGCCGAGAATGAGGTGCTACGGAAACAGCTTGAGGATGGGTTCTAATATCGAATCAAATTCAAAAACCACTAGCCAAGCAAGTTAACCGCAAGTATCATTCTCGAACACCTTGGCGGGTGAAATTTTGGTAAGGCTTCAAAACCCATGTGCATGTACCAAACATGTCCGCCAACGCCCGAAAGGGCGACATGGGTTTTGAAGCCTTTTTTATGGGGCAAAGAAATGGAAATTTCGGATAAAGAGATTCTAGAGATAGCAGGGAAAAAGTTTATCTCTTCGCTAAATTACAATGCAGAAACTGGATTTTTCACATGGCTTCCGAAGTCGAGTGAATGCAAAGATTATAAGCGCTGGAATGTAAGGTATGCGGGATGCATTGCAGGAGGAATTGATTCTTCAAATGGATATGTAAATATCGTCCTTAAGGTTGGCTCTAGGGTTCGAAAGTTTAAGGCTCATAGAATTGCCTATCTTTTAAATAATGGTAAATGGCCGACAGGAGAGGTTGACCATATTAATCATGATCGGGCTGATAATCGCTGGATAAACTTGAGGGAAGTAAGCCGTTCTGAAAATCAGCAGAACGCAAAGCCGCAGATAAATAATGTTTCTGGATCTACAGGCGTCTGCTGGCATAAGCAAATCGGAAAGTGGTACGCGCAGTCGTCTCACAAAGGGGTTAAGCATTACTTAGGTGTATTTACAGATAAAAACGATGCGATTGAGGCGGTAAGAAAGTTTTACGACGAGAAGGGGTTTCACAAGAATCACGGAACACATGCCGCAGTCCGCGCCGCCGCAGTCACGGCGGATCAGGCCCAAGAGCGATTGGAGCGGATCGCGGTCATCGTTGAAGCGAAGGAGCGGATGGCATGAACAACAATCAACTTCAGATCCTTGCACTGATCTATGCGTCAAATGCCCGAGTTATCGGGATGCAGGCAGAGAACCAGATGCGCGCCTCAGTAGATGAATCTCCAGCTTATCGAGAGCAGGACTTTCAGGAAGAAGCGCATCACCTCGAAAACCTTTCTGTACAGGCGATCAACTCATGAACAACGACAAGATGGTCAACGTCCCATTCAAAGCCCTGCGCGACTTCCTAGAGCACAGCGCCTGCACCTACAAGGGGCCTGAGTGGACAAAGAACAAGGCGGCGCTGCGTCACGCGATGAGCGCGCCTGTTGAGCGAGATGAGCAAGCGTTGTTCGAGGAATGGCACAAGTCCGTAGTTGAGGGCGAGCCGCCGCACGAAAAGTACAACTCCGGCGACTACCGGAATCAGCATGTGCAGCGCTACTGGCTTGGCTGGAAATCACGCGCAGAACTGGAGTCGAAACCATGAGCACCCCATGCGAAAAGCACGCCTTGCTTCCAGTAGTCGGCCAGTCCCCGTGCGCAGGGTGCGAGATTGAAAGGCTGATGGCTGAGAATGAACAGCTACAGGCTAAACTGTTGCGCCAGGAGGTCGAATCCGGAACCTTGGCAGAGCGCATGAAAGCGGCCGGAATGATGACGGTTGATGAGATGCTTTCCGGCGCGCCGATGGATGCCTTTCATCGTCACGCTGGCGTCAACAGTCTTGAGACGTTTGCTCAGTGGATCGAAATGCGGCGCCGTGAATTCTTAGTGATGCGAGCCAAGCGATCGCTAGACAAGCGTGAAGACGATGAGCTTTATGAGTGGGTGCTTGCCCATTCCGGAGTATTCAGCGAGGTCCACATAAACTTCAAAGCAGCCATGAGCAAAGACCCATTGGCCAATCCAGGCCAGTAGCGGTATGATGTGAGTTCGGGCGTCGTAACCCGGTGTTAATGGATCGAGGGTAACGAAGGTTTAGGTTTGCGGTGTTCTTGTTGGATTGAGCTTCCCCCTCGATCCAGATCCAACAAGATTACGACCACCGCAAAGCCTAAGCCTTTTTTTGTGGGTGAAGAAATGAGCGAGTGGATTAAGTGCAGCGACAGATTGCCCGATCAGATCAAAGGTGATTATCTGATCGTATGCGATGGCGGAGAAATCGCTCTGTCTGAATGGATTGAAGACGGTGGCCCTGATGGAGAGTGGGGTTTCTGGTGCGACTGGGACGCCACTCACTAGATGCCACTTCCAGCGCCGCCTGAGGATTCGCAATGAATCAGCTAGTGAATATGCAAGTCCTCACCATGTCGAGCCGCGAGATTGCGGATTTGGTCAATTCACGACACGACAGCGTAAGGCGAACGATTGAAAGGCTGTCGGAAAACGGGATAATTCAACCGCCACCATTGGTGGAAGTTAAGAATCACCTAGGCCAAACCGTGTGGCAGTTCGAAGTTTGCAAGAGAGACAGTTTTGTTGTCGTCGCCCAGCTTTCGCCGGTTTTCACCGCCGCGCTCGTTGACCGCTGGCAAGAACTGGAAAACGGGAAGCCGTCAGCGCTACCTAAAACCTTCGCTGACGCCCTGCGCCTCGCCGCCGACCAGCAAGAGCAGATCGAGCAGCAGGCCCAGCAACTGGCCATCGCTGCGCCAAAGGTCGAGTTTGTAGACCGCTACGTCGAGGCGTCCGGCCTCAAGGGCTTCCGCCAGGTCGCCAAGCTGCTGGGCATCAAGGAGAACCTATTCCGGGCCTTCCTCGTTGAGCACAAGATCCAATACCAGATTGGTGGCGACTGGGTTCCGTATGCCGTCCACATCGACGCTGGCCGGTTTGAGGTGAAGACCGGGACTGCCGAACACAACGATCACGCATTCACGTCAGCCAAATTTACCCCGCGCGGAATCGAGTACGTCGCCCGCCTGCTGCGCGACTCAAAGAAAATAGAACCTGAAAAGGCCCTTGGTCGTGAGGTGCGTTATGGCCGAAATCTCCCTAATTAGAACCTCGCACGGCCTTGTGCCGGCCACTGAGGCTGACCGCGAGACTATGCAGGCGTGGAAGTCAGGACAGACCATCCACGGCAAATTCACCAAGATGCGGAACGCTGGCTTTCACCGGCGCTTCTTCAAAATGTTGGATCTGGCCTTTGACTACTTCGAGCCGGTCGGCGGCTTGGTGCCGCGGCAGGAGATGCGCGGCATCCAGGGGCTGGCCAAGTTCTTCGAGCAGGCCAGCGGCAAGCCGGGGCAGCTATCCGATGCAGTCGCGGCCTATATCGCTCAGCTTGAGCAGGACCGCGCAGAGCGCTTCCCAGCGGTCGATAAGAGCCGCGAGGCATTCCGGGAGTGGGTGACGATCGAGGCCGGCCATTTCCACCTTGTGCGCACGCCTGACGGGGTTCGCAAGGAAGCCAAGTCGATCAGCTGGTCCGCGATGGATGAGACGGCGTTCCAGCCGCTATACCGCGACGTGTTCAATGCCTGCTGGCGCCTGGTGCTGTCGGCGCATTTTGAAAGTGAAGAGGCGGCCATGAGTGCCGCTGATCAAATGGGGAATTTTGCATGACGAGCCTTCTGCGCTGCGAGTGTCACCGTTGCATCGATGAGCACAAGATCGGAGCTTCTGGTCCGTTCGGCTGGCTGCCGCTGTCATCGACGAAAATGATTCTGTGCCCGACATGCGGCTGCAAGCGCTGCCCAAAGGCGAGCGATCACGATCTGGCATGTACGGACAGCAATGAGCCTGGGCAGCCGGGAAGCGTGTACAAATGAGCCTGCAAGCCAAGAAACCGCGCCCGAAGAAATGCCGGGTCGAATCCTGCAGAACCTTATTCGTCCCTGCTCGCATTGGTCAGGCAGTTTGCAGTCCGGCCTGCGCGATCAAAGATGCGCCGAAGAATCAGGATAGGGCGAGAAAGGCGATTCAGCAGGAAGAGCGAGCAGACATCAAGGAGCGAAAGGAAAAGCTCAAGAGCCGATCCGAATTCCTGCATGAGGCCGAGAAGGCCGTCCGTGACTACCGGCGCATTTATGAGCTGAGCATCGGCAGCGGCTGCATCAGCTGTGGAGAGTCTCAGGAGTCGATTCTTGCGGCGCAAGGATGGAAGGTGGGCGGCGCCTTCGATGGAGGTCATTTCATGGGTAAGGGCGCCCGCCCAGAGCTCAGGCTGATCCCTGAAAATATATGGTTGCAATGCAAAGCCTGTAACTCGGGCTCCTACATGCACGCTCGCAAGGGTTACACCGTCTCCCAGGGTTTCCGTTCAGGCCTTATTGGTCGTATTAGCCTGGAGGCAGTCGAAGCGCTGGAAGCCGACCATGAGCCGCGCAAGTACACCATTGACGAATTGAAAGCCATCACCGCCGAATACCGCGCTAAAACCCGCGAACTGAAGAGGGCTGTAGCATGAGTGACATCCTGATCCATCTGTGGCTCTTTTTTATGTTGGCTCTGGCCGGAGGATGCCTTGAGGGTTGCCGCCGCCTGATTCGCCGGGACCGCATTGCGCGAGGTGTGAGGCCGTGAAGTACGAAGACATGCAGCGTAAATTTAACGGGCACATAAAGTCGGCGACAGAGCATGAGCTTTGGAATTTGTGGGTGGCCAGGGATGAGGATTACCGCCTGGTCAGGACGATTGCCCTGCTCGGATGGGCTCTTGCGCTGACTGGCCCGCTAGTTATGATCTTCGGATAAAGGTTCTCAAAAGGGCTTCACAGAGTTAAGTTGGTTGTTCTATACTGGATCAGTCGCCGATGTAGCTCAGTCAGGTAGAGCAGCCCACTTGTAATGGGAAGGTCCTAGGTTCAAATCCGTGTATCGGCACCAGTTTTTGGAGATAAGCAAACAAGGTGTATGCGACGGACTGTTAATCCGTATAGAGCGCGGTTCGATTCCGTGATCTCCAGCCAGTTTAAGCGGGTAAGTGTAAGGTGCATCGCCAGCCTTCCAAGCTGTGCAGTTAGGGTTCGAGTCCCTATATCCGCTCCAGATTCAACAGGTTCCGAGTGTGATGGCATGCACGCCGGCCTCCAAAGCCGTGTAGACAGGGTTCGAATCCTTGGGGATCTGCCAGTAAACCAACGCCAAGCGACGCGGAGAACAGCTTCCGCCAGCCCGCATCACGCGGAAACCATCGTCTTTATCTGGTTTCAATCTCAAGGTAGCGTGTACGCAAGCTGATCAGGCCTTGAGATTGAAACCAGATGCAGATGACGCCCAGTAAGGGCCAACTACACATCGGTGCCAGGATACGGAAGCGGAGCATGTTGAAATCCCGCAAGGTCATAACGCCTGGAAAGGAGACGGTTCGCCAGCTCCTGACATCTGCATCAACCACCAGTGACAATGCCAGCGCAGGACCTGAAATCCTGTTAGCTTCTGGTGGCAAGGATTGGGAGTTCCCCGGTCGAGCATTCGGTGCTATGAACCGACGGCGCGGGATGCGTCGATAACTCTGTCTCGCGGCCCCGCCCTAAACCCGCGGGGCTTTTTCATGCCCGTCAATCCGCTAAGTGTCATATTGACATGACGAACGAATCCAGAGCGCATACAATCAACCAACACGCGAACGCGAAGGCTCGAGAATGAAACCGTCTACCGCTTGGAGCTGTCTGGCTTTCTCGCTGGCCCTGGCCAGTTACTCGATGAATCGGGATATCAGTGCGAACGTGTTCCTGGCTTGCGTGTTTATTATCCAGGGCCTAAAAAGAACCGAAGGAACGCGTAACGAACATCGATCGTCGATGCTGGCCATCGCCATGAGCGTGGGCATTGTGTTTTATGCGGTGTCTGTGCTTTCCGGCTTCACAGAGCAAAGCGCGCCCTCACACTTCCGCTACAAACACTAAGGGACTGAATATGGCCGATGTCGCCACCCCGGCAGCCTGTACCATTGTCGGATTCGCCGGGGTTGCTGTGGCAAGCTGTATGCCCCAGATCGACCTGAACGCGGTTGTGTGCTCATTC
>Ga0065714_10065310_pt1 | contig 10992 bp, 13 predicted proteins | sample MisRhiReplicate2_FD_59101 | JGI IMG/M metagenome (GOLD analysis project Ga0065714, IMG submission 59101) | Miscanthus rhizosphere microbial communities from Kellogg Biological Station, MSU, sample Rhizosphere Soil Replicate 2: eDNA_1 v2... | ecosystem: Host-associated > Plants > Roots >... | reverse complement strand
TGTATAAAGGCAAATATTCTATTTCACCAATTGTATCTTTTTTGTCAAACGAATTTCTATGATTTGATTATTGTTAATTGCCTCTGTAGTAGCCGGAAAGATGAATAAAGCACATATCAACAACCGGGGTATAATAAATATCTGCGCATGGAGGTAGAGATTAATGTGTCGATAGACTATGAAAAGTTCAAAAAAGATGGACAGTGGGACGGATTAAGGGGATGCTTAACAAACGGTCAGCTAACGTGGCAAATCGAAAAAGCATTTAGGATATCCAAAACGGATTTAAGAATCAGACCAATTTACCACTATCTACCAGGACGAATATCCACTCATTTGGTGATTGCATTTGCCTCATATAAACTATACAAAGAACTAGAAAGGAACTAAAAGCAAAAGGAACTAGGTTTATCGGAGAAAAAGCTATTGATTTAAGGAAAACTATTTTTAAAATTAGTATAGAGCTTCCCGGGTCCAAGGATAAAAAAGATATAATATTTGCAGCTGAACAGGCTCAGAAACATCTATTAAGCATATTTGAGGTCAAAATCGTTTCAGACGGACCCATTGACGAAAACAGGATATTGTTGCATGGACTTTTTCCGGATGTATTATAGATATCTTGCAATGTTTACATTAAATGTTATTTATCGTATCCATGTCAAATCTTTCCTTTTTTGTTTAAACAATGGCAAGTATCCACCTGCCATTTGTTTACTTATTAACTTCCTATTTTTCATTTTTATGAATAGGCTCTTTATTTCCCTTTATAGGACTTTAAGCCACTTTTAAGGTATGCTGCATATTCTTTTACATCGAATATGGCACCCTGCGGTTTAACCAGGGGATCTAGGTCGTGGCCGGCCAGTACATATAATGGCTGGGCATTTGTCCCGTATTTTGTGGCCTGAAAATCCAAGTTCCAGTAACCCAGATCATCAGTATTGCGTTTCAATATGGCGGAATAATGAATTTTATCTTTATCCATTTTGATGTTACGATCGTCAGCATACAGCTGAATCAATACATATTCTTCCTTGATCAGGTGAGCGACTTCCTTATCCACCCATACCAGGTCTTCCATTCTGCGGCAGTTCACGCAAGTATGACCGGTAAAATCAAGCAGTACGGGCTTATTCACTTTTTTGGCGTAAGCCAGGCCTTCTTCCAATTCAAAGAACGGGCGGAAACCTACCGGTGATTTTAGTGACTCACTATATTTTACCTTGGGCGGGAACTTCTCAGATACTGTAGCTGAAAGTGAAGCATCACCTCCTGCATTCAAGATAAAATCTTGGGTGTTCATTGGTGGCGCCAGTCCACTCAATACACTTACCGGTGCTCCCCACAGACCCGGAACCATATACACGGCAAATGAAAGAGACAAGATGGCAAAGAACAGTCGTGGTACCGATACATAAGACAGGTCGCTGTCGTGCGAAAATTTGATCTTACCCAGCAGGTAAACTCCCATCAGTATAAAGATCACTATCCAAAGTACCAGGAAAATCTCGCGGTCAAACCACTCCAAGTGCCAGGCCAGATCGGCCGAGGAAAGAAACTTTAAGGCCAGGGCTAGCTCCAGAAAACCCAGGCATACCTTTATACTGTTTAACCAACCGCCCGATTTAGGCATGCTGTTCAAAAATCCGGGAAATATGGCCGATAAGGTAAACGGCAGGGCTAATGCCAGTGAAAAGCCAAACATGCCTACGGCAGGACCTAGCAGTTCGCCTTTAGAACTGGCGTCTACCAGTAAAGTGCCAATAATGGGACCTGTACAGGAGAAAGAAACCAGCGCAAGTGAGGCAGCCATAAAGAAGATCCCGGCAAGCCCCTTACTGTTATCGGCCTTGTTGTCTATTTTATTTACAAATGCGCTGGGCAGGGTAATTTCAAAGGCACCGAAAAATGAAATGGCAAATATTACCAGCAAAATGAAAAACAAGAAGTTAAACAGGCCACTGGCACTCAGGGCATTTAATCCTGCAGATCCGAAGATTACAGTGATCAACAGGCCAAAGGCCACGTAAATGATAATGATAGACAATCCGTAGATTAATGCCTGGCCAATCCCTTTACCTTTACTGTCCGCCCTTTTTGTAAAATAACTGATAGTAAGTGGTACCATTGGAAAGATACAGGGCATCAGAAAGGCCAGGAACCCGCCAACAAGACCGGCAGTAAAAGTTTCCCAGAGGTTTTTCTTTTTTTCAGCCTTGCTGGTTTTGATGTCAGTACCGATTATTGTTTTTTTTATCGGATCATTGAGGGTTGAGGCAACTGTATCGGCTGCAACCGAAGTATCAGGTGCGATTTCGGTGAATTCAATGTCATCTAAGGTAGTGTCCGCCTGTTGAGAAAATGCTAATGCTGAGGTTCCTAAGAAAAAAATTAATCCCAAGACAAACACCTTAATGCCTGTTGAATAATTGTTTAAGGTCATTGATGTTTATTTTATCGGAATAGAGAATGTAACAGTTTCTGGTGGAAGGCATTGTGAATCATTACAAACCATGTATTCCAATGTACCTTTCACAGTGGCATTTGCACGTGTAAGTTTTACTTTCTGTTGGAAAATAACTGATTTCTCGAAGTAGCTAACATCCATGTTAAAAGATTTCTCGAATTTAACAATTGCTTTTGGTTCAATAATTTTGCCAACAGGTTTGTAGGCTTTTGAAGCTGTGAAGATGAAAGTTGTTTTCACAGGTCCACCATCCGCCATATTTTGTGAATAAAGATGCCATCCTTCGTCAATGGTGGCCTTAAGGTACAAGATAGCCTTCGTTTTTGAAGTTTTTTTGGCAGCATAGCTCCATTTTACAGGTTTTAAGATCTGGCTGCTTGCAGAAATACTAAATAGCAATCCGGAAACAAATAGGATTAGGTTTTTCATGTTTGGTCTTTATGGTTTAATTTTCGTTCTTTTTATTTCATCAAACGGTTAATCGTTTCATAGTCTGTGAATAAAGTATCTGAAGATATATATCCAGGCTTTATAGGCTCTTCTTTAACAAGATCCGTACTGAGGTACTTCTTATTGCTGTCGGCTAATATGGTAACAATTACAGCTTTTGGTCCCATTTGTTGCTGAAGCTTGATCGCACCTATGACATTTGCTCCCGAGGATATGCCAACTGCCAGCCCCAATTGTTTGGCAAGTTTTTGTGCCATAATGATGGCGTCACCATCACTTGCCTGGATCACTTCATCAAGTTCTTCCAGCTTAACTATCTCAGGAATAAATTCATCTGAAATACCCTGGATACGGTGGCTGCCAATTTTATATCCGGTGGTGAGCGTAGGACTTTCCGCCGGTTCAAGGGGATGTATCTTTATGGCAGAATTATAGTTCTTTAATATTGCTGAGACACCCATTACAGTGCCTCCAGTGCCAACTCCTGCAACAAATGCATCTGGGGTAAGTCCACTTAACAAGAGCTGTTCTAAAATCTCAGCGCCAGTGGTTTTCTTATGAGCACTTGTGTTATGCCGGTTCTGGAATTGTTGGGGGAGAAATGCATTTCCCTTAGCCGCCAATTCTTCACACAATTTAATACTTCCAAGAAAGCCACCTTCTTCTTTACTAACCAAAATTACTTCTGCACCTAAGCTTTTAATGATATCTATTCTTTCTTTGCTCAACCAGTTTGGCATAATGATCTTAACAGGATGCCCAAGCCTGGAGCCGATAGCAGCAAATGAGATTCCTGTATTCCCGCTGGTCGCTTCAATAATTGTATCGCCCTGTTTAATGGCCTTCTCTTTATAAGCTTGATAAAGAATATTTAACGCCATTCTATCCTTAATGCTCCCAGTCAAATTAAAGTTCTCACATTTGGCATAAACCTTTCCGGGAATTCCCTTATAGTTATAGCGTAATTCCAGCATAGGAGTATTGCCAACGAGGCTCCATAATTGAATGAATTTTTTCTCCATTTCAAATGAAAGACAGGTCTCCTCAAATTTTTTGGTGATCATTGATGATTGTTTTATTAGACAAAGCAACGATAAACCATTTCATAGATCAATAACTCGTGCCATTTTCAATAAAATAATCGGTTTTTTTGCTTTTTATTGTGTTTTTATTCAGTTTTAAGTGTGTTTAACGAAAAGAGTTGATTAATTTTCCATTTTAGATTTTAAATTCCATATTTATGTCGACAGGCTTAGATCAAACTGATATCAGGATATTGCAGATCTTACAAAAGGATGCTGCGCTCAATAACGACGCTATTGCTACCAAAGTGAACAAATCTGTTGCGACAATCCATGCACGAATAAAACGCTTGAAAGAAAATGGATACATCAAGCGAATTGTCGCAATACTTGATAATCGCAAGATAGACAGGAGCCAGATTGCATTTTCGCAGGTCTACCTGAAGTCCCATACAAAAGAGAGCCTTAAGGAATTCAAGGATGAAGTTGCAAAATTCGATGAAGTCATGGAATGCTTTCAAATGACAGGAACCTTCGATTTTATTCTTCGGATTGCCACACGGAACATAGATCATTATAATTTGTTTTACAATGAGAAACTGGCAACTTTATCCAGCATCAGCACCATTCAGACATCATTTGTGATGTCCGAAATCAAGAGCGATACTGCATATCCCTTATGAAAAGGCGCTCACATATGAATTGAGCAGATCATCAAATTTTATTTTCATTTGGCGGTTGAAAAAGATCGTAGCTACTTCCTAGGCACTAGGAAAACCCGTCAAGCCCGAAAACCAGAAAATACGGCAGCAGATTATGATCCAGATAAAATCGCACCTTATCTAATGGAAAGTCGTTAATAAAAAGAGATGTTCACTTACCGTCGGATAGAATGGCGATTGGTTTGAAGAAAGGAGACAAAAAAGTATTGCCATCCAGTCTTAGCTTTTGGAAGCTATCGATAACATCCCGGCTTTTTTTCTAAGAGAAAAAAAGCTTTCAAAAAATGAAGATAACTTACTGGATAAGCTATGTTCTCGACTACACTAAAGCAATCCTCGGAATTCATAAGACGATTCCTTCATATGATACTCAAGAACCGAAGCAGTTAGGGTTTAGTGTCGTGGATTAAAAATGTAATAAACTCCTCAATTGCAGAAACATGCATCTTTACGTCTGTTTTTATCATATGTCTACTTTGCGGAAGAACCTTCCGAAGGATTGCGTCCTGGGATTGAACTTCATGGCAGCTGATCGGTGGTAGACGGAGTATCCTAGTTTAAAGTTTCCGACGGTAAACTGTCCGCCGATACTGAAGTAGCTGGTCCATTTTTTCATTTCCGAATGCGAAATGCTGTGGTCTTCTGTTTGTCCGCTGAACAAGACCCCGTTGAGTTGTGCAGCCAGTATTGTCCGTAAAAATCCCCGATCACTGAAAGCCCCCACAGTGTTCGGTTTTTTTAGATAGGAATGATTTAAGCTCAATTGGTCTTATTGCTGAAGCAGTATCTCTAGGAGATTGATATTTCATGCAGGTGGTTTGAACAGTATTTCAGATCGGATCAATTCTGGAAATGTTGCACCAGGCTTTTCGGAGCATGCTGCCTTAATTTGGTCATGCTTTCTCTGGTGAGTTGTCTGACTCTTTCCTTGCTGAGTTTATTCCGGTCTGCTACGGCTTCCATGGATAGGGCAGCATCGCCGTTAAGTCCATACAGTTCGCAGATGAGCTTCTGTTCCCGTTTTTTCAGGACTTTTAGCAATTTGCTAATGTCTTCCTGTAGGGACTGGTAGATAATGGGTTCATCGGGCGCCTGAATATTAGGGTCGGGTAGGATCCCACAGAGGTCGAGTTCTGATTCTGCGGAGAGTTTTTCATCCAGTGATTTAGTGTTTTTGTGTCGGTAGATATGGTCAATCACGGCAGTTTCTTTCATTTCCAGTGCGCTGGCGACCTCAGCTGGTGTGGGTTCCCTTTCGAGTTGCTGTTCCAGTTTGCATTGCTGGAACCTGATCTTTTGTACTGAAATTACCTGGTTCATGGGTACCCGGATAACCCTGGTGTCCTCAGAGAGGGTGGCCATGATGGCTTGTCGGATCCACCACACAGCATAGGAAATGAATTTAAATCCTTTGCTGTGGTCAAATTTTTCGGCTGCCCTGATCAGGCCTATATTGCCTTCATTGACCAGATCGCTCAGGGACAGGCCGTAGCCCTGGTATTTTTTGGCGACACTGACGACAAAACGCAGGTTGGTACGGACGAGCTTTTGGAGGGCGAGCTGATCGCCTTCCCGGATCTTTATGGCCAGCTGGACTTCTTCCTCGGGGCTGATCATAGGAATGTGGTAAATGTCGTTTAAATAGCGGTTCAGCGAATCTTCGTCTCTTTTGGTAAAGGACAGTTCTATTTTGATCTCTCTCATGGTTGGTTTAGCGGCTGGCTGGCTGGCTGGTTAAATGATTGCTTTTGTTTCCTGAATACTTGCATGTTTGCTTTTCTTTTGTAAGAAGGCCTGCATGACCTGAACGAGATGTGCTACACTGCTGATGGGAAGGGCGTTGTATAGGGATGCCCTGAGGCCGCCTACACTGGGGTATCCTTTAATGCCGACGATGTCATTTTCAGTGGCGAATGTTAAGAATTCTGGTTCCAGTGTTGGGTCATGCATTTTAAAGGTGACGTTCATCCTGGAACGGTGGGCGATTTGTGCCAGGCCGTAAAAGAGTGGGTTTTCATCTATTTCTTTGTACAGCAGGGCTGCTTTTTTGATGTTTTGTTTTTCTATTGCATTGACGCCGCCCTGATCTTTTAGCCAGAGCAGGTTGAGCATGGCCGTGTAGATGGAAAATACGGGAGGGGTATTGTAGAGGCTATTGTGTGCATTATGGACGCGGTAATCTGACATGGCGGGTAATTCATGGCTAGCGCTTTCAATGAGTTCTTTTTTGAGGATGACTAGGGTCATGCCTGCGGGGCCCATGTTTTTTTGTGCGCCTGCATAGATGAGGTCAAATTTCCGGATCTCTGTGGTTCTGGAGAAAATGTCAGAGGACATGTCGCAGATCAAGGGGATTTTGGTGTCAGGAAATTTGAACTGCTGTGTGCCTTCGATGGTGTTGTTGGAGGTGAGGTGCAGGTAGGCGGCATCATCTGGGATCTCATGGTAATCGGGGATGTAGTTGTGGTTTTGGTCTGCCGAGGTGGCGATGATCTGTACTTTTCCGAAGTGTCTGGCTTCTTTGATGGCTTTTTGGGCAAAGTAGCCGGTGTCCAGGTAGGCGGCATATGTTTTTTCTTGCAGGAAGTTTAGGGGGATCATGCTGAACTGTGTACTGGCGCCACCTTGCAGGAAGAGGATCTCGTAGCTGTCTGGTACGTTCAGCAGTTCCCTGACCAGCAGTTGGGTCTTGAGGATGACGGCTTCGAATTCAGGACTGCGGTGGGAGATTTCCAGTATGGAGAGTCCCATATCGTTCCAGTTGAGTACGGCTTCTGCTGCTTTTTGGAGTACAGGTTCGGGTAGGATGCATGGACCTGCGCCGAAATTATGTTTTTTATATTCACTCATTTTTTTATGAAAATTGGTTTATTTTTTTTCTGTAAAGTTCTGTTGTTTAGTTGTTTGTTGTTTTTGTTTAATGCAGTTTGGGAAAAATTCCCACAGAAAGCTGAATTGCTTTTATAATGTTTGGTTGGTGGTGGTGTTTGCTCTTATTTTAGAATATAGTTTTGTGATGGATGGTTGGTTTCTTTAGGTAAGGGCTACACTAAGCCTTGATTCTTGCTGGTTTTCAGTGCTGATCTGGCAGGCATTGGTTTATTTGTGGTCTTTGTATACATTTGGCTGGATGGAAGGCGGGGCGGGTTAATGGGAGAAGAATTGAAAATTTATTGTATCATGGAGGACTATAAACTGGATCAGACGGATCGGGGGATCCTGAGGCTGTTGCAGCAGGATGGAAAGATGCCTTATAAGGAGCTTGCGGATAAGCTGGGGAAAACGATCAATCCGATCATGGAGCGGGTGAAAAGGTTGAGGGAGGAGGGTTATATTGAATCGACGGTTGCTTTGGTGAACCTGGCGAAGGTGGGTGCTGATTTTATTGCTTTTCCGCACATTAACTTGACCAATCATTTGGAGGAATGTATGGGACTGTTTAAGGAAAAGATGATATCGTATCCAGAGGTGATGGAGTGTTACCAGCTGACAGGGCATTATGATTTTATGCTGAAGGTGGTTCTGCCCAATATGGCTGCTTACGACCGGTTTTTAAAGGAGAAGATCAGTACTTTGCCTTATGTGGGCAGTGTGCAGAGTTTTCTGGCGATCTCTGAGGTGAAAAGGGATACGGCTTATGTTTTTTTGTAGGGAAGAAAGAGGAGGTGTTTAAGAACGTTAATTTTTTTAAGGGTTGGTGGTGCTTAATTGGATGTTTTAACATTTAATTTACCTTTTGAAGTGCTGAAGCACCTATTGCCGGTATGTCCTCATCTTTGCCACAGCCTGATGCCTGTATCAGCCCGTATTTCAATTCAATTTCCTAGTGGGCTTTTTCTGACTGGTCATGGCCAAGGTTATGCAAACTGAAGTAGGTAATATTTAAGGAAATGGATTGGTTCATTTTGATTTGAATGAAGTAGACTCAAATCTATACCCACGTTATTTCATAGTTGTTGTGATTGATGATGAATAAGATATCTGATAGGATAGGAGCACAATACTGCCACCCCGACAATTAGACGAGCTAAAAATCGGTTATACCCCATTAATTATATGATTAAAGGAGTTTTTTTTGTTTTCTAATTTTCTTTCATACCAATTTATATATCTAAAACTGATATAAATGTGCCCTATTCGGTGCTCCTTTTTTAATCTTTAGATTTGGGGCGCAAATAACATATCAATCAATTGATTCTAGTGATCAACGATAAGGGTGAAATTCTGAATTTCCTTATTAGTCAGGGGAATATGGATGACAGAGAGCCTTTAAAAAGAGAAAATTTTCTCAAAAAGATCTTTGGAAAGTTATTTGGGGATAAGGGATACATTTCTAAACAGCTATTTGAAATTCTTTTTACTGATGGGATACATTTGGTTACTGGAATACGCAACAAGATGAAAAACAGCCTGATGAGCATGAACGATAAGATCATGCTGAGAAAAAGATCAGTCATAGAAACAGTGAATGACGAACTTAAAAATATTTGTCAGATTGAACATTCCAGACACCGTTCTTTCATTAATTTTATCGTCAATATTCTTGCTGGACTTGCAGCTTATAGCTTTTTTCCAAAAAACCTTCAATCAATTATGAAACGGTAAAAAGAAACCAATTGTACGCATTCTAATTCTCGAACTCGGGTTATCAGTTTGTTTAAGCAAAATAGTATACAGTTATGGCACAAATTAATGCGTATTTAAAATTTGACGGTAACCGCTGCGAAGCAATTATATGTTACAAAGAATGCTTTGACGGCGAACTTATTTTTAACACGGTAAAAGGCAGTAAACGAAACTTGAAGAAGGCGAAAAAATCTTGCATTCCGCTTTGATTAGGAATAAGCACTTTTCCTTCACTTTTATACCCATCCTAATTGTGCTGGGTTACCATACACAAAACAGAAAACAATTCAAATTATAAAAAAAGCTGATCATGATTTATGAGGGCACTGAAAAAGTCCTTTACAAAAATGGGGTAGTTCATAAATCGTGAACTGCCCCATTTTCTTTAAGTTGTAAGAAGCTTTCCTAGCTAAAATTTTCTATATCCAATTTGAGGGTATCCAATTCAATTATTTCACAACTTTATTTATCTCACCTATTTTCGAGCCACTTTTTCAGTGCCCTCTGATTTATGATACACCTTTTTTATGAAGTAGAATATAAGGTAGTTTATTAGACTAAAGCTGTTTATCAATTTCTTTTGATAAAAATTCAGCGACATTCTCTCCACCAATTTTCGAATATTTAATCACACCACTCTTGTCAATTACCATTGAAGTTGGATAAAAGGCAACGTTATAATCACGTGCTGTTTTTATTCCAGAACTCAATAATGTGTAATTGAAGGTATTCGTTTTTAAGAATTCCTTAATCTGCTCAGGATTGTCGTTTCCTATAGCAAGAAAGACAACATTCTTGCCCTTGTATTTTTCTGTTAATTTATTAAGTTCTGGCATTTCACGTTGACATGGAACGCAAGCCGTAAACCAAAAGTTAAGTACAACGACTTTTCCTTTCAGATCTTGCAATGCGTATTTTTTTCCATTAATGTCAGTTAGTTCAAAGGGAGCTGCAGTTTTTCCTGCCATCTCTTTTTCCATCATCTCATTTGATTGGTCCATTCGCTCTTGTTGTTGCTTTATTTTCGAGTTCATCTTCGAGCTATCAAACTTTACCAAATAGATGCGTTGTTCATTGCCTTCGGTACTCTTCTCCATTTGAAACCTTCCCCCCCAGTTCATAATAACACTATCAAGCTTTGCGTAAGGTATTTCTGCTTCCCCCCCTTTGATAAAATACTTTGCATTTTTCGGGAACATATCTTCTTTGCGCATTTGACCTTTAACGCTATCCTGAGCGTTAGCAAGGTTAGCGAATAAACACAATGCTATTAACAATAAATAATTTTTCATGTGAATTTAAATTTAGGTTTAATTAATTTTATATTTTGATTATACAAAACTACTTCGCATCGCTGGTAGTTTCTGTTAACGATGTCTTAATTAGTGTTAACTAGTGTTAACTCTTCCGTGAGCCTCTTATAATTAAGTATCTTTACGTTATGAATAAGGTGTTATGGCAAACAAAATAATTTAAATGAAGAAAAGAGTGCGTGTGGTATGGCTGTTGGCTATTATAACAATTACTGGAATTATTATGTTCCAAATATATTGGGTGTATAATTCTTATAAAACGGAAGAACGTAATTTTTATAGTTCGGTAACTTTTTCGTTGGAGCGCAGCATGAGTGATTACCTGTTAAAGGAGGTTAACCCCCAGCTTACTTTCAATCAGGGTACAACTGCTTTTTCAAAGGCAGGTG
>Ga0065714_10065311_pt1 | contig 10993 bp, 10 predicted proteins | sample MisRhiReplicate2_FD_59101 | JGI IMG/M metagenome (GOLD analysis project Ga0065714, IMG submission 59101) | Miscanthus rhizosphere microbial communities from Kellogg Biological Station, MSU, sample Rhizosphere Soil Replicate 2: eDNA_1 v2... | ecosystem: Host-associated > Plants > Roots >... | reverse complement strand
CATCGAACATTTCAACTGCGATTTTCCTACCCTTATTGTCCCAATCAACAAAGTAAAGCGATACCTTAAAGTCCCGAGTGTCTTTTATGTCAATGGTAGAAGTAAAAGTGTACCCAATCTGATCGCTATCCATAGCAAATAAACAAGCGGCAGTTCTTCGGGAACTGTTATTCGCATCCGACGAAAGCGCTCTGCGATCATTGGTGTTAGTTTCCCATACTACATTTAGCGGCAGGCTGTTACCCTTAACCTTATAGTAATTAACTCCGGAAACATAAGATGGCAGAGATTCCTTATCTTTTCCTTCACCGTTGTAATTGCATAGCACATAGCCGTCTTTCCCATATACTTTTCCCCAATTTCCACTGGTTACTGAGTCCATTCCAATGAATTTGGCAGCATAAACCTCTGCCAGTTCAGAATAGCGGGGAGACTTACCTTTGTAAGTGGTTAGAATTTGATAGTTTCCTGGCTTAACACCTGTAAAATAGATGAACTGAGCATCTTCGCTTGTTCCATCAATACCTTTCGCAGAGTGAAAGCGACCATTCCACACCAAAACACCATTTATTTTGATGCTAGTGATGCTTTTTTCGGCCTTTGGAATACCAATCCGGCCAATGGTTCCAACAGGTGTTGAAACACTGCTCAATCCGGTAGAAACATCAAAACGCGCACTGATTACACCATGTGGAGTTGGTGTTTTACCTGAAACATTTGTTAGCGTCCGGCCAAGATGCGGGACAATATCAAATGTGCTGAAACCCGGTGATGTTGGTTTTATGCCAAGAACTTCCTCGCTGAGCCATTTGGTAACACCGGCGCCCCAAGGGTGACATAAGCTTGTAAAACCACATTGATTGTTGGGTACCGGGCCATTCTTGGTAACAACCGTATTCCAGGAGGGGCGATAATCCTCAAAAAAAGTAGTGCCTCCGTATTTAATTTGACCACCCCATAGGTCACGTATGGAACTCAACGCGTCATCATATTTATTCATTTTGGCAAATGCCTGGATAACAAAATACTGGTTAAAAGGAGAGTAGGAGATGCGATTTACCCTGTCGGTAAAGCTCTTTTCATAAATTGCTTTTTTCTCATTGCTACTCAGAAAACCGGTTGAAACGGCATCTGCACCTGCATGAAGGCCGAAATTCTGATACCATGCGGTATTCTTTTTTAAGTCAGTTACCTTTTCATTTGCATAACCAAGGTATTTATCCCTCAAATCTTTTCGACCATAAACAGCCATCGCATCCGAGAATTCTTTCCATACTCGTATGGAAACCATTTTGTAGGCATTTTGAGGTTCCGGCAGATTCGGATGTTCAAATCCGGATCCCAACCGTTCATCCCATCCAAAAAACTCAAGATTGGGGTTGGTACCATAAACCTTATACGCATCATCTAGCTTTGCAGAGGCGTTATCGATATATTTTTTAAGCGTTGATGTGTCGCCAGTATATTTATAGTAGTCAATCAAACTCAGTACCCAGTAGAGTGCATAGCTTCTGATACCATTGCTCTGAGTTGAAGTGTAATCAATGTTTTTCTTTACAAAATCAAAATTTCCGAAGGCTACCATTGAGGCCGCCTGAGATGGATGCGCATCACCTGTCCAGGAAAATCTGTCACCACGATTCATCAAAATCGCGCCCAAATAATCTTTAAGCAGATTCAACTTTACAGTATACGCGCCGGTATACCATATTCGCGTGAGGGTGGTATCGCTGCACGAAAAACTTCCATTGTAGTTAACAGGTCTGGTCTGGCAAACCAGTCGCATATTGGTAATTCGCCAACTCTTAGAAAATGATCGCACATGAATCCAGGCAAACCTTACACCTTCGTATAAATCAGGGTTTAACTCAAGGCGGTAAGTATTTCCATGTTTTTTTGGGGTTAAAGTTTTTGTTGGATAATTTGATGGATAGTTAGGCGTTTGATTATATTCACTTATACTCATTTCCACTTTCCCTATTAAATCCGGACTATCAAATTCGACCCAGCCAGCATTTGTTTGCCCAAAATCGAACCGAATATAACCTTCGCCATTCACCACAATAACCTTGTTTTTTTTAAAATCATCAGTGTTGAAACTGCGAGAATTTGAAACAATATAGCTCATAGGCTCAAGTTGATAACTTTCCAAACCATCAGTTGCCTTTGGGTTTGCCCATGTATAATTAATAATAGGATCGGGCGAAAATGGATTAACAGCTCCATTTTTTTTAGCGGTTATTGGCGGATAGCCATTAATCTGTGCCTGTACCGAATCCCCGCAAACCGATAAAAACATCAGGAAAGTAAGCGCAAAATAAGCTTTACTGAAATTTGTCTTCGCGTGGATCCAAAAGGAAAATTCACGTGTTAAGTAAATCATATTATACAATTTGAGCAAGTGTTATAGTTGAGTTGGACAGCGAAAGTACAGCGTACAGATTTAAATTTCGTTACAGTAAAGCTACTGTTATTTATACTTTTTGACATAAGTTACCCCACTCTGTTTATATGCAATACTGGTAAAGGTTCAAAATTGAGCCCGTATGTATGCTTCAGTTTTTTCTAAAATTGATTTAGATCAATACTGAATTACCTAAAGATAGAAGAGAACGTTTGAAGTCATTGTATCTTTAAAGAAAACGTCATCAAGTTCCTGATTAAATTATGTTCGAGTTACCTTATTTAGAGATTTGTGCGGAAATCTTCGATAAAAGATTTAAAAATAGAGTACTGCAAAAGGTGGATATTCAGCAGGAAAAATGCATCAATGTTCCTATAACAGAGCTAAGTGAAAGTCTGATTGGCAGTGAATTAAAAAAAATATGGCGCGAAGGTTTGTCGCTATGGTTTCAATTTAAAAATTATGCTGTCCTTGAGATGAGCCTATCGGATTCTGCGGAGCTGCATGTTATCGAACAAAATCAGGAAGCTGATTCTGGTTTATTAAATCTTCATTTTGGCGGCGGGCAAATCCTCTCTGTTAAGGATAGCCGTGGATTGAGTAGATTTCGTTTGAAACCAGCCCATGAAAGTGTGCCTGATGTGTTGAGCAAGGAAGTGACTTATGAATATTTGATTAATTTATTTTCTAATACAGAAGCAGAAATTAAACAGGTATTGATTGATCAAGGTCTGGTTAGAGGGATCGGGGAGGCTTATTCTGATGAAATTTTATGGTATGCAGAGATTTCACCATTTTCAATAGCAAACAAAATCCCCCTGGATAAAGTAAAAGTGCTTCATAAAACAATTAAATATGTTTTATTAGACGCTATTAAACAAACAAGAAAAACAAATTCCTTGAAATTCGATAAAGCAGATCCTGATTTATTGATGATTCATAACGCAGGTAAAAAAAAGAGTCCAACCGGTAAGGCTATTAAAGTGAAAACACGCAATAGAATTGCAACTTATTATACCGACGAGCAAACGCTTTATAATTAATATATCCTCCAATGGTGCCCTGTCATTGGTTTTCTGTACAAAAACGTTGTATGTACACTTTACTATTAAAACATGCCAAAACATACAAAAAACGACCAATCCGACATATTTCGATTCAATGCGATGAAATGCGACGAAAGGTTCAAATTCCAACTTACCCTATTTTTATTGTAAACTATTTTGATGGCAATACAAATATTGGTGTTTCAGTAACGGTAATCCGCAATTTTCCCCTGATCACTTTTACCTGTTCCATACTCATCTCATCTTTGCCGATAGCAGGGCGATAAATATTCGCCAGTTTTGTCCCTTTAAGGCGTAGTTTGTAGACCTTAGTGCTACCATCTTCTGATGGTTTAACCAACACATAGGCCGCATTCCCATTCAACTCATACTGATCAACAAGGGGACTTTTGGAGAGCGCAGATTTGTAAGTAAAATTACCCATTAGTTTGTTTGCCTGATAAATATAATCAGCCGCTGGTTTACGGGTATGGTCTTTATTCAGCATTCCTGACGATGAAAACCTGCCTCCACTTTCTATATTTTCATCATATGTTTGATAAAGAAATACTCTGCTGATCCCATTTCTCATGTATAATAATGCAGATCGTAAAATCCAGTCGGCCTGTGTTTCAAGCGCAGTTTTATTTCCAATTGGAACGGCTTTTAGCGGGCTCCTTTGGTCTACATCATAACCGGTTTCACTCATCCAAACAGGCATACCGCCAGCATGCTTCTTTGCCATCACCATGAAGTTGTTTGCTATAGAATCTGCTGCCGATCTTTCAGGGGCCATACCTCTGGTTGCTTTCACACCTTGGGTGGATTCATCATCATCAGAATAGAGGTGGTAGTTGATTACATCCCAACACAGATTTACTGAGCCATTGGCATTATACCCCCTGTTTTCTTTGCACCATTTAATCATTTCCACCACATATGCGGTATCTGGTTTGGCGAGTCCTGCCATTACAACTTTAATTGATGAGTCTGCATTTTTTACGCCAACCCCAGGACCCATTGTATTTTTATGACCATCATAAAATGCAGAGAGGTTTGCAGCATAATGACTTCCGCTTTGGTATGCTCTTGGGCCTTTCCACCATTTGTCACGTTCATTATCACATTCTATATAATGGATCAGGCCGAGACCTTTTTTAATCACGTTTACCCGATCATTAGCCCATCTTGGTCTGTCATCCACACTCAGTAAAGAAACATCAATATTCGTATTACTTCCATATCTGGCTACATATTGAAAAGCTACTTTGGCCTGTTCTATATACGATTTAGGATCGCCAAAATCCTTTCCTGATCTTACGGGTACATTGTCCTGGTCTGCTTTTTCATCAACAGGATAGGTGGCAATCATCCATTTAGGAAGGGTTTTGAGACAAGCCAGTACTTCAATGCCATTTTCTTTACAAGCTTCATACATTGCATCATAATTCCACCCTCCACTAAGCGTTGGGTTGAAGGAATATCGGCCCTCTTCATGCTCTAGTTTCTCCCAATCCATATAATGACGAATTGCGGTGAAGGACTTCATGCCACCAAGGCGATCCGGATCAATCTTAGTTGGATCCTTTTCGTTTTCAAAATCCCATTCAAAGGCATTGATGCCAAACGCATTTCTTAATGGTATCTTCTCAGGAATGCTTTTTGGGGCATTAGCAGATTGAGCGTATGATGAAGTGCAATAAATTAATATGCACGTAATGGTGAAAAGCGTTTTTTGAATATTCAAGTTATTGGATCTAAGAAATTAATTACGGAAAACTAAGTAATTTAAAACTATTAACACTTATCTGTTTGATAAATAATGAGTTGTTTCTAATGTTCTTTTGTAGCTGTTCATACGCTGTTTGAAAATGACTCAAATCAGATAAAAGATTGATAATCAGCAGAGATAATTTGTGAACTAATTACATTTTCAATTGTTTTATAAGGTAGCAATTCTATGAACTTAAGCGCGGGTGTTATGGGATTTGTCGGAGTTTTATTCGCACTTTTTTTTGCTGTAATGCTTACAGCAATTTTTAGGCTGGTTTTTAGAAATACCGGCCCCTGGGGAGGGTTTTGGGTTTTCTTTGTACTGATGTTTTTTATCTCCTTTGTTGCCGGAGAGTGGGCTGTTCGTCGAGGGCCATCTGCCTGGGGTTATTATTGGGTGCCCGGATTAATTGCTGCCGTTGTTGTGGCGCTGATATTGGCTGCGGCATCACCGGCATCACCTGTACGAAAGCGGAATTTAAAAAAGAATGCAGATCTGAACAACCAGGAGGAAGAAGAGGTATTTATCGCTACATCAGTTCTTGGGGTATTTTTCTGGATTTTGATAATCACGCTGGCTTTAATTGTTATTGGAACTTTGGCAAGTAAAATGTAAAGTAGGTTGTTAAGCATTTAAATAATGGTATCATGCAACGCAGTATTAAAAGTCTCATTGGTTTTAGCATGGGTGCTACCGATGGGGAAATCGGGAAAGTTGATGAGTTTTATTTTGATGATGAAACTTGGACAATACGTTACCTGATTGTAAAAACAGGTGGCTGGTTGATGGAGCGGAAAGTGTTAATTTCGCCAGGGGCTTTAAAAGAACCGGATTGGGAAAATCGGTGTTTTCCGGTTAAGCTCACAAAGAGCCAAATCAAACATAGTCCGGATATAGATACAGAAAAACCTGTATCCCGGCAGCATGAAATGGAGTTATACAGTCATTATGGATGGCCTTATGGTGACCCTACCGGTGGTGGATTTTATGGACATATGGGCATGATGGGAATGATTGAATCCAGAGTGCCATTTGAGGCAGCCATCGGAGCCGTGCACAATGAGGAGGAACCTGGCGATCCGCACCTGCGTAGTGTTAGTGAAATAAAAGGGTATCGTATTCATGCTAAAGATGGTGAAATTGGAGAGGCAGTAGATTTAGTAGTTGATGCGGACTTGAAAATTACTTCACTGGTGGTGGATACAGGCAGTTGGCTGGCAGGTAAAAAGGTGCGAATCTCTACAGAGTGGATAAAAGAGATCAACTGGAAAGGTTTATCATTTACTGTTGATATTTCTTTGGAGGATGTTAAAAATAGCCCTGAGTACAATCCTGATTAACCACTATCCAAGAGCATGTATGGATTCTTTACCAGCATTATGATAAGGAAATGGGTAACTTATTGAATTTGATTGTTCTCGGATTTCTTTTTAATTTCAACCGTTAGAAGAATATTTGTTTTGTATGAAGATGACAATTGAATTTGCGCAAGATTTTGCGAAAGAATGGATTAGTGCTTTTAATGCACATGATCTGGAAAGGGTGTTGAGCCATTATACTGAGGATTTTACAATTAAAACACCGGTAGCTGCGCGTTTGCTGAATTTGGAGGACGGTGTAGTTTCCGGTAAAGAACAAGTGCGTGCATATTGGAAGTTTGCACTTGAAAAAATGCCTGATTTACATTTTGAATTGTTGGATATATTGGTTGGTATGGATGGTTTAACGCTATATTATCTGAACACTGGAACCGGTAAAAAAACTGCAGAGGTTATGACATTTGATAAACGCGGAATGGTTTATCAGGTTGCAGCTTATTATTGCTAGTGGTTTCAGCGTGGATAGCCTTTAATTTTTATTTAAGTCAACAGATATGAGTGTAATAGATAAATTAGCACATTCATTAGGCAGAAAAGATGAGGTCCCTAATCAGGAACTGGCCGGTGCTATTGCGCGTGCTAACGATAGTAAAGCGATTGAAGAGCTGTTCGAAAATCTCCATCATAAAAACAAGGATATCCAAAGTGATTGCATAAAGGTAATTTATGAAGTCGGAACGTTGAAGCCGGAAATGATAGCGGATTTTAATATCCAACTAATTGCTTTGTTAGACCATAAAAGTAATCGTTTGCAATGGGGTGCGATGACGGCTTTAGATACGATTGTTGCAGTTAAACCGCTAGTAATCTATGGGGCATTACCTAAAATAATAGCAGTTGCTGATAAAGGCTCAGTTATCACTAACGATCATTGTATAGGCATTATGATAAAACTCTGCACTATGAAAGAATATAGCGAAGATGTGTTTTCATTATTGAACGAGCGTTTATTGAAAAGTCCGGATAATCAATTACCTATGTATGCTGAAAATGCATTGCCGGTTGTAAATGAAAAGTATAAAACTGTTTTTGTAAATACATTGATTTCCAGGGTTAATGGGATTGAGAAAGAAAGTAAGCGATCAAGAGTTGAAAAGGTAATCCGAAAAGTAAATAAGATGTTTCCGGGCTCTTAAAATAATCTCACTAAAAAGAGATATTGTTGTTGGTTTGCCATATTATAACCAGGCTTAGCCTCGAGATAACTGTTTTCATATCTTTAGCTGAGCTCATTCGTATTTAGTTTGAATGATGTATCCGATTTATGATTACAGGACTTTATGAAACCCATATATACGTGTCGGATTTGGAAAAATCGACCGATTTTTATCAAAACACCCTTGGCTTAACGCTTTGTTATGAAGATAAAGCAAGAAGGATTAATTTTTTCTGGATTGGAGCACCAAAAGAAGCTATGCTGGGGATTTGGGAAAGACCAGTTAATGAAATTGATATCAGGCATTTTGCTTTTAAGGCTGACTTGAATGATATCTTGAATAAATCTGTTGATTTTCTGGAAGAAAGAAACCTTAAACCATATAATTTTCTGAAGAATGACTCTCTGCGCCCGATGGTATTTGCATGGATGCCGGCCGTAGCGATCTATTTTAACGATCCTGATGGTCATCAACTGGAATTTATTGCCCTACTTGAAGGGGATGCTAAGCCGGAATTAGGAGTGATTTCTTATGAGGATTGGTTGTCGGCAGTATAAAATATCCTACCCTAGCTTTTGCAAGAGCCAATCCTTCATAAATACATTTATTTCCCATTGGTCTGCAACAGGCTTATTGTCATTTAAATTAGTGGGCATGTATGGCGGAGGACCAAACTCCGGGGTAATTGTTAAATAATCACTGTTTAAAGTTGTCTGGATTTTTACAATTGAGCTCCATAGTGCAGTAAAAAAGAGGAGCTCTTTCTCCCAATAGAAGTTTCTTGGGTCGGGAATTTGTGACGCTTGTGTATGGCCTACTCTTGCATGAACATGTTTAGTCCGTTTTATAGCTTCATCAACAATTTCTGAGCAGTTTTCTAAAAAACTCTCTGTAACACATGTCCAATGTGAAAAATCGGCAGTAATTTTCATATCTGGCCTGTTGTTAAAGAGGGCCGAGGCATTATACGGACTAAAACCTAATCTTCCTCTATGGGTTTCATGTGCCACAGTAATATTGTTTTTTACTGAAAATTCCTCAGCTATATCAATTACCCTTAATTGTTCGTCCAGGCTAAAATAGTCTCTTCCACTGTGTGAGTTAATTAGAAGAGGATTACATTCCATGGTGAGGTTTAAATAGTACTCATAGGATTTGCAAAACTCATCAATATTTCTGCCTGTTGCCTGATGCTGATGCCCAACAATAGAAAGTTGGTGCTCATCTAATAGACGAATGAATTTATTGCGTTCAATAGTATTTTCAGGCATCCAGGTGTCAATTCCATTGTAACCAGAGGAACTAACCCTTTCAAAGAAATCTTCTAAAGCTAAATGTTCATGTCCCCATTGCGGGCAAAGGATAAGTAATTTCATCTATCTAAATAAGTACAATTATTTATTCGAATATACAATTTCACTATCTATTGCTGAATTGTATTATCTGCTCATGATTGTATATGGGCATAAGATTGTACTTTTGTTTCTTATGTATCAAATTCTGTTTAGATGAATGCGCTCGTTAATTTATTTGATTTTAAGCAAAAAATTAATTTTAAAAATGAAGTTCTTGCAGGATTGACTGTGGCGATGACCATGATGCCAGAATCCTTATCATTTGCTATCCTTGCCGGTTTCCCTCCGTTAGTTGGTTTATATGCAGCCTTTATTATGGGGCTTATTACTTCTGTTTTTGGAGGTCGACCCGGCTTAATATCCGGAGGTGCCGGGGCAACAGTTGTGGTTCTAATTGCATTAATGAAATCCAATGGCATTGAATACGTATTTGCCGCGGTTGCATTGGCTGGTGTTATCCAAATATTAGTAGGCCTTTTCAAACTGGGGAAATTCGTTAGGTTAGTACCTCAGTCAGTAATGTATGGTTTTGTAAATGGGCTAGCTGTCATTATTTTCATGGCTCAGTTGGCGCAGTTTAAAACAGTTGTTAATGGACAATCTGTTTGGATGACTGGTGCCCCACTAATAATTATGGGAGCACTGGTGCTACTTACTATAGCCATTGTGGTAATAGTACCCAGATTAACAAAAGCCGTTCCGCCATCACTTGTGGCAATTATTGTCGTTTTTCTACTCGTATTAGGGTTTAATATTGATACTAAAACCGTTAAAGATATTGCCTCGGTAAGTGGTGGATTCCCTCCATTTCATATTCCTGTGGTACCTTTTGAACTGGAAACACTAAAGATTATTTTTCCGTATGCATTGATAATGGCCGGTGTTGGTTTAACTGAAGGTCTGTTGACTCTAAATTTAGTTGATGAAATTACCGGTACAAAAGGTAATGGGAACAGGGAGTGTATTGCTCAGGGAACGGCTAATATTGCAAATGGATTTTTCTTTGGTATGGGAGGTTGTCCTATGATTGCTCAGACTTTGGTTAACTTATCTGCCGGGGCAAGAGCAAGACTTTCAGGGATTATAGCTTCCATAACCATACTGATGATTATATTATTTGGAGCATCTATAATTGAATTTGTTCCTTTGGCTGCCTTAACGGGTGTGATGATTATGGTTGCTATTGGGACCTTTGAATGGGTTAGTTTCCGGATCATTAACAAAATGCCCAGGCAAGATATATTCGTTGGCATATTAGTAGCTGTAATTACCATCTGGCTACATAATTTGGCATTGGCTGTACTCATTGGGGTCATTATATCAGCATTGGTATTTGCATGGGAAAGTGCTAAGCGAATACGTGCGAAAAAGTTTGTTGATGAATTTGGGGTTAAACACTATGAAATTTATGGGCCTTTATTTTTTGGATCTGTAGCGGCTTTTAATGATAAGTTTGCTATAGATACAGATCCTTTGGAAGTTGTTATCGACTTTAAAGAAAGTAGGGTGGCCGATATGAGTGGAATTGAGGCCTTAAATAAACTTACTGAACGTTATGCTAAGGCAGGAAAAAAACTGCATTTGCGGCATCTTAGTGAAGACTGCAGAGTGTTACTTAAAAATGCTGAGTCTGTTATAGAAGTAAATATACTGGAAGATCCACTTTACATGGTGGCTATAGATAAATAATACTGATCCGAATATCGGATTTGTACAAACATTAGTCGTGTTTGTTGAATTATTGAAAATCGAATTGCTTTAATTTCATGTTTGTATAATCAGTATAAACTTTTATGTGATGAGGCGACTAATTTTTATGTTGTTTGGTGCAGTGCTTTTGGTGGGCACTGGAATTTATATGTTCTCGTCGTCGGTGCC
>Ga0065714_10065309_pt1 | contig 10997 bp, 10 predicted proteins | sample MisRhiReplicate2_FD_59101 | JGI IMG/M metagenome (GOLD analysis project Ga0065714, IMG submission 59101) | Miscanthus rhizosphere microbial communities from Kellogg Biological Station, MSU, sample Rhizosphere Soil Replicate 2: eDNA_1 v2... | ecosystem: Host-associated > Plants > Roots >... | reverse complement strand
TCGAAGCCTGCAATGCCGCCACTGTCCTGCGGCTCGCGTTGCTCCTGCGCCAATGGAGAATCCTCGACCGCAACCATGCGGCCTTCGAAGCCGGCGCCCCGCGCGCGCTGTCCCAGCGAGAGCGCCGTCCCGGTCGAGGTGCGCACGTCGATTACCGCGATCTCGGGCGCGCGCTGCATGAGGGCGGCATAGCCGCTGTCACAGGTCGCCGCCAGCTCGACCCTGTAGCCCGCGTCCCAAAGCAGCCCACCCAGCACCGCCAGCAGTCCCGCGTCGTCGGACACGGCCAGCGCGCGGCCGGCGTTGCCGGCGCCGCGCTGTGCATGCGCGACGAGCTCGGTCATGTGCGCCGAGAGCTGGCGAACCTGGCGCCCCACCACGATGCTCGCATCGCGCAGCACCGCGTGCGGGAGCTCCACGCGCGCGAGCACCTCGCTCGCCGACGAGATCGCAGCCAGCGCGTTGCGGGCGTCATGCACGCAGCGGTTCAGATCCAGGTTGTTGTCGGGGGGGAGATCGGGCATGTGAATCCATCGCGTGGAGATGCGAGACGCCATGGCATACGGCGTGCCCGGTAGCAATGGCAAGGCAAGGCAAGGCGGGCGCTATTTGCGGCAAGTTTTGCAGGAATGGCCGGCTCGGTTGCAATGGTGAACGCGGCGCTAGCCGACCACGGCCTCCAGGAACTCGATCAACGCCTTGGATGGATCGTTGCGCGCGAGTGGAATCATCTCGATGCCCCATTGCGCGAGCACGGCCTGCTGCACTTCGTTGGCCGAGGGCGAGAACAGGTAGGAAACCGGCTGCGCCACGTCGGGCACCGACTGCTTCCAAAGTCGCGAAAGTTTGTAGAACAGGTAGCGGATGTTCACGTCCGCCAAGCTGTAGCCGATGAAGACGACCGAGCGGCCGAGCACGTCGGCGCGCAGCTTGATGTCCAGCGGCGACTCGAAGTCCAGCCGCGCAAAGTAGCTGCTTTCATCGAGCACGATGGAGGCGTCGTCCTCCAGGTCGCCGTGGAACTTGATGATCTGCGTGGTGCCCGGATGCAGCTTGGCAAGGTCGGCCACGCTCACGATCTTGGTGTACTTGACCTTGTGGTGATCGAAAGCGGCTTCGAGCCAGCGGTCGTAGTTGGTGGTGTAGATGATCGGAAAGCGGCCCTTCGCCAGCAGCTCGTGGATGCGCGAGGTCTCCACGCGCACGTCGCCACGGTGCCATTCGCGGTCCATCCAGCTGCGCAGCGGGCCGATGCTGCCGTGCCGAAGTCGGAAGTATTCGGCCAGTGTCAGGTAGCCGCCCTTGTCGCCGAAGGAGCGTGCATCGATGCCGAGCTCGCGCGCCATGTGCTCGATGAGCGCCGACCACGGCGGCAGGCCCAGGTCCATCGAGATGCCGGCCCCCACGAATAGCACCACCTTGCCGCGTCGATGGGCTTCGCGCAGCTGCGCCAGCTTTTCGTCGTGCGGCTTGCGCACTGAAGGGCGCGGCGCGACAGGGGGTGCGCTGCGTTTTCTGGCAACGTGTTTTTCGGTGCGGCGCGTGGTGGACATGGGCAGGGCACTAGCGGAGGCTGCCCGGCGTTCGCACGCGGGCCAGCACGCGGTTGAAATCGGCGGCGAAGCGGCGGCGTTGCGCCTCGGCCAGGTACACGGCCACGGGCACGCGAGTGCGGCCGCTGCACAGCGCCGGCGGGTCGGCATCGGCCCTGCATTCGAGCCGGGTCCAGCATGGGTTCAGGCGGACGGTGGCTGAACGAAAGCCCCGCGTGGTGTGCACTTCGAGTGTGTCGCCGGCCAGCACGAGCTCTTCGCCGTCGAGCGCGTGAATCGCCTGGTGAATGAAGGCCGCGGCAAGTGCCAGGGCCTGCAGTGCGCAGAAACCGAACACCATGGGATAGCCGACGATCCAGAAGCCGATGCCGATGGCGCAACTCAAGCCGGCCGCAGCGCCGATGTGCAGCATGAAGGCATGCGGTGTCATCGCAAAGTGGCGCCGGAGGTTCCAGCCAAAGGCCGGTGGTGCGCTGTCGTTGCCCGTTGTAGCGGCCTGCGCGTTGCCGCTTGCGGTGTGATCGATGAGGTCTGGCATTCTTTTTCTCCAGCATGTGTCACGCCCACAGGCATTTTCTCAAGCAATGGGTGTGCCCATTCGCGCTGTGGGCTTCGTCCGACGAGGCCTCTGGGCGTCTGCTGGCGCGGTGTACTGCCATGCGGCCGATGCTGAGTGCGTTTCCCACTTTTCCCGGAGGCAATGGCATGAAGAAGGACTCGGTCAAGGAGATTCGGCCCGGCGCGTCCTCGCAATCGGTGCCCGGCGAAGAAGACCCGGGCGCCTCGGTGGACCTCGTCCAGACGCCGCCGATGCAGCCTGGTGACGAGGCACCGCGCGGCGTGCCCGGAACCGGTGAAGCCATCTGCCGCCTGTGCGGCGGCAGCGGGCGCAGCAAGGGCGGCGAGACCTGCCCGGAATGTGGCGGCACGGGCAAGGTCAACGTGGGCGTCGGAGGCGGCTGAGCACAGGCCGCACTTCATCTCGTCGCCGCCAACCCGCACCATGTCGGCGCCGGCATCGCGAAAAACCCTGGTGGCCGGCGGCTCCGGCCCGTTCGCGGGCTTTGAACGGCTCAAAACCGAGGGAAAAAACCGGCGACAAAACCGGAAACAGCAGCCGACAAAGGGGCAAAATTTAAGGACTGAAACGAGCGCACGGCAAGCCTGGGGTTCCCGCTCCGCCACCTTCAATGCCCACATCGAACCCGCCTCCGCCTTCTTCTCCCGCCAGCGCTGAACGCGAGCTCACGCCCAGCACGCTGAGCTTCCCGATCATCGGCATCGGCGCCTCCGCGGGAGGTCTGGAAGCATTGATCCGTTTCTTCGAGCAGATGCCCGCCGACCCTGGCATGGCCTTTGTCGTCATCCTGCATCTTTCGCCCAAGCACGAGAGCAACGCGGCCGAGATACTGCAACGCTCCACCCAATTGCCCGTGACCCAGGTCACGCAGCCGGTGCCAGTGGAGGTGAACCATGTCTACGTGATTCCGCCGGGCATCGAGCTGACCATGAACGACGGCTACGTGCGGGTTGCGCCCGGCGAGCGCGTCAGGGGCCACCAGGTGGCGGTGGACGTGTTCTTTCGCACCATGGCCGAGGTGCACAAGGAGCGGGCCGTCTGCATCGTGATGTCGGGCACGGGCAGTGATGGTGCGGTCGGGCTCACGCGCGTGAAGGAAAACGGCGGCTTGACCATGGCGCAGTCGCCCGAGGACGCGGCCCACGACGGCATGCCGCGCGCGGCCATCGGCACCGGCATGGTCGACATCGTGCTGCCCGCGGCCGAGATGGGTCCGCGCCTGGTAGAGCATTGGAACAATGCCCGGCGCATTCGCATGCCGGTCGACGAGCAGGTGGACCTTGCCCCGGAGGCCGACGGCGGGGACGCGGCCCGGCAGGCCGAGAAGGCGCTGCAGGAGATCATGGCGCTGCTGCGCACCTACACGCGGCACGACTTTCTCCACTACAAGCGCGCCACGGTGCTGCGCCGCATCGAGCGCCGGCTGCAAGTGAACCGCCTGGCCGACCTGCCGGCGTACCGAGACTTCCTGTACAACCATCCCGAAGAGGCGACGCCGCTGCTGCAGGACATGCTGATCAGCGTGACCAACTTCTTCCGCGACCCCGAGGCCTTCGAGGCGTTCGAGCACGACGCGATTCCCAAGCTCCTTGCAAACAGGCAGCCCGGCGAGCAGGTGCGCGCCTGGGTGGCAGGCTGCGCCACGGGCGAGGAAGCCTATTCGCTGAGCATGCTGCTTCGCGAGCAGGTCGACCGGCAATCCAAGCCTCTCGACATCCAGATATTTGCCACCGACATCGACGAGCGCGCCATCGCCACGGCACGCCGGGGCCTTTACGCGCAGGGCATTGCCGAGGACATCTCGCCCGCGCGGCTGCAGCAGTTCTTCGTGGTCGAGCAGGACCAGTACCGCATTGCGACCTCGGTGCGCGAACCGGTGCTCTTTGCGCTGCACAACCTGCTGCGGGATCCGCCGTTTTCGCGGCTGGACATCATCTGCTGCCGCAACCTGCTGATCTATCTGGACCGTGCGGCGCAGGCCCACGTGCTGGAGATGTTCCGCATCGCGCTGCGGCCGGGCGGCTACCTGTTCCTGGGCACTTCGGAATCGATCGACGCGGTGGGCAGCCTGTTCACCGCGGTCGACAAGAAGAACCGCATCTACCGAGTGAACCCCGATCTGCCGCCCGCGCGGCACGTGCCGCTCATCAGCGATGCGCCGGCAAAGCCCGGTTGGGCCGGCCCCATGGAGGCGCTGCGTTCGCCCAAACGTGCCGCAAGGCTGAGCTTTGCGGAACTGCACCAGCGTGCACTGGAACAGTTTTCGCCGCCCAGCGTACTGATTAACAGCGAACACGAGGTGCTGCACCTGTCCAACGGCGTGGGCCGCTTCATGGAGCGGGCCAGCGGCGAGCCGTCGAACAACCTGCTGAGCAATGTGCGGCCCGATCTGCGCCTGGAACTGCGAACCGCGCTCTTCAAGGCGGCGCAGACGTCCGGCAGTGTGGAGACGCGGCTGGTGCAGCGGCGGGAGGACGGGCGGCAGGTGTTCCTCAACATCACGGTGCGTCCGCTGCAGCAGCAAAAAGACAACGAGAAGGAAGCCGCTCCGCAGCTCACACTGGTGGTGTTCGACGAGGTGGAAGAGAGCATGCGCCCCGAAGGCGGCGAGCCGGCCGATGCGGCGCGCGAGCTGCTCATCGGCCAGATGGAAGGCGAGATCCGCCAGCTCAAGCTGCATCTGCAGGACACCATCGAAGGCGCCGAGACTTCGACCGAGGAACTGAAGGCCTCCAACGAGGAACTGCAGGCCATCAACGAGGAGTTGCGCTCCGCCACCGAGGAACTCGAGACCAGCAAGGAAGAGCTGCAGTCGATGAACGAGGAGCTCGTGACGGTGAACTTCGAGCTCAAGATGAAGGTGGAAGAGCGCGGCCGCATCAACGACGACATGCAGAACCTGATTGCGTCGTCAGAGATTGCGACCGTGTTCGTGGACCGTGGCATGCACGTCAAGCGCTACACACCGCATGCGAGCAACCTGTTCAACCTGATTGCAACCGACCTTGGGCGTTCGCTGTTCGACATCACCAGCCGGCTCGACTACCCGCAGTTGGCGGAAGACACTGCCGCGGCCTTCAAGGAGCTGCGCACCAGCGAGCGCCACGTGACCAGCACGGAAGGGCGACACTACCTGGCGCGGATCCTTCCGTACCGGACGGCGGAAGACAAGATCGAAGGCGCGATCCTCAACTTCTTCGACATCACCGACCTCACCGCCGCCGAAGAGCGGGTGCGCGCGGGCGAAGAAAGGCTGCGGTTGGTGGCGGCCACCACGCGCGACTTCGCCATCATCACGACCGACGACCGCGGCCTGATCGCCACCTGGAACGTGGGCGCCCGCCGCATCTTTGGCTACACCGAAGAAGAAATGCTGCGCAAGCCGCTGGCGACGATCTTCACCGCCGAAGACCAGGCGAACGGCGTGCCGGAAAAAGAGATGCGGCGCGCGCGCGAAGTGGGCCGGTCCGAGGACGAGCGCTGGCACCAGCGCAAGGACGGCAGCCGCTTTTTCTGCAGCGGCGTGACCACGCGGCTGGAGCCCGCGGCAGGCGGCGGCTACGCCAAGATCGCGCGCGACATGACGGGCACCAAACAGCATGAGCTCGCACAGGAGCACCGGCTCTTCAAGGAAAGGAAGGCCAGCCTCAGCGCGCAAATGGCCAACGAGCTCAAGGACAAGTTCCTGGCCGTGATGTCGCACGAACTGAAGCAGCCGCTCAACCTGATCCAGATGAACGCCGAGCTGCTGATGCACACGCCCGCCACCGCCGACAACCCGATCGTGCGGCGCGTGGGCGAGACCATCAAGCGCGCCGTGGCAAGCCAGACGCGCATCATCAACGACCTGCTCGATCTCTCGCGCATCCGCACCGGCAAGCTGCGACTGAACCGCGTGGCTGTCGACCTGGGCGAGCTGGTGCTGGCCACGGCGCACGGCGCGGTTGGCGGCGCGGCCGGCAAGAAGCTCGAGCTGGAGGCGGACTGCGAAGCCGGCGTGATCTGCGACGGCGACCGCGTGCGCATCGAGCAGATCGTGTGGAACCTGCTCAGCAACGCAGTCAAGTTCACGCCCGACGGCGGATGCATTTCAGTGCGCGTGAAGGCCGACGACGAAAACTTTGGCCGGCTCACGGTGCGCGACACGGGTTGCGGCATTGCGCCTGAGTTTCTTCCGCACGTGTTCGGCATGTTCAACCAGGCCAGCAGCGACGCCACGCCGCCCAACGGCGGACTGGGCATCGGCTTGGCGCTGGTGCAGGAGTTGACGCGCGCGCATGGCGGCCGGGTGGAGGTGCATTCGAACGGCGTCGGGCAGGGCGCCGAGTTCGACGTGTGGCTGCCGCGCGTGGGTGCGCATGTGCAGGTGCCGGTGAATGAGACTCCGGCCAAGGTCGACCTGCGCGGCTGGCGCGTACTCGCGGTGGACGACTACGCCGATGCGCTGGCCCCGTTTGCCGAGGTGCTGCGGTTGGAAGGCGCGATTGTCGACGTGGCGCAAAGCGCGAAAAAAGGCCTGGAGCTGCTCGACGCGAACAACTACGACCTGCTCGTGTCCGACCTGGGCATGCCCGAGATGGACGGCTACCAGTTCATCGCCGAGGTGCGTCGGCGGCCGGCCACGCGCGAGCTGCGTTCTATTGCCATGTCGGGCTTTGGCCGGCGCGCCGACGCGCGGCGCGCGCTCGAAGCGGGATTCAACGCGCATCTGCCGAAACCCGCGTCGCTCGAGGAGCTCAAGGCGGCCATCGGCCGGCTGTGAATCGGCGTTGTCAGCCGATCCGGCGGAAGATGAAGCCGCTGGCTGGCGCGATCCACTCGATCTCGTCGTTTGTTCGCACCTCCGGCGTTCCGGCAGCGCCGGTGAAGAGGAAGCGTTCCTCGGCCAGCAGAAATTGTCGCGCGGCCGAGCCATCGTCCGCGGGCCTTGAGTGCAGGGCGTGCAGCGTGGAGCCACTCATGTCGAGGGTCTCCCCAGGTTCAGGCCACAGCACCGTGGCGTCTGGCCATGAGGACGATCGGAGTTGCTCAAGCGCGGCGGCCGCTTTTTCAGTGCGCGCTGCGGTCGAGAGCAGCCAGCGCACGGGCCCCGGGGCCGCTCCTGCCTGCGCAGAGCCAGGCGGTGCAGGGTCGACCAATGCCCACTGTCCGCCGTCGCCGCCGACGAAGTAGCTGTGCGGCAAACCTGCCTCGCCCGCCACGCGGTGGATGCGTGCCGACAGCTGCGTGACCAGGCCGGCTTCGAGCGCATAGCGCGCATCGCCGCGGCCATCGGGATCGAGGCGGCCGATCTCCTCATAGGCCGCCTCGTCGATGTTCACCGCGCGCCGACCTGCAGGTCCGTCGGCCAGGCGCGGCATGTTCAGCGGAATGCCGGTGAGCGCGCGCGCATGGGTCATGCAGTGTTCGGCGCTGTCGAAAGCAGCCAACTGCTCGAGCGTACGCCGCGTCACGTTCATCAGCTTGAGACCGCGCGCGGGGTCTACCGCCTCAGCTGGCTTGAGCCACGAGTGAGCCACGATCTCCCGCCCGTCGGGCTTCACGTCCTGGGCGGGAGGCATCCGTGCGATGAAGAAACGGGTGTCGAAGCGGCGCGGCATGCCGGGCGGCGTCAGCCAGTGGCTGAAGTAGGCCAGCCGGTCCATCGCCAGAAGCCAGCCTTGCGCTTCGCACATGGCAAGCAACGCATCGGTGCCTTGTTCGGCCGCATGCCGCATGGCCTCGAGCCGGCCGTCGGGCAACCTGTCGAGTTCGACCAGGCGGTCTTCGCTGTCGCTCACGAAAAGGATGCCGGCTTCCTCGAAGCATTCGCGCACCGCGGCGGCGTAGTAATCAAGGCCCCCGTCGGGCAGGCCCAGGCGCGTGCTTGCCGCGCCGTCGTCCAACCCCTTGCACATCAGGTGCAGGCTGCGGTCGTGCGTGTCCACCACGCCGCCCGGGAACACGCTGGCGCCGCTGTTCTGGTCGTCGGCTTTTTCGGCGCGGCGCAGCAGCAGCACCTCCATGCCGCGGTCGCTGTCGCGCAAGAGAATCAGACTGGCTGCGGTGCGGATGGGGCGCAGCACGGACGATGGCGGGGCCGGCGCGGCCGCCTGAGGCTTGGCGTTCATGGGCGCCGATTGTCGGGCCAAAGCCTCAGATGGCGCGCTGGTTCACCCGCTTCGAAAGCTGCTCGGCGCTTTCCTTGCGCTCGCTGTAGCGGTCGACAAGGTAGTCGGCGGCGCCGCGCGTGAGCAGGGTGAACTTCACGAGCTCTTCCATCACGTCGACCACCCGCTCGTAGTACGAAGAGGGCTTCATGCGGCCGGCTTCGTCGAACTCGAGGAAGGCCTTTGCGACCGACGACTGGTTGGGAATGGTCAGCATGCGCATCCAGCGCCCGAGCACGCGCAGCTGGTTCACCGCATTGAACGACTGCGATCCGCCCGACACCTGCATGACGGCGAGCGTCTTGCCCTGCGTCGGCCGTACGGCGCCCACGCTGAGCGGGATCCAGTCGATCTGCGCCTTCATGATGCCGGTCATCGAGCCGTGGCGCTCGGGCGAGCACCACACCATGCCCTCGGCCCATTGCGCGAGTGTGCGCAGCTCCTGCACCTTGGGATGATCGTCGGGTGCGCTGTCCGGCAGCGGCAGGCCGGCGGGATCGAAGATGCGCGTTTCGCCGCCCATGGCTTCGAGCAAGCGCGCGGCTTCTTCGGTCAAGAGGCGGCTGTAGGAACGTTCGCGCAGCGAACCGTAGAGCAGCAGGAAGCGCGGTGCATGGCGCGGCGATGTCGCGCTGGCCAGTCGCTCGGACGAGGGCCGGTCGAACTGCTCGGCGTCGATGTTGGGGAGTTCACGCAGCGCGATGGACACGGCGGCCCTCCGCATCAATGACGGCTTCGCCGTCTTCCTTGGTGAACGCGCCTTGTTGCGGCGAGGGCAGGATGTCGAGCACTTTTTCGGAAGGGCGGCACAGCCGCGTGCCCAGGGGCGTGACCACGATGGGCCGGTTGATGAGGATCGGATGCGCGAGCATGAAGTCGATCAGCTGCTCGTCGGTCCACTTCGCATCGTCCAGGCCGAGCTCATCATACGGCGTGCCCTTTTTGCGCAGCAGCGCGCGCGGTGCCATGTTCATTGCGGCAAGCAGCTCGCGCAGCGTCTCCTTGCTGGGCGGCGTCTTCAGGTATTCGATGACCTGCGGCTCTTCGCCGCTGTTGCGGATCAGCGCCAGCGTGTTGCGCGAAGTGCCGCACGCCGGGTTGTGAAAGATGGTGATGGAAGAAGAGGGCTGTGTTTGCATTCTTGCAATTATGCAACTATTATTGAAATATGGAAGAACAAGACATCGTCAGATCCCTCGCAGCGTTGGCCCAGCCCGTACGCCTGCAGGTCTTTCGCGCGCTGGTGGTGGCGGGACCAGCGGGCCTTACGCCCGGCGCGCTTGTCGAAGCGCTCGACGTGCAGGCCACCAGCCTGTCGTTTCACCTGAAGGAGCTCACCCATTCGGGGCTGGTGACGCAGGAGCGCAGCGGCCGCAACCTGATCTACCGGGCTGCGTTCGAACGGATGAATGCGCTCGTCGGCTACCTCACCGAAAACTGCTGCCAGGGCGAGGCGTGCCTACCGCACGCAGCGCAGGCTTGTGCATGCTGAATGAACGAAAAAATGAAGCAACTGCGTATCCATCCAAAGGCCCAGGTCGCCATGGCGAGGCCGCTTCTTTCATGAGCTCCAATCCCGCCGCCGTGGTGCCGTCCACATCTTCCGCACCGTCGCCCGCCATCGGCTTCTTCGAACGCTATCTCACGATCTGGGTCGCGCTGTGCATCGTGGCCGGCATTGCGCTCGGCCAGTGGCTGCCCGGCGTGTTCCGCGGCATTGCATCGCTGGAGGTGGCCAAGGTCAACGTGCCGGTGGGCATGCTCATCTGGGTGATGATCATTCCGATGCTGCTGAAGATCGACTTTGCGGCGCTCGGGCAGGTGAAGGCGCATTGGCGCGGCATTGGCGTCACGCTCTTCATCAACTGGGCCGTCAAGCCTTTCTCGATGGCGCTGCTCGGCTGGATCTTCATTCGTCACGTGTTCGCGCCGCTGCTGCCGCCGTCACAGCTGGACAGCTACATCGCGGGCCTGATCCTGCTGGCCGCGGCGCCGTGCACGGCGATGGTGTTCGTGTGGAGCCAGCTGTGCAAGGGCGATCCGTACTTCACGCTGTCGCAGGTGGCGCTCAACGACGCGATCATGGTGGTGGCCTTCGCGCCCGTGGTTGCGCTCTTGCTCGGGCTGTCGTCGATCACGGTGCCGTGGGACACGCTGCTGACCTCGGTGGGCCTGTACATCGTGGTGCCGGTGATCATTGCGCAGCTGCTGCGAAGGCAGCTGCTCAAGAAGGGCACGGCGCACTTCCAGGCGGTTGCCGCGCGGCTGGGGCCATGGTCGATCTCGGCGCTCTTGCTCACGCTGGTGCTGCTGTTCGCCTTCCAGGGCGAAGCGATCCTGCGGCAGCCGCTGGTGATTGCGCTGCTCGCGGTGCCCATCCTGATCCAGGTGTTCCTGAACTCGGGGCTGGCCTATGTGCTCAACCGCAAGCTGGGCGTGGCGCACTGCGTGGCGGGCCCGTCGGCGCTGATCGGCGCCAGCAACTTCTTCGAGCTGGCGGTGGCCACGGCCATCAGTTTGTTCGGCTTCCAGTCGGGCGCCGCGCTGGCCACAGTGGTGGGGGTGCTGATCGAGGTGCCGGTGATGCTGCTGGTGGTCGCGGTGGTCAACCGGTCGCAGGGCTGGTACGAAAAAGGCGCCAAGGCGGCCTGACGCCACGGGTGATTGGCGGCCGCGGGCCGATGCGCCTCAGGGCATGTTCTCCGACATGGCCGG
>Ga0065714_10004199_pt1 | contig 10998 bp, 5 predicted proteins | sample MisRhiReplicate2_FD_59101 | JGI IMG/M metagenome (GOLD analysis project Ga0065714, IMG submission 59101) | Miscanthus rhizosphere microbial communities from Kellogg Biological Station, MSU, sample Rhizosphere Soil Replicate 2: eDNA_1 v2... | ecosystem: Host-associated > Plants > Roots >... | reverse complement strand
TTAAACAAAATAAAATTGAGCGCCTGCGCAAATTGCTTAAAAACCAAAACAACAAAGAGTTTACCGATCAGATTTATTACCAGGTAGCCCAGCAGCTGTATATCGCCGGTGATATTGACGGCGCCCTGAAAAACTACAAACTATCGGTGCGCAGCAGCCTCAAAAACCAAAATCAAAAAGGTCTATCCTATCTGCGCATTGCCGACATCGACTTTAAAAACAAAGCTGATTATGCCGAAGCCAAATTATATTACGATAGCACGCTTACCTACCTTGCCCCCACCTATCCGGGTTACCAGATTATCCGCAAAAAAGCCAACAACCTGCAAATTTTAACCGGCTTACTGCAAACCATATCGCGCGAGGATACCCTGCAAATGCTGGCCGCATTGGATGAGCAAACCCGTACCGCCCGCATTGATGCTATGGTTACCCGTAAAATACTACAGGATAAAGTAACTAAAGAAGTGGTTACAAGTAATAACGGCCAGTTTGAAAACAGCAGGAACACCAATAATTTAAATAACCAGCAGGCCAGTAAAAGCGGGGGCAGCATATTTTATTTTTATAACCCTGCGGCCTTAAGCCTTGGCACCAATGATTTTAAAAGGCAATGGGGCAACCGCAAACTGGAAGATAACTGGCGCCGCAGTAAACGATCAAACAGTAATATTGCCACCAATGCAAGCGGAGCAACTTCTGTACAGGATACTGATCCTTTTGCACCATCGGCACAGGAAGCAGCCAATACTGCCAGGGGCGATGCAGGAAGCTACCGGCAGGACATTATTAAAAACCTGCCCTTAACAACCGACCTGCTTAACCGGTCAAATTTTCGTGTTTATAATGCTTACATGGACATGGCCAATTTTTACCGCGATATTTTGGGCGATAAAAAGGAAGCTATTGCAACATATGAGGCTTTGCTGGCCCGTTTCACCAACAGTGCTGATAAAGCAGCTGTATATTACAATTTATACCGGCTATATGCCGAAATTGATGCCTCCCGGTCTGAAGCGTACAAAAACAGGATATTGAAGGAGTTTTCTGAAAGCGTATTTGCCAAAGTGATACTTGATCCCGAATACAGTAAACACCTTGATGATGCAAATGCCGAATTTAACGGGCTTTACAATAGTGTATATGAGCTGTACGCGCAAAAAAAATATGCCGCTGTTGTTACACAGGCAAATGATTTGCTGGCCAAATATCCCGACAACCGTTTCGCAGCACAACTATCATATTTACGAACCATTGCTGCCGGTCACCAGGAAAGGCTGACACCCTTCATGACCGATCTGCAGCAGATAACAGCAAAATATCCCGATGATAAACTGGTAACGCCGCTGGCAAATCAGCACCTGGCTTATATTGATGCCAACAAAACTGAAATGGAAACCCGCACGGTAGTGCTAACGGGGGATGATATAAACGAAATACCTTTTACCCCGCCGGTGGCCTATCAAAAACAAACAGAGTACCGGCCAGATTACCATCCATCGCCCCAGGCACAGGTAGCACAGGTAAGGCAGGAACCAAAAGCAACCCCGCCCGTAGTAGCTCAGGCAAAACCAACTGTACCTGTTGAAATACCCAAACCTGCCGAACAAGCCAAACCAAAGGAAACAGCAGTAACTGCCGTCCCTGCAGACCAGGTTAACAAACCTGGTGATCAACCGCCGGTTATAACGCAAGCCCAACAGCCTCAGCAACAAGCTGCACCGGCGCCAATAATAAAACCATCGCTCCCGGTAAACTACATATTCTCTATGCGCGATAGCAGCAATTATTATTTTGTGGTAAATGTTAGCAGTGGTACAACTAACCTTGCTTCATCGCGTTTTGGTATAGGGCAGTTTAACCGTACCAGGTTTTCGGGCAGTACCATTAAGCATGATTTAAAACCTATTGGGGCCGATGATCAGCTGATATTTGTTGGTCGTTTTTATAGCCTTGAGGATGTAAAAAAATATGCACGGGGAATTATCCCGCTGATGCCCGATATTATGAAGGTGCCAAAGGATAAATACAGTTTTTTTATCATTACCAAGGAAAATCTGGATAAATTAGCCGACCAAAAAACGTTAGATAGTTATATTGATTACTATCAAAAATATTATTGAAATGAGAACCTATAACAAAAAACCTGCGCTTACCCCACAGGATATAAGACGGTATAACTGGTACATATGGCGCGCTGTAATTGCCGCTTTTGTATTTGTAATTATAATGATAACGCTTACCGTTTTTGACGTATTTGGCCAGTTGCCTCCATTCCGTGACCTGGAAAATCCTAAGAGCAACCAGGCATCAGAAGTAATATCATCAGATAAGCAAATTTTAGGCACCTATTATATCCAGAACCGCTCAAACGTTACGTTTGCCGGCCTTTCGCCAAATGTAGTTAACGCCCTGGTAGCAACCGAAGATAAGCGCTTTTACGATCACTCGGGTATCGATTTCGGGCGGAGCTTTACTATATTCCTGCACCTGCTTATTGGGCAAAAACAAGGTGGCAGTACTATTACACAGCAATTGGCGCTTAATCTTTTCAGCGAACGGGCTGCCAATCCGTTTAAACGTGTGATTCAAAAAATGCAGGAATGGGTTACAGCTGTTAAGCTGGAACGCCATTATACCAAGCAGGAAATCCTAACCATGTATCTTAACACGGTTGACTTTGGCGCGTATAATACCTATGGCATCAAATCGGCAGCGCGTACCTATTTTAATACTACGCCTGATAAACTCACACCAGATCAGGCTGCTTTGTTAATAGGCATGGTAAACGGCCCGGGCATCTACTCGCCTATAAGGCACCCACAAAATGCACTTAAACGCCGTAACCTGGTTCTTAACCGGATGGAAGAGCAGGGTTACCTGAGCAACGGGCAGGCAGATGAGTTTAAAAAGAAGCCGCTGGGATTAAACTTTCACCAGAATAATCATTTTGACGGACCTGCACCATATTTCAGGTCGGTATTAAAAAAAGAGATCCAGAAGATCTTTAAAGAGCAAAATATTAACCGGCCCGATGGCACTCCTTATGACCTTGACCGCGATGGTCTGAAGATCTATACTACCATTGATGCTACCATGCAGCAATATGCCGAAGAAGCGCAGCAGGAATATATGAAGAACCTGCAGGTGCAGTTTAATGATCACTGGCGCGGGAAAAATCTGTCAAAAAGCATTCACAACTATAAATTCCTCATTAACCAGGGGATGTTGAAAAGCGACCGGTACAAGCAGCTGAAAATGGAAGGCTTGAGTGATGATGAAATTAAAACCAATTTCAACACTAAAGATACACTGAACCTGTTTACGTGGCATGGCGATATCGATACACTGATGAAACCTATCGACTCGATTGTATACTGTAAAATGTTGCTGCGTAACGCCCTCATGAGTATGGACCCAACAACGGGCTATGTTAAAGCCTGGGTGGGTGGTACCAACTTTGAGCACTTTAAGTACGACCAGGTTAAAAATGGCACAAGGCAGGTGGGTTCAACCGCCAAGCCGTTTACTTATGCGGTAGCTATTGATAATGGTTATTCGCCCTGTATGAAAATTAATAACGTGCCGGATACTATACGGGGTTATGGCGATCCATGGTGTCCGCGCTCATCGCCTTCAGAAACTTTACCGGGTTTTATTACCCTGCGCCAGGCATTGGCCCACTCGCAAAACTGGGTAACAGCCCACGTAATGAGCGAAGTGAAACCAGAGCCTGTGGTAGAGCTGATTAAAAAAATGGGCATTACCAGTACTGTACCCCCTTACCCTTCTATATGCCTGGGTACGTTTGATGCATCGGTATTTGAAATGACGGCAGCTTATTCGGTATTCGCCAATCATGGTTTATGGACCGAGCCTACCTATATATTACGTATCGAAGATAAAAACGGCAATGTACTATATTCCCATACCCCAAAAGTAATACAGGCCATGAATCCGCAAACGGCTTACGTAATGACCTATATGCTGAAAGGCGTAATTGAAGATGGAACAGGCTCCCGGTTGAGCTATAAATATGGCCTGCACAACCCCATTGGCGGTAAAACAGGTACCACCAACGGCAACTCCGATGGTTGGTTCATTGGCATAACCCCGCAACTGGTAACCGGCTTATGGACAGGCTGCGAAGATAGGGACATCGCATTCCAATCTACCAGGCTGGGCGAGGGAGCCAACAGCGCGTTACCTATATTTGCCATATACATGAAAAAGGTATACGCCAACGCCGCACTGGGCATCAAAAAAACAGTTGATTTCGATGCCCCCAAAACCGGGGTAAGCATCATTCTTGATTGCGGCCAGTATACGCAGCAACAACAAGGGACTAATGAGGTGGATAAAAAGTTAGATTTTTAAGATTGTTCATTGGTTCATTGGTTGATTAGTTCATTGGTTGATTAGTTCATTGGTAAAAGCTTAATCTTATAAACGAAGATGAATTCAATATGCCATTTGAAAAACTTCAGTCTATCCATCTCAAACTAAATGCATATTTAAAATTCATTGGTAAAACCGCTGCGCTTAAAGCAGATCAATGAATTAGTAAACCATTAGCGTATCTCCAATTGTTCAGAATCTCAAAGCAGACTAATGAACTGATGAACTAATGAACCAATGAACGGCAATGGAAAAATTCGATTACAGGGAAGCATTAAAAAACATACCTCATAAACCCGGTGTTTACCAGTATTGGGATGGTGAGAAAGAACTGATCTACATTGGTAAGGCTAAGGATCTGCGCAACCGCGTTGGATCATATTTTAATAAGGATGCGCACATAAATGCCAAAACAAAGGTACTGGTATCTAAAATACGCGATATAACGTTTACCATAGTTGATACCGAGGTGGATGCCTGGCTGCTGGAAAACAGCATGATCAAAAAGCACCAGCCGCGGTACAACGTAATGCTTAAGGATGATAAAACTTATCCCTGGATCATTATCAAAAACGAGAACTTTCCCCGCATCTTCTGGACCAGGCGTATTGTTAAGGATGGATCAAAATACCTGGGGCCCTATGCATCCATCAGCATGATGCATAATATCCTGGGGCTGATTAAGGAAACATATCCACTGCGTACCTGCAACCTGGCGCTTACCCGCGAAAATATCGATAAAGGAAAGTTTAAAGTTTGTTTGGAATATCAGTTGGGCAACTGCAAAGGCCCCTGCCAAAACTACCAAACGGAAGATGATTACGACAACAGTATAGGAGAGATAACGGATATCCTGAACGGCAAGATCGGGGCNATATTACGCCGCCTNAAAGGCGAAATGGAAGCAGCCGTTGCAGAATATAATTACGAGCTTGCNCANCGCCTTAAACGCAAGTTTGATTTNCTGGANAACTACCAGAGTAAATCAACCATTGTAAATTCATCTATTACCGATGTGGATGTATTCAACATTGCATCCGAAGAAAAGCTTGCCTTTGTGAATTATTTAAAGGTGATGAATGGTACCATCATCCAAACCCAAACCATCGAGCTTAAAAAACGGTTGGATGAAAGTGATGAAGAACTATTAACGCTGGCCATCATAGAGTTTAGGAGCCGCTATAACAGTAACTCGAAAGAGGTAATTGTGCCGTTTGATATCGACCTGCAAGATTCATCCATTAAGTTTACCGTACCCAAGCTGGGCGAAAAAAAGAAACTGCTTGATCTGTCGCAAAAGAATGTGCAATTCTTTAAGAAGGAAAAGATAGATCAGTACGAAAAACTGAACCCCGAGATCCGTACCGAACGTTTGCTTACACAAATGATGAAAGATTTGCGCATGAACCAGCTGCCGCGCCATATAGAGTGCTTTGATAACTCGAATTTCCAGGGTAAATACCCGGTATCGGCAATTGTGGTATTCAGGGATGGAAAGCCATTTAAAAAGGATTACCGCCACTTCCATGTAAAAACAGTAGAAGGCCCCAATGATTTTGCTACTATGGAAGAGGCCGTACACCGCCGCTACAGGCGCATGCTTGATGAAGGTACAGAACTACCCCAACTCATCATCATTGATGGNGGTAAAGGTCAGCTATCNTCGGCNATGCACAGTTTAAAACTACTGGGCATTGACAAGCAGGTAACGGTTATAGGTATTGCCAAAAGATTGGAGGAATTATACTACCCCAATGACCAGTACCCCATGTACCTGGATAAAAAATCAGAAACACTTAAAGTGATTCAGCACCTGCGCGACGAGGCACACCGCTTTGGAATCACCTTCCACCGTAAAATCCGTGATAAAGGAACCCTGGCTACCGAATTAGAGTTGATAGACGGCATTGGCAAAACCACCGCCGAAAAGCTTCTGAAATACTTCAAATCTGTTAAAAAGATCCGCGAAGCCAACGAAGAACTATTGCTTGAGGTTGTCAATTTAAAACAAGCAAAGGCAATATTGGGGTATTTTGATCAAAGTCAAAATTAAAAAGTCAAAAAACAAAACTCATAACAGGCTCGCTATCGCTGTAAAATTCGGGAAATGCTGAAGGGAAAATGATGTTTTAAAAGACTTCATCCTAAACGCAGTGAAGTACCTATTCGCAGACTGTACAGGGCGAAGAAGCATGACGGTGAGTAGCTCCTTCACTATCATTCAGGACGACAAAAGAGTTTCTTTTGCAAATACTTCATAGGTAGTCATAAACGCAAAAAAGTCAAAACCACATTAGTTTTGACTTTTTAATTTTGAATTTTGACTTAAATATTAGTATTGCCAAAGGTTAAGCTCCCAATCCATCAGATTTTTCTTTACCCGCTCCGATTCATAAAGCTTATCTATACCCTGGGCATAATCTTTAATACGCTCGTCTTTATCGTTACTTTCCTTAACAATGTAACTTGCAAATATGCGTTTCATAAAAACATCATCAAAGCTTAAGCCAGTTGCATCGTTGTTGCGGCTCACCACTTCTTTAGTTGCCAGTATAGGGCGTGCTTCAGGGAAATAGATCCAAAAAGCGGGCTGATAATCAACCAGATCACCGGCAACACCTACCCCTTTTGGTTTAATGAGCGGGGCAATACCAATAATGCGCGGCTCAAATATTGAGCGCTGCCTGTCAAACACCCAGTCTTCTTTAATACGGAACTTGAGAACGCTATCAGGGTTAAATTCACCGGCTACCATTGTTGATGATATTACGTTATTATCCTTATCTCGTTTTTCAACCACGCTGCTATCAGACGATAAGCGTCCGCGAGCCTGGCCAGAATTTAGCGGCGTCATAAAGCTATCGCCGTTAGGGTCATCCTTCTTACCTGGAGTTGGATCATATGCAGTTAGTTCACCAGCGGCTATAGCATCCAGTAAAACATCTATCAAACGGCGTTTTGGCGATGCCAGGTAAGTATTCATTTTATCGCGAACATCAATTTCGCGCCATACTCTTTTTGCAAAAGCAACATCACTTTCGCGAAGGTTAGGGTAAGGTGTTACCCTGGCACTCAAAATATTATTTTTCTTGAAATAGCCATCAAGCGGCCTTTCAAAAGGTTTCATTGGCGTTCTTTTGGTTGTATCAACCGGTGGTGCCGCCTGGCTTACCACACTATTGGGCTGCTGCTGTACCGGCTGTGTAGCTACCGGTTTTTTTGCCGGAGCGCGTTTTGCGCGTTTTTTTGTTTGTCCGTAAGAAGCAATACAGGCAAAACAAAGTACAACTACCAAAATTCTCTTTTTCATACGCGTTTAATTTGCGGATAATACAATTGGATCAAGTGATCGCGGTGACCTGTCGGGACCTACTGCAACAATATCCTTAAATATAACAGTAGTTCCGGGAGTTACAGTATTTAAAGCTGAACGCATAGCACCTGTAAGTTCGCCTCCGCTTCCCGAATATATAATAGCATCCTGGCGCGGCTTTACAACCAACAGGGTAAAATGCGTTACATTAAATTTAGCATCAAAGTCAAAACCATCTAACTGGGCAAACAACCTGTCCTGTGCACGGATATTGGCAGAACTGGTATTACCGCCACTTTTGCCGGCAAACTGTGGCTTAGGATCGGGGATCCGTTTAATACGGAACTCCGTTGTACCTAATACCATACCTTTTTCGCCGGTAACTGTAATACGGGCTTTACCTATCGAACTTACCGAAGCAATATAATGCCCGCCTGAGCCGCTAAGTGAACCACCGCTTATGCTTGCACCTATACTTGCAGTAGGCACACCCGGGGCCGATACTGTAACGGGATTAGGCACACCAATATATAATACGTTCATTTTATCGGGTGATACTACTGCGGATGGTCTTGCAACCATGTAATCTTGCGAAAAATTGTACTCTTTATTGGGGCCGCCATCAACAGCTTTTACGACCAATTTACCTGTCAGCGTGTGTTTACCTTCACCACTTGCAGTGGTTGTATAAGTACCGATACCATTGGATGTTGGTACTGATGATCCACCTACCGTAATTGTCGGGTTTGAATGTGAATCATATGCTGTCAAATAAATAGAAGCTTTATATTGCTGCCCAGCTAAAATATAGCTGCTTGGCGCCACAACAACCGCATTAAATGCATTTAATGTAACTTCCGCCTGGTCTATTTTACTATATAGCTTTTTAACAACTTCATTCTCGGCATTCTTGGTATCCGCCTGTATTTTTGCCAGCGTAGTTAAAGTAGCCCCCAATGGGATACCTTCGCCAAAGTAGGCATTCTGCCAGGTTTTAGATTGAATTCCCGGGCGCTTCGGCGGAGCATCAGCGTTCAAAGAAAAATTAACACCTTCGCTATCCTTGCCCAGCAATTGCATTAATTTGGCTCTTGTTGCCTCAATTTTTTCCTTTAAAACGTCGGCTTTTTTTCCGTTTATCATCACTTCTGATGATATATCTAAATTGTCTCTTGCAGTAACATCATCAATCTCGGGGTTAATGCCTCCACCCTCTTTAATTAATTCGGTTTTCAATTCTTCGATATAACCATTCAGATCACCGGCCATCTTAGTTGCCTCTTTAGCCGAGTTCAAATATTTAGCTTTGTCGGGCTGGGCTTTTATTTTAGCATCAAAGGCACTATAAGTAGCTTGCAGGCTTGAGTTTACATTTTTTGTTGATGCATCCAAACTCCTGGTAATATTTTTAAAAGCATCCAGCAGATTTTCAGGCACATTCAGGGCAATTAAGCCTAAAAGCACCAGGTATAAAATACCTATCATCCGCTGTCTTGGGGTTTCCTTACCTCCGGCCATGTATTATAAATCTTAGCTTGTAAAAAATCTATTAATTATTAATTAACACGTGGCTGGTTCATAGCAGTAAGCATATTACCGTATATAGCATTTAATGCGCCAAGGTTTTTAGCTAAACGGCCAACCTCATCTTTAAACTGTTTTGAATCATCTAACGATTCGTTAAAATTATTCATGGTTAAAGACAGGTTTTGGTAAAATTTGTTCATTGATTTTAAGTGCGCGCTTGAATCCTGTAATTCCAGTTCATAAACGGCGTTTAATGAACCCAGGTTTTTAGCAAGCTTGTTGATTTGCTCATGATATGCTTTTGCATCAACATTTGAATCAGCCAGCTCAGATAAGTTAGCCGATGCCTTATCAAACGATACACTTAAATTTTCATAACTTGCAGTAGCTGCCTTTACTTTACTGGTAAAAGCAATTGTAGCTTCGCCTGCATCAGTAACTCTTGATATAGCGGCTACTTTATCGCCAAAAGTTCTTAAGCCATCTCCCAGGCTACGAACCAATTCTGGGCCAATCTTGGCATCATCGAGCATTTTATCTAATGCGGCTGTGCTACTTGATCCTGAACCAATAGCGCCCGAAAATGATGATTTCGGCAGTTCGCCCTGGTAATCTTCATTAAGTTCGGGGTAAACACGTACCCAGTCAACATCTTTGTCGTCGCGCTGTAAACCCAATATAAAGAAAAGCACCGCCTCGGTACTTAAACCTGCGGTAATAAATTCCGATGCGTATTTCCAGTGTTGTATTTTAAATAACAAACCGATGATAACAACCGTTGCACCGATTGAAATTATGTTTCCTATCCCGAATGGTTTTTTCTTTCCTGCCATAATAATCAGAAATAACTTTGTTTGATGTTTTGTTTATTTGATTGTTTATCGTTTGTCTTTGATGTCGCGACCAAGGTAGCTGGTTACACAGCGGAAACCGATATATGATTTCGCTGTATCCTGGTACTCATAGGTACGGGTTGCATTTTGAAGAAAGTATCCGATATCTTTCCATGATCCACCACGCACAACTTTGCGTTTAAGCACTTCCGGGTCGGAAGATTTTGCTTCAACGGCGAATGTTGGCGCCAGGTCATGCACAAATGTTGAAGCCGACTCATCAAAGGCTGATGATGTCCATTCGGCCACATTACCAGCCATATTGTATAAGCCAAAATCGTTAGGGAAGTAAGAACGAACGTTTACTGTGTACGCACCGCCATCATCTGTATAGTTACCGCGGCCTGGTTTAAAATTGGCCAGCAAACATCCTTTAGCATTTTTAATATAAGGGCCACCCCATGGGTAATCATTACCTATACGGCCACCACGGGCTGCATATTCAAACTCAGCTTCGGTAGGTAGCCTGTAATCTGCGCGGTGCGGCAAATGTCTTGAATCTTTATAAGCTTCGTTATAACGTGTACGCCATACAGTGAACGCCCTTGCCTGTCTCCAGGTTACACCCACTACCGGGTAGTTACGGAAAGCAGGATGCGAAAAATATCCCTCAACCATTGGCTCATTTGCAGCGTATGAAAAATCACTAAGCCAAACCAATGTATCCGGATAAACATTTACAGTATCGCGCAAAATAAAATCCGAGCGTCTTGATTTAGGATCGTTCCTGTGGTTGGCTGCATCACGCAATACCATTAATGCATAATTGTATTTCAATATCCGCACGTCAAGTTCATTACGGTCAAACACCCGATCTTCTCCCTGGTAATACATACCCTGAAGTTTTGAAGCGTTACCCGCCTGCCC
>Ga0065714_10065308_pt1 | contig 11007 bp, 9 predicted proteins | sample MisRhiReplicate2_FD_59101 | JGI IMG/M metagenome (GOLD analysis project Ga0065714, IMG submission 59101) | Miscanthus rhizosphere microbial communities from Kellogg Biological Station, MSU, sample Rhizosphere Soil Replicate 2: eDNA_1 v2... | ecosystem: Host-associated > Plants > Roots >... | reverse complement strand
ACGTACACTGAAACAGCATACGTTTTAAAATTTATATTAATTTAATTTATTTCCAGCCACCGCCTAAAGCTTTATATAAATCTACTGCAGCTTTCATTTTGCTGTATCTGGCATTAGAAATATTAAGCTCCGCATTTAATGAATTTACATTGGCATTTAAAACTTCAAGATAGTTTGCCATACCGTAGTTTACCAATTCCTGAGAATACTCTACAGAGTTTTTGTAGGCATTGAGCTCTTTTGTCTTAAGATCAATAAAAGAATCCTGTACCGAGAATACTCTTATTGCGTCAGATACTTCTTTTCCTGCTGTGAGAACGGTTTTTCTAAAGTTTAAATAAGCTGTTTCTTTATTTGCCAGACTGACCTCGTAATTGGTTTTGATCTGTCTTTTATTTAAAATTGGCTGTACCAAACCTCCAACAATGCTTGCAAACAGGGAATTTACACTGAATAAATGGTCAATATCTACGGATTGCAATCCACCGCTTCCTGTTAGTTTCAGTGTAGGGTAAAATTGTGCTTTTGCGGAATTGGTCAGTTCAAATGCATTCATTAAATTAAATTCAGCCTGCATTACATCCGGACGATTTGCCAGCAAAGCAGCAGGATAACCCAAAGCAAAGCTTTCAGGAAGTTTTTGAGCTTCTAAGGTTAATCTTTCAATGGTCTGTGAAGGTTCACCCATCAAAAGACTCATGGTATTTTCTAAAATCTGAATCTGTGTGTCAATATCGATCAGTAAAGATTGCGCATTATACACAAGTGCAGCACTTTGCTGTACGGCAACTTCTGTAAGAGTTCCGGCAACTTTTAGTGCTTTTGTCGTCTCAAGGTTATTCTCACGGACCTTTATTGTTTCCTGAATAATTCTTTTCTGATCATCCAAAGTCAGCAATTGATAATAGCTTGATGCAATTGAAGATACCAAACCACTTTTTACAGTTTGATGCGCCGCAACACTCCCTAAATAAGTCGCTAACTGTGCTTTTTCCTGCGCTTTCAGTTTACCCCAAAGATCAGCTTCCCAACCGATCGATCCGGTAATGTCAAACTGGTTGACATAACGCCTTTCCCCAATGATCTGCCCAAACTGGGTATTCAGAGACTGGGTCTGAAACGTATATCCCGGTCCTACAGAAAGCGTGGGTTGATAAGCTGCTTTGCTTTGTCTAAGATACGCTTCTGCAGAGGTAATATTCTGCAGAGCGATTCTTATATCTAAATTATTTTCTAAAGCTTTTGAAATATGTTTCTGAAGAACAGGATCTGTGAAAATTTCTTTCCATGAAACATTGGCAATACTTGCACTGTCTTGCGGAAGCATATCGGTACGGAACAGTTTTTCATCTACAACAGCTGCAGGTCTCTCATACTCTTTTCTTACATGACAAGAGGTAATCACTATTGTGGTGAGCACTGAAAAAGCAGTTCCTTTTATAATTATTGATAAATTTTTCATTATTTAAATCTTAAAGATTTCTTATTCAGCTAAATTGATGTCTTCATGTTTGATCGGTTTTATTTTTTCCTGTAAAGTCTGGAAAACAACGTACAAAACAGGAATAACAAATACACCTAAAATAGTACCTATTAATAATCCGATTGCTGCACCTGTTGCAATAGATCTGTTTCCTACGGCACCAATTCCGCTCGCTAAAACCAATGGTAACAAACCGAAAATAAATGCCAGTGAAGTCATTAAAATAGGTCTTAATCTTGCTTTCGCAGCATTGATTGCAGAATCTACAATCGACTCACCATGATGTCTTCTTTGAACAGCGAACTCAATGATCAAAATTGCATTTTTGGCAAGTAATCCTACAAGCATGATCAAGGCAATCTGAAAATAAATATTGTTTTCAAGCCCCATGATTTTCTGTCCGAAATATGCCCCCATTACTCCTAAAGGCAATGAAATCACAACCACGAAAGGCAGAATATAACTTTCATACTGAGCAGAAAGAATGAAATACACAAACACCAAGCTTAAACCAAAGATCAATAAAGTCTGAGATCCAGAACTTAATTCTTCTCTTGTAAGACCCGTGAATTCTACATCGTAATTCTGGTCAAGTGTTTCTTTAGCAACTTCCTGAACGGCAGTAATTGCGTCACCTGAACTGAAACCTGCCTTATTTGCTCCGGTAATTTTTACAGAAGTAAATAAATTGTAACGACCTACAGACTGCGGACCATATGTTTTGGTCAATGTTACAAACTGTGAAATCGGTGACATCTCTCCGGAACTTGTCTTAATATAATATTGGTTAAGATTTTCTGCATTGACTCTGTTTTCAGGAAGCGCCTGAATCATTACTCTGAACTGCTTCCCGTATTTGGTAAAATCAGCACCGTAAATTCCACCGATATACCCCTGCATAGTTGACAAAATATCATTTACAGAAACTCCTTTTTGTTTAGCCAACGGAACATTAATTTCCATCATATACTGCGGATATTTTGTATTGAATGAGGTCTGTGCAAATTCAATTTCCGGTCTTTGCATTAAGTTTCCGATAAATTCATTTGTTTTGGCATCCAATTCAGCAAAATCACCACCAGATTTATCCAAAAGAACCATCTCAAAACCTGCACTGTTACCAAATCCCGGTACACTTGGCGGCTGAAAGAAGACCACTTTTGCATCAGGAACTTTACCAGCCAATCCGAATAACCTTTTAGAAATTTCTTCTGAAGATAAACCGTCACCTTTTCTTTCGTCAAATGGTTTTAATTTAACAAAAGCAAGTCCGTTGTTACTTCCGTTTCCGGAAAGCAGCCCACGTCCTGTAGATATGGTTACATTCTGAATTCCCGGAATCTGCAATGCGTTTTTCTGCAACGTTTTCAAAACATTATACGTTCTTTCCATTGATGCTCCCGGAGGAAGCTGTACGTCTGTGAAAATAATCCCTCGGTCTTCGGTAGGTACAAACCCTTTTTTCATACTACCGTTTGCCCAATAGATAATTCCGCATGTAACAACAAGAATTACCAAAGTCACCCACTTATGTTTGATAAGGAAATTAAATCCTCTACCGTAACGTTCTGTGGCAGTTTTGAAACCAATATTAAATTTATAAAAGAATTTCTGAATGAAATTTTTATTCTTATAATCTTCGTGATGTTCTTCGTGTGGTTTTAAGAAAAGCGAACATAAAACGGGACTTAAAGTCAATGCATTTACTGCAGAAATGATAATCGCAATAATCAGCGTAATACCAAACTGCTGATAAAATACACCGGTTGGTCCTGTAATAAACGTTACCGGAATAAATACCGCAGCCATTACCAAAGTAATAGAGATAATCGCTCCTGTAATTTCATCCATCGCCTCAACGGTCGCTTTCTTCGCATTTGAAATACCATTTTCCATCTTGGCGTGTACGGCTTCGACGACGACGATCGCATCATCGACCACAATACCGATTGCCAGTACCAAAGCGAAAAGCGTCAGTAAGTTTAATGAATATCCGAATAGATTTAAGAAAAAGAATGTTCCCACAATCGATACCGGAACCGCAATTGCCGGAATCAGTGTTGATCTGAAATCTTGTAAGAAAATATAAACTACGATAAATACCAAAATAAATGCTTCGATCAAAGTATGGATTACTTTTTCAATAGATGCATCCAAAAACTCGTTGGTATCGAAGTTAAATGTATATTTTACACCTTCAGGGTATGAACTTTCATTTTCTTTAAGCTGTTTTTTGATGTTTTCAATAATCTCCTGAGCATTCGATCCGGGAGTCTGGAAAACCCCCATACTGATGGATGGGTTATCTCCGTTTTCACCCACTCCGGAATAAGAAAGACCTCCTAATTCTACTTTCGCAACATCTTTCAGCATTAAATTTTGCCCGTCCGGAAGAGATTTAATAATGATATCGTCATATTGTTCTTTCTCGCTGAATTTTCCAACATATTTAATGATATATTCGAAAGAACTTCCGCTGTTTTGTCCTAAAGAACCTGCTGCAGCTTCCCTACTTTGATCGTTGATGGCAGTTGTAACTTCATTTGGTGTTATTCCATATGCTGCCAATTTAGCAGGGTCTAGCCAGATTCTCATTGAGTAGTTCTTTCCGCCAAAAACATTGGCTTCACCTACTCCATTAATCCTCTGGAGATTCGGAATTACATTGATATTCAAGAAGTTCTGAAGATAGACGTCATCTATATTTTTATTTTCAGAATAAAAAGAAAGATACATCAATGCACTTGTCTGCTGTTTCTGTGTAACAACACCTGCTCTCGTCACCTCACTCGGAAGTAACGGAGATGCTCTCGCAACACGGTTTTGTACATTTACTGCGGCAATATCTGCATCAACTCCTTGTTTAAAAAACACTTGAATCTGCGCTGAACCGTCGTTTCCGGCAGTTGAAGTAATATAATCCATTCCTTCAACACCGTTGATCTGTTCTTCCAAAGGAACAACAACACTTTTCATTACGGTTTCTGCGTTGGCTCCTGTATAATTTGCTCTTACACTCACCGTTGCCGGTGCAATATCGGGATACTGTGTAACCGGAAGTGCTGTAAGTCCCAAAACACCGAGAATAACGATCAGGATGGAGATTACAGTGGATAAAACCGGTCTGTTAATAAAGTTTTTTATCATTAGAATTTCGGTTTTACTGATTGAACAAGACTATCCATGCTGACTTTTTTAGGTTTCACTGCTGTACCTGGCTTTATATTTCCTGTACCTGCAGCAATGATCACTTCACCTTTTTTCAAACCTGATTTTATTAAAGCTAAATTGTCAATTCTTTCGATTACTTCAACAACGGCATTTCTTGCAGTGTCTTTTTCAACTTTATAAACGTAAACAATACCTTGCTGCTCATATGTTGCACTTTCCGGAACGACCAAAACGTTGTCATACGTTTTAGGAAATCTGATACTTCCGCTGTTTCCGTTGCTTAAAAGTTTCTGCGCATTTTTAAATGCAACTCTGAATTGAATAGTTCCCGTTGTTTCATCAATAGAACCTGTAATGGCTTCAATTCTTCCTTTTTCAGGATACAAACTTCCGTTAGCCAATTGTAACTCAACCATCGGAAGGTTTTTAATTTTTTCAGGAACATTTGCTCCTACAGATTTTTCTAGAAAATCAAAATATTCTTTTTCATTCATTGAAAAATAAGCGAATACTTCTGAAGTATCTGAAATTGTTGTTAAGGCAGTTTGATCTGTTGGTCCAACTAAACTTCCGACTTTTAACGGTAATTTACCGATAACTCCGGAAATAGGTGCACGAATGATAGAATAATCTACGTTCGCCGCTGCTCCTTTATAATTGGCACTCGCTTGTTGTCTTGCTGCAATTGCCTGCTGAACCTGAGCCTGAGCTTGAGAAAGATTGGCTTGAGCTGTCTGAAGCTGAATATTACTGATAATGTTTTTTTCAACTAATGGCTTAAGTTTGTTGACTTCTACTTGTGCTGCATTTACTGCGGCCTGAGCTGCGGCAATATTTGACTGTGCTGCACCTACTCCTGCCTTGGCTGCGGCTGCAGTTTCATTTAAAGTATTGGTTTCGAGGCGGAATAATGGCTGTCCTTTTGTTACATATTGACCTTCATCCACCAAAACCTGGGTAATATATCCCTGAATTTTTGCACGAACATCATTATTCACTCTGCCTTCTATACTTGCCGGGAAAATATCGTAACCCGTTATATTTTTATTTTCTACCGCTATTACAGGAAAAGTTTTCGGACCATCCTGTTTCGGAGCTTCTTTTTTGCAGGCAGTTAAAGAGAATGCTGCTACAGAAAATAGTATAAGCTTGTTTGTCATTTTTATAGTTTATTAAGAGATTCCTGAATATTTATGATGTTTTTATTTAAAAGAGATTTATAGACTTCCATTTTGTCTTCAAAATCTTTGTCATCTACTTTTTTAAATTTTCTGAATTTTCGAAGGTCTTCAATCAAGTTGAGCTCATCTTGCATTTTTTGAACAATTTTTTCAAACCTTACTTTCTTGTAATCGCTGTTGGTGTAGAAATACCTTTTGCGCTCATCTATTTTATTAATATCAATAATGAGTTGAGCATTGAGCAGCAATTTAATATTGGTGGAAACCGAACTTTTGCTTGCTGCAAAAACATCCACAAATTCATCAAAAGTAATTCCTACCTTTTCAAAATCAAAAATAAGGTAGGAATAGATTTTAGAAGCCAATGGCGGAAGATTAAACATCGTGCTGCAAAATTTTACTGCATCCTGAAAAATCTTTTCGTCAATTTCTATACTTTTATTCATAGGTGGAAATTTATTTTTTAATAGCGGCTATATAATTGTTTAAGTTAATTGTTGACAATTACAATTCATAGCATATTAATTCTGAGCAAAAGTAAAACTTAGTTCGGAACTAAACGAACAAAGCCAATAGAGTTTATGAATATATAGTTTCTAAAAGAATCAATCAAAACAGATTTAACCTTTTGATGTTTTTTAAATCAATACCTTTTCGAATGCTTTTCGAACTCCTCCAGAAAGAAAAACTTCACCACAATAAGTGTATCCTTTATTTTCCAAAATTTTAAGCATTGCAGCATTGTCATAATTGGTATCAACCTTAATACTGTGAACGTTTTCAGCTTTTGTATAGTCTTCAATATAATCAAAAAGCTTTTTAGCCAGACCTTGTCCTGCAAACTTTTCAGAAACTGCAACCCTGTGAATCACAACAAACTCACCGTCTGTAAGCCACGCTCCATCGATTGTACTGTAAGCCGGCTCATCGTTAAAAATTAAGGCTACATAAACTGCAATTTCAAGATTTATTGTAAGGACAAATCCGAAATTTTTTGAGATATCGCTTTCTATGGTTTGTTGATTTGGGTAACCATTCTGCCATTGAGTACTGCCGTCGATTCTTCGTCTTTCGATTGATTGCTGTATGATTTCCCAGATTATATCTTTATCCCGAATTTCTGCTTTTCTGAATTCAATGGTGTTATCCTGAGTCATTGAGTTTATTTTTTAATGATTTAAAAGTTTTAGTATTAAAAGATTCTGATCAATAATTATTTCTTTCCACAATATTTATAATTTTATTTTTAAAATTTGACAAAAAAAACCGAAAACTAATTGTATTAATTTTCGGTTCCGAAGTAGTAAAATTTAAAATTATGAAATTGATTTTTATTGATTCTGATTTTGTTGAAGGTAAGCATCAATTACATCAAATGCTTTTTTTTCATCCTGCAAATCTACCATTACTTTCAACGATGTCGCTGTAGGCGTTGTCGTGAATGTAAGATAATTATTTTCTACGGCATTTGTGATCTGCGCCTCTTCTAATTTTGATTTGATCAACTGAATTTCCGAAGGTTTATCGCTTTCAAAAACAGATACTCTCGTGTTGCGTTCCATATAATATACATTTTGAGTATCTAAATATAGAACTTTTTTTTCAGAATTCCAAATTTTGAAATTTTAAATTCTATTAATATTACTTTCAATTTTATCTAAAGCAATCTGGATTTCTTCCTGAGTAACGTTCAAGTGAGGTCTGAAACGTATTGATTGATCACCACATGCGAGGATGATCAAGCCTTCGTCAAATAAGATTTCTCTCAAATGATTTCTCTGCTCATGCGTAGGCAAATCTATTGCACACATCAAGCCTTTTCCTCTAGCATTAGAAATTTTTTCAGGATATTTTTGAGCTAGATTTTGTAAACCTTCCAATAGATATTCGCCGACAACTTTTGCATTTTCAACTAAATTTTCTTTCTCAATCACTTCCATCACCAATTGGAAACGAAGCATATCAATAAAGTTTCCTCCAAAAGTTGAATTGATCCTTGAGCTTTCTCTGAAAACGTTATTGGGAACTTCATCAAATTTTTCTCTGTTTGCCAAAACTCCGCAAACCTGCGTTTTTTTACCAAAAGAAATGATATCAGGTCTTATGCTGAAATGCTCAAATGCCCACATTTTTCCTGTAATTCCGATTCCTGTCTGTACTTCGTCGAAAATTAACAGGATCTCATGCTCGTCACAAAGCTTTCGTAATTCAACAAAAAACTCATCTCTGAAATGATTGTCTCCACCTTCAGCCTGAATCGGCTCAATAATAATGCAGGCAACTTTATCAGGATGTGACAAAATAGCTTCGCCAATATTTAATAAAGCCAATCTTTCATTATTGATTGTTTCCTCAAGATTTTTTTCCGTAATAGGAAAAGTTAATTTCGGATTCAAAATTCTCGGCCATTCAAACATCGGGAAATACTGATATTTTCTTGGATCTGAAGTATTGGTTAAACTTAAAGTATAGCCGCTTCTCCCATGAAAAGCCTGTCTGAAATGGATGCAGATCCCAGCTTCAATGTCAAGACCTTTATCAAAATTCTTTCTTGTTTTCCAGTCGAAGCAAGCTTTCATTGCATTTTCAACGCCTAAAGTTCCTCCTTCAATGAAAAAAGCATATTGAAGTTCTTGAGGCATTACCACTCTTTCAAAAGTATCTAAAAAATCTGCATATTCCTTAGAATAAACATCTGCCAAAGTCGGTTTATTGATTGCCATTTTTCCCAGCCAATCAGATTTTCCGACCAGATAAGGATGATTATAACCAATCGACGCTGAGCCAAACATTGAAAACATATCCAGATAATTTTTACCTGTAATAGAATCATGAATCCAGGAGCCATGAGAGTTTTCAATATCCATAACAAAGTCAAAACCATCTGCCAAAACGTGTTTTCCTACGGTTTCTTTTACTTTATTTATTTTTGTTTCTACTGTGTGTTCCATATTTTGTGTGAATTGAAATATTTTATTAAAAGATTGAAAATTGAAAAATTAGACAATGCTGATTATTTAATCTTTAATTTTTTAATGATTAAAATTAAAGCTTTATAAATCAAATTTAATTCCCTGTGCTAAAGGAAGTTGGGTTGTATAATTGATGGTATTCGTTTGTCTTCTCATGTAGTATTTCCAAACGTCAGAACCGGATTCTCTTCCTCCGCCTGTTTCTTTTTCACCACCAAAAGCTCCACCGATTTCAGCTCCCGAAGTTCCGATATTCACATTGGCAATTCCACAATCTGAACCTGCCTGTGAAAGGAATAATTCTGCTTCTCTCAGATTTTGGGTCATAATTGCAGAAGACAATCCCTGAGGAACATCATTCTGGATTGCAATTGCTTCTTCTAGAGTTTTGTATTTAATTAAATATAAAATAGGTGCAAAAGTTTCGTGCTGTACAATTTCAAAAGAATTTTCAACTTCCGCAATACAAGGTTTTACGTAGCATCCTGAATCATAATCTTTTCCTTCTAAAACTCCGCCTTCCACAATAAATTTTCCGCCTTCCTGAATACAATTTTCAATCGCCATTTCGTACTGATTGACTGCATGAACGTCGATAAGTGGTCCAACGTGCATGTTTTCATCTAAAGGATTTCCAATTTTCAATTGTCCGTAAGCTTTTACCAGACGGTTTTTCACTTCATCATAGACATCTTCATGAATAATCAATCTTCTTGTAGAAGTACATCTTTGTCCTGCAGTTCCTACCGCTCCAAAGACGGCTCCGATAATTGACATATCCAAATCGGCATCTTTAGAAATGATAATGGCATTGTTTCCGCCTAATTCAAGGATTGATTTTCCGAATCTTTCAGCTACTTTTGAAGAAACCATTCTTCCCACTTTAGTTGATCCGGTGAAAGAAATCAATGAAACACGTTTGTCTTCCACCAATAATTGTCCGATCTCGTGATCTGCAATCAAAATACTTGAAATACCTTCAGGAAGATTGTTTTCTTTTAAAACTTCCATCATAATATTCTGACAGGCAATTGCACAGAAAGGAGTTTTTTCTGACGGTTTCCAGATCGTAACGTTTCCGCAAATCCATGCTAAAGCTGTATTCCATGCCCAAACTGCAACAGGAAAGTTAAAAGCAGTGATAACACCAACAATTCCAAGCGGATGATATTGCTCATACATTCTGTGTCCCGGTCTTTCGGAATGCATGGTGTAACCGTGAAGCTGTCTTGAAAGACCAACCGCAAAGTCGCAGATATCGATCATTTCCTGTACTTCGCCAAGACCTTCCTGCAAAGATTTCCCCATTTCGTAAGAAACAAGTTTTCCTAAATCATCTTTATATTCTCTTAATTTCAGACCCAACTGTCTTACATACTCTCCTCTTTTAGGAGCAGGAATCATTCTGAATTCCTTAAAGGCATCCTGTGCAGTTTCAATTACCTTGTCATAATCTTTTTCTGCTGATGTTTTTATCTTACCAATTAATCTTCCGTCTGATGGCGAATAACTTTCAATGGTTTTCCCGGAAGCGAAAAATTTACCTCCTGTAGAAGTACCTTTATTTTCAGCTTTTATTCCGAGGTTTTTTAAAGATTTTTCAATTCCGAAATCTTTGACTTTTTTTGACATAAATGTTACTTTTCGTTTTGTCTAAAGATAAAAATATTTCTGAGACTGATGAAATTTTAATGATTTAAAGCTATTTTTATTTGGAATGATTATAAACATCTTTATATTTGCAGGATAAATCTTTCTTGAAATGGAAACCAATAAATCTGTAAACGAACCTACAGAAGAGAAAAATTCTCGCTGGAAGAAGATGCTGAAAAAATTCGGTGTTGCCGGAATTATCTTTTTTACGGTAAAAGGGATTATTACTTCTACGCTTATTTACTTTTTAGGTAAAAATTTCTGGTCGATCATCAGCGGTTATTTTACCGGAATTTTTCAATAAAAAAAGCAAAGATTGCTCTTTGCTTGACTTAATCAATATTTTTATTCTTTTTTCTTCCTTCCGGAGTTTACCAAACTTTGATTCAGCAAATATTCCATTTGCCCGTTTACACTCCTGAACTCATCATTTGCCCATTTTTCAAGTAACTTATAAGTAGACTCATCAATCCTGATGACAAAAGATTTTTTGCCTTTCGGTGGAGTTTCTGAAGAGTTTTTAGGGTTCTGAGATTTCATTTTTTTT
>Ga0065714_10065307_pt1 | contig 11008 bp, 8 predicted proteins | sample MisRhiReplicate2_FD_59101 | JGI IMG/M metagenome (GOLD analysis project Ga0065714, IMG submission 59101) | Miscanthus rhizosphere microbial communities from Kellogg Biological Station, MSU, sample Rhizosphere Soil Replicate 2: eDNA_1 v2... | ecosystem: Host-associated > Plants > Roots >... | reverse complement strand
GAAAATCGCCCACTGACAGTTGGCCGGGATCTCCGGGGTCTGGCGCAGGATGTCGGTGATCGGGAAGCGATCCTCCTGGGCCAGCGCCATGTACATGCGCGGCATCAACGGAAAGTGAAAAGCCATGTGGCACTCGTCGCCGTTCAAGCCCTTTTTGTCGGTGGCACCAAAGTACAGTTGGGTGTCTTCCGGCCATTGATTGGCTTCGGCCAACAGCATGCGGTCCGGGTAATTGGCGTCGATCTCGGCGCGGATTTGCTTGAGGACGTCGTGGGTCTCGGGGAGGTTTTCGTTGTTGGTGCCGTCACGCTCGATCAGGTACGGGATGGCGTCCAGCCGCAAACCGTCGATGCCCATGTCGAGCCAGTAGCGCATCACCGAGAGCACGGCTTTCATGACCTGTGGGTTATCGAAGTTCAGGTCGGGCTGGTGGGAGTAGAAACGGTGCCAGAAGTACTGGCCGGCCACCGGGTCCCAGGTCCAGTTGGATTTCTCGGTGTCGAGAAAGATGATGCGAGTGCCGTCGTACTTTTGATCGTCATCGGACCAGACATAGAAGTCCCGCGCTGCCGAACCGGGTTTGGCCTTGCGCGCTCGCTGGAACCAGGCGTGCTGGTCCGAGGTGTGGTTGATGACCAACTCGGTAATCACCCGCAGGCCACGCTTGTGCGCCTCGGCAATGAAGCGCCTGGCGTCGGCCATCGTGCCGTAGTCCGCGTGCACGCCACGGTACTCGGCGATGTCGTAGCCATCATCACGGCGTGGCGAGGGATAGAACGGCAATAGCCAGATGGTATTGACGCCGAGGTCGGCGATGTAATCGAGCTTGGCGATCAGGCCGGGAAAGTCGCCGATTCCATCGTTGTTGGAGTCGAAAAACGATTTGACGTGAACCTGATAGATCACTGCGTCCTTGTACCAGAGCGGGTCCTTGATAAAGGTGGCTGCCTTGGGTTTCTTCGCCATTTGAAACTCCTGTTGATGATCGTTCCCACGCTCTGCGTGGGAATGCCTCTACGGACGCTCCGCGTTCGGCTCTGGAGGGGACGCCGAGCGTCCCGGGCTGCATTCCCACGCGGAGCGTGGGGACGATCGTGTTAAACAGTAATCCGCCAAATCCCGAACGGCTGGAAGGCCGGGTCGATGCGCATGAACTGGTACTTGCCATACCAGGTCCAGCGGTGGCCGTTCATCAAATCTTCGCCCTGGGTGCTGGCGTCGTCGGGCAGGCCCATTTCCCATAGCGGCAATTCGAAATTGGCTTCCTGGACGTTATGCGGATCGAGGCTGACGGCCACCAGAATGAAGTTGCTGCCGTCCGCGCTGCGCTTGCCGAAGTACAGAATGTTGTCGTTCCACGCGTTGTAGACCTTCAGGCCCAAGTGCGTGTGCAGGGCCGGGTTTTGCCGGCGGATGCGGTTGAGCTGAGCGATCTCGGCAATGATGTTGCCCGGCGCGTTGAAATCCCGTGGGCGGATTTCGTACTTCTCGGAATTGAGGTATTCCTCTTTGCCCGGAATCGGCGCCGATTCACACAATTCGAAGCCTGAGTACATGCCCCACAGGCCGGAGCCCATGGTCGCCAGCGCTGCACGGATGAGAAAACCGGCACGTCCGGACTCATGCAGAAACGCCGGGTTAATGTCCGGAGTGTTGACGAAAAAGTTCGGCCGGTAGCATTCGCGCCACGGCGATTCATTGAGCTCGGTGAAATACGTCGCCAGCTCATGCTTGGTGTTGCGCCAGGTGAAATAGGTGTAGCTCTGGGAATAACCGACCTTGCCTAGCCGCGCCATCATCGCCGGGGTGGTAAAGGCCTCGGCGAGGAAGATCACCTCAGGGTACAGCGCTCGCACATCAGCGATCAGCCACTGCCAGAATGGCAGTGGTTTGGTGTGCGGGTTGTCGACGCGAAAGATCTTCACGCCCTCTTCGACCCAACCGACCACGATGTCGCGCAATTCGACCCACAGGCTCGGAATGGCCTCGGTCGCATAGAAGTCGACGTTGACGATGTCCTGATATTTTTTCGGCGGATTCTCGGCGTATTTGATCGTGCCGTCCGGCCGCCAGTTGAACCAGCCGGGGTGCTGTTGCAGCCAAGGGTGGTCCTGGGAACACTGAATCGCAAAATCGAGGGCGATCTCCAGCCCATAGTCCGCCGCCGTCGCGACCAGGCGGCGAAAGTCTTCGCGGGTACCAAGCTGCGAGTGAATCGCCTCATGCCCGCCTTCTTCGCTGCCAATCGCATAGGGGCTGCCGGGATCGTCGGGACCGGCGGTCAGTGAATTGTTCGGGCCTTTGCGGAAACTGCGGCCGATCGGGTGGATCGGCGGAAAGTACAGGACGTCGAACCCCATGTCCTGGATCATCGGCAACCGCGCGTGCACATCGTTGAAGGTGCCATGACGGGCCGGATCATCGGTGATCGAGCGTGGGAACAGCTCATACCAACTGGCGAACTGCGCCAACTCGCGCTCGACATCCAACGGGTATTCCGGGCTCAGGCTCACAAAAGCGTGATGGTCGACCTGCGCCATCAGCTCGGCGCTACGTTGGTGCAGAAACAGGGCCACCTGCTCGTTTTCGAGCAGACCGGACAACTCATGGTGCAATGCCGACAGGTGTTCGCTCAGTGCGCCTTCGCTGCGCTCGGCCGCCTGCTGCACCTGAGTGCGCCCTTCCTGCAATTCCAGACTGACGGGGACACGCGCGGCGTGCTTCTTTTCCAGCTCGTAGCAGAAGCTGGCGAACTGATCAATCCAGGCTTCGATGCAGAACAGATAGCGCCCCTGACGCTCGACACGGAACTGGCCTTGCCAGCCGTTGTTACCCAAGTCTTCCATGACTTCGCTTTGCCAAACGTCGTTGCCTTCGTCTCGCCAGCGCACCCGCACGGCCAGCTTGTCGTGGCCGTCGGCAAACACTTTGCTGGTCACCACCACGTCCTGACCCACTACGGATTTGACGGCAAACTGTCCACCTTCAAGGGTCGGCTCGGTGTTTTCAATCGCGATTCGCGGTAGCAGTAACGCCTGCGACAGCGGCATATGAGGGTTGTAGTTCAGCTCTGTCGGTTTAGCAGCAGTCATCGAGCATCTCTCCTTTACGCCCCATGGACGCTCTTGTACCGGGTGTTCCCTGAATAGACTCACTTAGGTTGGGAGCCACCGGGCGGGCTAAAAGTTCAGAGGGAATTGCCCAAGCGGTCACGGGGAATCAATTCGCGCATCAGTAGGTCAATCCACTTAAGCACGACTTACGCCATGTGCCACTGGAGGCTTACACAATGAGTATTCCAATCCCTGCCGAAACGCCTGATCCGAACATCGACAGCCCGGTCATTCCACCCACCGAGCCGCAACCCGTGCCTGAAGAAGATCCGCCGGGTACCCAACCACCGCCTCGGGAAGAACCGCCGGGCACGATGCCGCCGGTGATTGTGACGCCGTGATCATGACAATTTACGGGGTGTGATCCTTGTCGATCAGCCGCACGATCCTTGGCATCACGCTGAAAATAGCCAATGCCAGAAGCGTACTGAACACCGCCGTCGCCTCGCGCCCCAACCCGGCCGACACGCCGATGGCTGCGGTCATCCACAACCCGGCGGCGGTGGTCAGGCCTTTGACCTGCCCCTCATCGCCCTCGGTGTTTTTAAGTATGGTCCCGGCACCGAGAAAACCGATCCCGGCGATGACACCCTGCACCACCCGGCTCATGGCGTCGGCTTGAGCGCCGGACGTCTGCGGTACCAGCACGAACAACGCAGCCCCCAATGCCACCAGCATATGGGTGCGGACCCCGGCGGCCTTGCCCTTGTGCTCGCGCTCGAACCCGAGGATGCCACCCAGCACCGCCGCCATCAGCAAGCGCACGGTTATGCGCGTCAATTGGGATGCGTCGCCGATATCGGCAAACTCCGCTTGCAGCGTCACCCAAACCTCATGCCACCAGGCGTTCATGCCGTTGTCCTTGTGCGTGGTTGTTAAAGGATGGACCGCGCCGACCATTAATCGGTTGCACCGAACGATGGCCGTTGCAGGCGCCCTAACGTTTACGTATTCGCAGAAAAAAGGGACCTCACCATGACTGTGCGCATCGAAAATGAGACCTGCTTCTTCATCACCGCCAACGGCGAAGAAATTCGGCTGTGCCCCGACGTCACCATCTTCACCGACGCTGAAAAAGCCATGTCGGCGGTGGAACTCGACGGCCAGCGTATCTACATCACCGAAGCAGAAGCCGATGCATTGACCGTAGCAGGCGCGGTGGACGGCCGTCGGCATTTGAAGGCCACGGACAGTGATTCGGTGATCTGACAGATACAGATCAATCACACCTGCGCAGGCGTGATATAGGCGTTTGTGTCCCGCCAGAGCAGGTGCTTCAAGTTGTCGCAGGCGACGGATCAGTAGTCATCTGATCCGCTTTTTATTGCAATACCTGAGTCTGTTATGCAAACAGATCGACGCTCATAGTTCGCTGGCCTGATGGAGGCTGATGAGCGACAGACCATGAGCGATAGAATCCCCGTCCGATTAGTTGAAAGCACCCCTGCGGTACAGACGTTTGAGCCTTCGCGTCCGAAGATGAAGGCCAAGTCCAGCGACAACCTGATCCACACACGTAGCTTCACCGGCCTGTTCCGCACTTTGCGTCTGAGCGGTACGGGATTTCTGTTTTTACTGTTCTTCGGCACCGTGTGGCTGAACTGGGGCGACCGCCAGGCGGTGCTCTGGGACCTTTCAGAAAGCAAATTCCACATCTTCGGCGCAACGTTCTGGCCGCAGGATTTCATCCTGCTCTCGGCCCTGTTGATCATCGCCGCGTTTGGCCTGTTTGCGATCACCGTGTTCGCCGGCCGGGTGTGGTGCGGCTACACCTGCCCACAGAGTTCCTGGACCTGGATCTTCATGTGGTGCGAGAAGATCACCGAAGGCGAGCGCAACCAGCGCATCAAGCTGCAAGCCGCGCCGTGGGGCTTGAACAAACTGCTGCGGCGCTCGGCCAAGCACACGCTGTGGCTGGCGATCAGCCTGCTCACCGGCCTGACTTTCGTCGGCTACTTCACCCCGATCCGGCCGCTGGCCGAAGAGCTGCTGACCTGGCAAATGGGCGGTGTCAGTCTGTTCTGGGTGCTGTTCTTTACCGGCGCCACGTACATCAACGCCGGCTGGCTGCGCGAAGCGGTGTGCATGCACATGTGCCCGTATGCACGATTCCAGAGCGTGATGTTCGACAAAGACACCCTGACCATTTCCTATGACGCGGCCCGTGGCGAAAACCGTGGCGCACGTAAACGTGAGGTGAAACCGGCCGAAGTCGGCATGGGTGATTGCATCGACTGTCAGCTGTGTGTGCAGGTCTGTCCGACCGGCATCGACATCCGCGACGGCTTGCAGATGGAATGCATTGGCTGCGCCGCGTGCATCGACGCCTGTGATTCGATCATGGACAAAATGGGCTATGCCCGGGGGCTGATCAGCTATACCTCGGAACATCAATTGCAGGGTGGCAAGACGCACCTGCTGCGGCCACGGCTGATCGGTTACACCGTTGTGTTGCTGCTGATGATCGGTGCCCTCTCCCTCGCACTTGTGGAACGGCCGATGGTGTCGCTGGATGTGAGCAAGGACCGTGGGTTGTTCCGTGAAAATAGTCAGGGGCAGATCGAAAATATCTACAGCCTCAAGGTCATCAATAAAACCCAGCTGCGCCAGGACTATCGTTTGAGTCTGGTGGAGGGCGACGGCTTCCAGTTGCAAGGCAAGACACAGCTGAGCCTGGCCCCCGGCGAGATTGTCGATGTGCCGGTGTCGGTGGCAATGACCGCGGAACGGCCGAGCAGCAGTTCGCAGTCGATTACGTTCAGGATTGTCGATAGCGATGAACCGGACGTCTACAGCGAGGCCAAAAGCCGGTTTGTTGCGCCGATGAACCGTTGATCCCTTAGACTGCGGTGCCCTGTGGAAAGGGAGCTTGTCTGTGGAAAGGGACTTACCTGTGGTGAAAGGGCTTGCCACGGGCAAGCCCCCTCGCAACAACAGCTAATTGAACCCATTCGATTGCGGGATGCTGATGAAACGCTACGAAAAATTCGCCGACGATATCGCTGAACTGATCCGCTCCGGCGTCCTCGGCCCCGGCCAGCGCGTTCCATCGGTGCGCTACGCCAGCCAGACCTATGGCGTGAGCCCGTCCACGGTGTTCCAGGCCTACTACCTGCTTGAGCGTCGTGGGCTGATCCGCGCCCGACCGCGCTCCGGCTACTTCGTCAACGTCCACGCACCGAGCCCGTTTTCGGAGCCAGTGATCAGCAGCCAGGTCAACGAATCCACCGAAGTCGACGTCAGCGAACTGGTGTTCTCGGTACTCGACTCGATCAAAGACCCGAACACCGTCCCGTTCGGCTCAGCTTTCCCCAGCCCGACCCTGTTCCCGTTGCAGCGCCTGTCGCGCTCGCTGGCCAGCGCGACCCGGGACATGGACCCGCGCATGGTCGTCACCGACATGTCGCCGGGCAACCCGCAGTTGCGTCGGCAGATCGCCCTGCGCTACATGGTCGGCGGGCTGATGCTGCCGATGGAAGAACTGCTGATCACCAACGGTGCCCTGGAAGCCTTGAACCTGTGCCTGCAAGCGGTCACGCAGCCTGGCGACCTGGTGGCGATTGAAGCGCCCGCGTTCTACGCCTGCCTGCAAATCCTGGAAAGGCTGAAACTCAAGGCCGTGGAAATCCCGGTGCACCCTCGGGACGGCATCGACCTTGGAGTATTGGCCCAGACGCTGGAGCGTCATCCGATCAAAGTCTGCTGGTGCATGACCAGTTTCCAGAACCCGATGGGCGCGACCATGCCCGAGGCAAAAAAGCAGGAACTGGTGGAGTTGCTGCGCCATCATCAAGTGCCGCTGATCGAGGACGACGTCTACGCCGAGCTGTATTACGGCCAACAGGCGCCGAAACCGGCCAAGGCGTTTGATACCGAAGGGTTGGTGATGCACTGCGGTTCGTTCGCCAAGAGCCTGGCCCCCGGCTATCGCATCGGCTGGGTGGCTGCCGGGCGTTACGCGCAGAAGATCGAACGCCTGAAACTCATGACCTCACTGTGCGCCTCGATGCCAGCGCAAGCGGCCATCGCCGATTACCTGCAACACGGCGGTTACGACCGACACCTGCGCAAACTGCGTTACGCCCTGGAAGAACAGCAAAGCGCCATGCTCGCCGCCATCGCCCGCTACTTCCCGGCACAGACCCGCGTCAGTCAACCGGCCGGCGGCTACTTTTTGTGGCTGGAACTGCCGCCGCAGATGGATTCGCTGAAGTTGTTCCAGATGGCGTTGGCACAAGGCATCAGCATCGCGCCGGGGCCGATCTTTTCGCCGACGCAGCGGTTTCGTAACTGTATTCGGTTGAATTACGGCAGCCCGTGGACCGAGGATTCCGAGAAGGCGATGGAGACGTTGGGGCGGATTGTGCGGTCGTTCTAAAAATTTTTGGTGTCCCTACTTACGCTTTCGCGAGCAAGCCCGCTCCCACATTTAATTTGTGTTCAACTCAATCCAATGTGGGAGCGGGCTTGCTCGCGAAGAGGCCAGTAGAGGCGGTACAAATCCGAGGATTAACGGCCACCACCCAGATCAACGAAAGTCCCTGTCGCATAAGAAGCCTTGTCAGAGAGCAACCACACAATCGCCTCCGCCACTTCATCCGGCCGTCCACCGCGTGCCATCGGGATCGCCGACTCAAGCTTGCTGACCCGATTCGGATCCCCGCTCAGCGCATGGAAGTCGGTGAAGATAAACCCCGGCCGCACGGCATTGACTCGAATGCCCTCACCCGCCACTTCCTTGGACAGGCCAATGGTGAAGCTGTCCAGCGCACCTTTTGACGCGGCGTAATCCACGTACTCGTTGGGCGAGCCCAAACGCGAGGCCACCGACGACACGTTAACGATGCTGCCACCCTGCCCGCCGTGTTTGGGCGACATGCGCAGGATCGCGTGCTTGGCACACAGAATCGGCGCCAGGACGTTGGTCTTGAGAATTTTCAGAATGCGGAATTCGGACATTTCATCGACCCGGGACTTGTGCCCGACGGTGCCGGCGTTATTAACCAGCGCAGTGACCCGCCCCAACTCGGTGTCCACGCGATGGAACAGCGCGATCACTTCATCTTCGATGCTGACATCGGCGCGCACCGCAATGGCTTGAGCGCCCATTGCGCGAACTTGCTCCAGCACGCTTTGTGCGGCGGACTCGTCAGACTGGTAGTTGATACAGATCCGATAACCCCGTTCGGCAGCCAACAGGGCGGTGGCGGCACCAATACCGCGGCCGCCACCGGTGATGACGATGACTTTGTCCATGCGAGCACTCCCCATTCCAAGCGTAAGCTGTCTGGGTCAAGAATAACTGCCATTACCGGCTTTTGCATGGACACACATCAATTGATACAGCCGACACCCCCACACCACCGTCCGCTGGTAGCAGCTGTCGAGCAGCGCGAGGCTGCGTTCGCTGGTAGCAGCTGTCGAGCGGAGCGAGGCTGCGTTCGGCTGCGCAGCAGTCGTAAATCAGGCGCCCGGTGCTTCCAGAATTACCGCGTTTACCGGATTGCGAGGACTACGTCCTCAAACGCAGCCTCGCGTTGCTCGGCAGCTGCTACACAGTCCGGCGGGGTTTTCAGGCTGTCGCCATTTGTTCTGCGCGGTGTATGTCCGCCATGAAGCGCGCGGCCGGCAGTGGGTGCCCCAGCAGATAACCCTGCAATGAATCACACCCCAGTTTGGTCAGGAAGTCCTGCTGCACGCCGGTTTCGACACCTTCGGCGACGATTCGCAAGCCCAGCGCCTGACCAAGTGCGACGATCGCCGAGACAATGGCGGCGTCATCACTGTCGTGCTCCAGGTCACGGACGAATCCCCGGTCGATCTTCAGCTCATTGGCCGGCAGGCGCTTGAGGTACATCAAGCTCGAATAGCCCGTCCCGAAGTCATCAATGGACAGGTCGACGCCCATGGCCGAGAGTTCCTGCAGCACCATCATGCTCGCATCGGCGTCGCTCATGGCGGTGGTTTCGGTGATTTCCAGGGTCAGGCTATTGGCCGGGAGCTGATGGGTGCTCAAGGCCTTGGCCACGCTTTGAACCAGGCCAGCATGGCAGAACTGCAGCGCCGAAAGGTTCACCGCGATCCGCCAATCGGTGTAGCCCTGCACATACCATTCGCGCATCTGCCGGCAGGCTTCGTTGAGCACCCACTCGCCGATAGGAATGATCAGCCCGGTCTTTTCCGCGATGTCGATAAACGTGTCCGGCAACATCATGCCCCGCGTCGGGTGCTCCCAACGCAGCAGCGCTTCCGCGCCCACCGGCCGACCATTATTCGCATCGAACTTGGGCTGGTAATAGAGGCTGAACTGGTCCTGATCGAGCGCATTGCGCAGGTCTTGCAGCAATTGCAGCTGCTTGCGCGCGTTGCTGTTCATCGAGGCGTCGAAGAAGCTGTAGCCGTTTTTCCCGGAACCCTTGGCGTGGTACATCGCCGCATCGGCGTTCATCAGCAAGTCTTGGGCGGTCTGGCCATTGCCCGGATACAGCGAGATACCGACGCTGGCGGAAATCTGCAGGTCATGTTCAGCCACCCGGAACGAGCGGGCGATCAGCCCGACCTGACGCGCCGCCAGGCTCAGCGCGTCATCCGGCTGGGCGAGCCGCACCAACAGGACAAATTCATCGCCACCGATGCGCGCCAACGTGTCCTGACTGCGTAAATCTTCACGCAGGCGCACCGCGACTTCACGCAACAACTGATCGCCCATGTGGTGGCCAAAGGCGTCATTGACCGGTTTGAAACCGTCCAGATCGATGAACATCAGCGCAAAACAGCCGCCCTGCTCCTGCACCTTGGACATTGCCTGTTCGATGCGATCAGCCAGCAAAATGCGATTGGGCAGCCCGGTCATGGGGTCGTGCAAGGCCAGTTGAGTCAGTTCACGGTTAGCCTCGGTCAGCGAGCGCGCGAGGTCAGCGGTGCGTGCTTCCAGACGCGCATCGAGCACCGACGTCAGCAAGGCGATGCTCAGCACCGCCAGCGTGGTAATCAGCACGAGATTGTCCAGGCCTTTACCGTTCAAGCCGCTGATCGCCGCCCCACAGAAACTGCCGTCCGCGAAGCGCGCAGCCGCCATGCCGGTGTAATGCATGCCGACGATGGCGATGCCCATGATCACTGCTGCACCACACCGGAACAGGGTGACATGCGGCGAGTGCTGTCGCAGGCGGAAGGCAATCCAGAGTGCCGCGCCCGATGCGCCTACCGCGATCAGCAGCGAGGTGCCGAACAGCGTCGGGTCGTAATCGATGCCCGGCTGCATGCGCAGGGCAGCCATGCCGGTGTAGTGCATCGCACTGATTCCGGCGCCCATCACCAGCGCGCCAAACGCCAATTGCCAGGCCGGCAACCGTGGCTGGCTGACCAGCCACAGCGCAAAACCGCAGGAGAGAATCGCGATCAACAGCGACAACAACGTGATGGTGAGGTCGTAACCCAGGTCAAGCGGCAGTTTGAACGCGAGCATGCCGATGAAATGCATCGACCACACGCCAATGCCCATGGCAAAGCCACCGCCCGCCGTCCACAAGTGCACCGCCCGACCTTTGGCCGTGGCAATGCGCCCGGTCAGGTCGAGCGCGGTATAGGAGGCGAGAATCGCGACACAGAGTGAAATGATAACCAGGGTGGGTGAATAGCTACCGATCAACATGAGACTTCTCACGAGCGCCCGCCGTACTGCGTCCTTACTCAGCGGGCAAATGCGGGCGATTGTACTGATTGCGCAAAAGAACGCACTGACAAAATAACCAAAACGCCATCAAGCCGATGAAACGCTTGTTTGATGCCCTGCACCCCGCACATTTCCCCGTAGCCGCTCTGCGTTCGGCAGCGAAGCTGTCGTAAATCCTCAGCACGCGGTATTCCTGAAACACCGCGTTGCCTGATTTCAC
>Ga0065714_10003660_pt1 | contig 11017 bp, 9 predicted proteins | sample MisRhiReplicate2_FD_59101 | JGI IMG/M metagenome (GOLD analysis project Ga0065714, IMG submission 59101) | Miscanthus rhizosphere microbial communities from Kellogg Biological Station, MSU, sample Rhizosphere Soil Replicate 2: eDNA_1 v2... | ecosystem: Host-associated > Plants > Roots >... | reverse complement strand
GCAGGTCTATTTTCAGCCTTGGCTTTTGCAGCCGCAATCCGTGCTTCTTCAGCCGCTTTTCTTCTTGCCTCTTCTGCGGCCTTCCTTCTCGCTTCTTCAATGGCCCGCTGAATTGCAGCACTAATGGCCCTGTCTATCTGAGCTTGTTGTTTTTTACGGCTGGTAATATCCTGTTTAAACTGTTTTTCGTCTTTGCTCAGTTTGTTTAATTCTACTGATTGTTTACTTTTATCTTTACTTAAACGCTCACGTTCTCTTTCCTGTTCCTTCAACAGATCACTTTTTTCCCTGAGTGTTTTATCCAGGACTTTAATCTTGCCGTTCAGGTCTTGCTGTGTATTTTCAATGTATCCGGCCTGTTTTTTACGGTATTGACTAAACTGCTGTAAATACTTTATTCTTTTATATGCCTGGTTAAAATCCTTCGCCGCAAAAATGAACATCATTTTATCGTATGAATTTCTGTTGCGCTGTGCAAAACGGATCATCCCCGCATACTCTTTTTTAAGATCGCCCAACTGACCTTGCAACGTATGTACGGTATTTGTGTTCTGAGAGATTTGGTTATCCAGATTTTTTATTTCAGAGTTGATTGTACCGATCTTATCCTGGCGCAACCTTATCTGGGCATTAATGGTATTAATCTGCTGTATAGTAAGCTTTTTACCACTGGCAGTTTTATTCAAATTCTTTTGGAGCTGTTCAATTTCGCGTTGTATAGCTTCTTTTTTCCTTCTGAGCTGGCTTTCAGTTTGTGCAACCGCCGAAAGGGTTAACACGCTTAAAAAAAGGATAAATAGGAGTTTTTGTAGCTTCATTAAGCCAAAAGTATAAAAATTTTGTAGTAAAAAATATTAAAATCGAGATACTAAAGTCATAATTGCTTATTACAGAACTGTCTTCACTCAATCTTCATACATAACAAAGATTGCCAGAGCAGCTGTACTAATGCAGTACCTAACCTGGCAAATCATTGATAGAATATTTGAATGTAGTTTTTAAGCCTACTTTACAACCGTAAATCTCTTTGGTACATTAAACGGAAAATCGACCGGAACATTGCCATCAATTTTCACAAACTGTAGGTCGATGTTTATCCGCTTTGCTTTAGATAGTGTTTTGATCTGCAATGCGCTAGGAAATAATGACTCGTTTAATTTTTGATAGTCGGTATAGGTAACTTTTAAAGCCTGACCATTTTTAGCGTCATTTAAATTGGTTTCAGATACTTTGAACAACGTGTTAAAAAGCAGTTTGTAATCTAACTCCGATTTGCTTCCAGAAACCACCCAAACACCATTTTCCTGTTTAACATCTGATTCTGCTGTTAAAAACTCACCCATGGCATTGCCCGTTAAAATGGATTGTAAGGTGTTAAAGTTAACCTGTTTGTTGGTGAAATTGTAAATATAACTAAATGGTTTTTTTAGGTATTCGCTTTTCATCCGGTTCATGATTTTGATGCTATCAGGCGTAATCAAAGCCCTTGCCACCTCTGCCATTCCACCTAAGGCCGTAATGCTTACCCAAATGGTTTCCTTGTCTTTCATTTTGAAATTCATGGTTACATCGTTTGCATCACCGGCAATATCTAAAGTTGCTTTTGCTTTTAAAGAAAGTGTATTAAATTTAAGTTGTTTGCTATTTAGTAGCGTTAAGGCTTCTGCCTTCGAATTATCAGTTTTGGTTTCTGCTTTGGTAGGAGGGGCCACTACAATTTCTTTTTTAGGTTTACATGCCGAAACAAAAATTACAGCTCCTAATAGGAATGCGCTATTTAAAATACTTCTTTTCATTTATTTTTTTAATTAATACTTCTGATCCGTTTCCGGCCTCTTTTGCTTTTTGCCATTGGATTAATGCAGCATCCTTTTCACCTTTCATAAAAAGTATATCGCCATATCGCTCCAAGTAAACACCGTTTTTACTGCTATTGTTTTGCAAAGCCTTTTCGATCCACGTTTTCGCCAGATCGTATTTTTGCTGTTTAAACAGAATAAAGGCGTAGGTATCTACAATTGAGGGATTATTAGGCATAGCATTGGCCGCTGTTTCTGCATATTTCGCTGCCTTGGTTAAGTCGTCATTTCTTAATGCCAAATAGTAGGCATAATTATTCATGATGAGATAATTATCGGGCTCTATCGAAATGGCTTTTTCGAAAGCTGTTTTAGCTAAGGCAAAATTATTCTGGTTGATGTAGATATCGCCCTGTAGTGCATAAATCTGCGCCTGCAGGCTTTTATTCTCCACATCCAGCTGTAACGAGGTTTTTAAATTGCTTTGAGCGGGCTCGTATTTACCCGTTTTAAACAGGGCATAAGCCATATAATAATATAAGCTGGCCTGATTGGGATAAATACTTAAAGCCTCATCGCCAACCTTTATGGCTTCCTCATAGTGTCCAAGCAGTGTTTGGATATTAATTACCTGTTCCCAAACCACATAAACCTGTTCGTTAAGTTTTAAAGCAGCCTGATATTGGGCCAATGCATCTTTTAAGTTGTTCTGTTGATAAAGTACATCGCCATAAAGTGCCAATGCTTTTGCATCGGCCGGATTTTTTTCTGCAACCAGTTTACTTAGTTCAGTTACATTTTTGGCAACAATGGGTTGGTTAAGTTTCGGAAAAAGTGCAGCAATAATCTTCACCTTTTCAGTAAGTGGCATTTCATTGCTTTCGAAAGCCAATTTTAAGGAAGAAAATGCAGCTTCGTCATTTTTCTGCTTGCGGTAAATATCGGCTAAAGCCAGGTTTACCTCAAAATTACTGGGTTCCAGCTGCTGGGCTTTGGTTAATACCTTTAATGCTTCCGGATCATTTCCCTTCTGCAAAAGCAAACCTGCAGCATATAAATAGTTCTTTACATCAGCCTGATTGCCTTCCAATAATTTAACAATATCACTTTCAGTGGCATTGCCGTTAGATTGCAGGCGCTTTCTGGCGTTTACCAGATCTCTTGATTCGCCAAACTTAACCTGAATTTCATCATAGGTCTTTTTTGCGGCGTCTAACTGATTGCCTAAGAACTGCGCATTGGCTTTATCAAAATAATAGGCATCATTTTCAGGATCTAGGCGGATCAACTGATTAAAAACCTCAATTAGTTCGGGCATTTTATTGGTGCGCTTGTACACCTCACCGAGTAAGCGCCAGTACCATAAATTGCCATGGTTTAATTTAATTGCCTGTTTTATGTTCTGTTCGGCTTCCGGGAGTTTATCTAAACGCAGGTTTGCATTGGCCAGCTCGAAATAGGCCGCGTGGTTATTTGGATCTAAACCAACAATTTTATTGAAATTGGTAGAGGCAACAACATAATTTTCAGACATTTTCTCCCGTAAGCCCGCAAAAAACAATTGTTTTACCATATTGCTATCGCGATTGGTACTTGGCGCAACCGTTCCCTGCCCAAAAGCCTGGAAGCTCACTAAAGCGGCTCCAACAAGAAAATGTACTTTGTATTTCATGTTATTTTATCCATCCAAAAATTAATTCAAAACTGAAGACTGCTAACTCCAAACTATTTCCCCGTATGTCCATAGCCGCCTTCGCCGCGTGCAGTTTCCCCTAATTGTTCAACGGTTTGCCAGCTAACAGTTTCGTGTTTTGCGACAACCATTTGTGCAATTCTATCGCCATTAACGATTTTAAAATCCGTATCTGATAAATTTACCAATAAAACTTTTATTTCACCACGGTAATCGGCGTCAATTGTACCAGGAGCATTTACAATGCTAATGCCATGCTTATAGGCCAAGCCGCTTCTGGGTCTGATCTGCGCTTCGTAACCAATCGGCAATTCAATAAACAAACCCGTTGGCACCAATAAGCGCTGCAAAGGTTTCAATATCATATCTTCTGTTATTGATGCCCTCAGATCCATACCAGCCGCATGCGCAGTTTCATATTGTGGAAGTGGGTGCTCGGACGTATTGATAATATTTATTTTCATTTTTTTATTGTTGGGTACTTTAGGTTAATGATTTATAGATCATGGTTTGATGGCCATTGACCATTAACTATGAACCTAATACAAAAGTCTCTAACTAACCTCTTTTTAATATTTTCATTAAATCATTCTTTTCAAAATAGGCAATACCCGCAACAAAAGCGATCAACATGGCATTGCCGATATAAATGTTCCGGTTAAAGATAAAAAATGAAGAGAATACAATTACTGTTGAAATAATTAAATAAACTGAAATCTTTTTGAGGTTATAAGGGATGGGATAATATTTCTGTCCGAGTACATAAGATAAAACCATCATCACAAAATAAGCCAGCATACTTACCCAGGCAGAACCCATATAGCTAAAGCGTGGGATTAAAACCACATTGAGTACAATCGTAATTATAGCTCCGGCAACAGAAATATAGAGCCCGAAACGGGTCTGATCAGATAGCCGGTACCAGATAGACAGGTTCATATAAACACCCAGGCACACATAGCCTAACAATAAATAAGGAACTGCTGGTAAACCTACCCAATACTCTTGTTTGCGGATGAAAAATTTTAGCAGTTCGATATTGGCAATAATGGCAATAAAAAGAACAGATAGAGCAATTACGAAATATTTCAAAATTGTAGCATAGGTATCCCTTGCATTTTTCTCTTTTGCATGGCTAAAGAAAAACGGTTCGGCACCCAGCCTGAAAGCGGTGATAAAAATACTTAAGAAAATTGCTATTTTACATACTGCACCATAAATCCCAACCTCTCCATCGGCAATTTCGGGTGGCAATAGTTTTTGAAGTACTATTTTATCCAGGTTCTCATTTACGATGAAAGACAGATTCGCTACTAAAATTGGCCAGCTGTAAGAAAACATATTGCCAAAAAGCTTACTGTCAAAACGCAATTGCAACTTCATAAATTCGGGCAGCAAATAAATCAGGGTAACAACAGAGGCAATAAGGTTAGCTACAAAAACATAACCGATCCATTGATGTCTATACCATGACGCAAACCATTCTGAACCTATCCAATTGTGTTTTATGATCGCGGGAATCAGGTAAATAAATATAAGATTAAAGCCAACAAAGCAACCGATATTTAAAAATTTGGCAACACTATATTTAAATGGCCGACCATCGGCCCTCAATTTGGCAAATGGGATTACACAAATAGCATCCACAAAAAGTATCCACAAAAAGAAACTTACATATTGTTTATAATCTGCTATTTCGGAGGTTTTCGTAGCTAAATAGCCCGCAATTGAAGAGGAAAAAACTAAACCTGTAATTAAGAAAAGTGATGAAATGAAAGCAATGCACAGAAATGAATTATTATACACCTGTTGCTTTTTGTCATCAAATTTATTTAAATACCTAAAATAGGTACTTTCCATCCCAAAGGCTAAAACTGCATTAATCAACGATGCATTGGCATACATATTTGTGAAAATGCCATAAACACCTTTTTGGTAAACACCCGTGTAGATAGGTGTGAGGATAAAATTGAACAACCTGGAAAAAACGGTACTGATACCATAAACCATGGTTTGCCCAAGAAACTTTTTATATACAGACATTTGTTAGTATCAAGATAAAAGTATCAGGTATCAAGATTTTCAGCTGACTAATATCAGTCTTGATACGGAATACTTATTATTTTCGTAAGATTTCAAAATTACGATAGTTTTTTACTTCACCATCGCTTACCGCCACATTTTCTACACGCGAGCGATCGGGCCCTTCGTGGCACCAGTTTACAAATTCTTCCAGAAAAACATTTTCGCCTTCCGCTTCGATATAAACCGATCCGTCTTTTTCGTTCCTTACAAAACCCGTTACCATCATTTGGTTGGCAATAATTTTTGTAGTTTCCCTAAAACCAACGCCCTGTACTTTACCTGTTATAATTATATTAAGATGCTTCATTTATTGTTGTAAAATTGAAATGGTTCTAATCTTGCAAAGTTAGTAAAGCAATTTTGTATCCCTATTTTTATAAGTCCAATTCGCTTTGTAAACTGTTAAATCTCTGTAGTTCTGACCTAAAACCTGACCATATTTCTTCCAGGATTTCTTTTGCAGGTTTAATTTCATCCAGCATAGCTGAAACCTGACCGATTTCGAGTTCTCCATTTTCCATGTCGCCCTCAAACATTCCGGCTTTTGCCCTTGCTCTGCCCAAAAGCTCAATTAAGCGGCCTCGATCTGCTCCTTCAGCTTCTGCTACTGATATCGCGTCAGCAAATTCATTTTTCAGCAACCGCACCGGAACCAGTTTTTTCATGGCNAGCTTAGTATCGCCTTCAGCAGCAGCAATAATTTTATCTTTAAATGCCGGATGAGCAGANGATTCTTCGGCAACNGCAAANGCCGAACCGATTTGAACGGCATCAGCACCTAAGGCAAATGCCGCGAGCATGGCTTTACCACTTCCAATACCGCCAGCAGCAATGACTGGAATTTTAACAGCATCCCTTATCATCGGGATTAAACACATGGTAGTGGTTTCTTCTCTCCCGTTATGTCCACCCGCTTCAAAGCCTTCAGCAACAATGGCATCAACGCCTGCTTCTTGTGCCTTTATGGCAAATTTTGCATTCGCAATTACATGAACAACGGTAACACCCTTTTCTTTTAAGAAACTAGTCCACGTGGCAGGATTACCAGCAGAAGAAAATACAATTTTTACGTTTTCTTCAATTACCACATCTATAATTTCCTGAATATTAGGATAGAGCAATGGAATATTAACACCAAAGGGCAGATGAGTTGCTAATTTGCACTTTTGAATATGTGTTCTTAAAACATCAGGATACATTGAACCGGCTCCAATAATGCCAAGACCTCCTGCATTAGAGACCGCCGATGCCAATCTCCACCCACTGCACCAAACCATCCCGGCCTGAATAATAGGGTATTTAATATTGAAAAGTTTACAGATTGGGTTCATCGAAGATATTTACTTTATAAAATGAGTGACAAATTAGGAAATATCTGCTATTCCGAGAATATCCTGTACAATTCTAAAGCACTTTAACCTTAAAATATCACATTTTTAATATAAAAAGCTAAATGGCCTTAAAATTTATCACGAGATTATATCATTTTTTAAGGTGGATAAAAGAAATAACCTATGTTATATCTAGATCCATTAAATCAACCGCTTTACTTGGTCACTTTCAATCTTAAAATCAACGGATAGCTGGATTAGATTCAATCCTGGCTTTTTACCAACCTCTATTGTTCCGATTTGTTGATCAAGCTCCAAAAATTCGGCTCCATTTATAGTTGCCCAGCTCAAAAGTTTTTCAAAAGTAACCTGTTTGTATTTCTGCAAGGTGATCATTTCTGATAGGATATTAAGCTGCTGGTTGCTCGCCAAGCTATCCGTTCCCAAGGTAATCTTTACATTTTCTTCAATTAACAGGTCAACATCGGGTAAAGCATTCTCGATATATAAATTGGCCTGTGGGCAAAGGCACCAATATAAATTATTGTTGTTTTGTTTTGCAAAGGCAATATCGGCCTTACTCGAAACAGTGTTATGCACCAACAGCGTTTTCTGCTCCTTAATATAGGATAGCCAGGTTTGTAAAGATGTTTTTTTTGTTGGCTTGAAGAAAGAAATATCCAGGCCTAAAAATTGATATAAATCAAGAAATCCTCCCGATTTATTTTCGAAGAAAGCATTTTCATCTTCGGTTTCCTGATTGTGAACGCTTATAAAGGCATTATCTTTTTCGGCTTCCGCTTTTATTAATCCAAATAATTCAGGAGATACAGAATACGGTGCATGTGGTACAATTGAGGAGGGCAAAGATCCAAAAGCTTGCTTAATTTCCATTACATAGTCCATTATCACATTTGCCCGTTCGGGATTAAAACCCATGGCTTCGATAAAAGTATGGTAGTATACTTTGCTATGCTGTTTTACTTCTTTTGATGAAATTTGGTTGGAAATGTCTCCAACCGCTACAATCCCGTTTTCGAACATTTTCTGATCAGCAGCATACATAGCCGTTTTAATCTCTTCTATATTGCCCTGCCTGCTTTTAATAATACTTTGTACAAATTCTACCAAACCCGTTTGCTCGGGAATTTGCCCCAATAGGTGCGATAATTCTAAATGGCAGTGGGTATTGATAAAACCCGGAACGATTGATCCTTTATGTTTTGTAATCGCTAAACCAAGGCTCGTGGCCTCTTCCTGGGTTAACACTTCTTCAATTTCGCCATCTGGATTTACAGCTACCACTCCGTTTTTAATCGGCGGTGATGAAACAGGAAATATCCAATCGGCTGAAAAGTATCTTAACATATCGCAAATTAGCGGAATAACCGGAGCAAATAAAATATTTTTATATGCCTGACCTATTTTGATGATAAAATGATTTTTGAAATTAGTCTTCTAAGAATTAGAAAACAGGAAAGAAAAAGAGCCTCCTATCGGAATCGAACCAATGACCTACTGATTACAAGTCAGTTGCTCTACCAGCTGAGCTAAGGAGGCTTTCAATCGGGCTGCAATGATAGAAAAAAATCTTCTTTTTTTAAAATTGAAAATTAATTTTTTGAATTTCTTTTTTGAGTTTCCCGAAATCTATCTTTTAGTAGTCGTCACCCTGTACCGAAGCTTCGGGATCAGGTTCCATTTCGCTGGAAAGATGCTGACCACCTAGTAGCTACAAGGCAATTAAAAATACTACTTCTACTTGTAAAACAAGTTCAGCATGACGATAAGTATAGTAAGGAGTTAGTTTTAGTATGTTTTAACAGGTTTATACATGCCACTCGGTTTATAAGCGCCAACAAATATCTGTAAAACTTGTAGTCATTCGCCACAAAGTGTGGAGAAGCTCTACAATGCCAAAATTCTGGCACACACATAAACACCTAAAAAACAGTCAATTAAATAAAATCAATGGTTTGGCATCATTGTGAAACATTAGCAAGTATTGTTACACAAATTAAATTTTAAATATATACTATGAAAAAGTTCGTTTTAGCAGCAACAGTATTAGCATTAGCAGGATTCTCAGCAGTACAGGCAAGTGAAGTAAATACAATCAAAAATGCTGCGATTGTTGCAGTTCAAGATAGCGCAGTGAAAACTCCAGTTAAATTGGAAGAACTTCCTGAGCCAGTAACAACAGCATTAAAATCTGATGCTTACAAAGGATGGACCGCTACTGAAGCTTGGTCGGTGAAAGAAGGTACTAAAGAATATTATTTAATCAATATTAAAAAAGAAGCAGAAACTGGTTCGGTTAAAATTGATAAAGACGGTAAACCAGTTCAATAAATAAGATCGGTTAGCGCTCCATAATTAACGAGTATTTAACGTAACACGAGTTACAAAACCATATTTAAAACACAATATCATGAAAAAGATCATTTTAGCCGCTACTTTAGCATTCGCAGGATTCACAGCAGTTCAAGCAAGTGAAGTTAATACAATCAAAAATGCTGCAATTGTTGCAGTTCAAGATAGTGCCGTAAAAACTCCAGTTAAATTGGAAGAACTTCCTGCNCCAGTAACCACCGCATTAAAATCGGANGCATACAAAGGNTGGACCGCTACTGAAGCTTTCTCTGTTAAAGAAGGTACNAAAGAATATTATTTAATTAATGTTAAAAAAGAAGCAGAAACNGGTTCAGTTAAAATCGANAAAGACGGTAAGCCAGTACAATAATCTCAAATAATCCGCCGTACAGGCATAATCAATATAAGCGTGGCCTTCGGGCTGCGCATAAACTAAAAAATAATACTATCTAAAAATAATATCATGAAAAAATTAATTTTATCAGCTGCGTTCTTAGCTTTTGCAGGATTCTCAGCAGTACAGGCAAGTGAAGTAAATACAATTAAAAATGCTGCAATTGTTGCAGTTCAGGATAGCGCAGTAAAAACTCCAGTTAAATTGGAAGAACTTCCTGCTCCAGTTACAACAGCGTTAAAATCTGATGCTTATAAAGGATGGACTGCTACTGAAGCTTGGTCTGTTAAAGAAGGAACAAAGGAATACTACTTAATCAATGTTAAAAAAGAAGCAGAAACTGGTTCGGTTAAAATTGATAAAGACGGTAAGCCAGTACAATAAAACCCAAATAATTACATCTACCTATTATAAGAAAGCCGGATTATGTCCGGCTTTTCTTATTTTTGTTACATGGCGAGAATCCTGATCTTAGAAGACGATACTACATTTGCTCAATTACTTGAAGGTTTTTTAACAAAAAACGGTCATGAAATTACCCTTGTAACCCAAGTAAAGCAATCATTTAAGCAAGTTGAAAACAATGAATTCGACTTACTTTTAATCGATTACCGTCTTCCGGATGGGACAGGCCTCGAAGTGCTTAGCCACATCCGCGATCTGGGGCTATCCATACCTGCAATCATCATGACCAGTTTTAATGATGTTCGGACTGCGGTCAGATCTATTCAATTGGGTGCTTTTGATTATATTACCAAACCGGTTAACCCAGATGAATTACTAATGGTGATCAAAAATTCTTTAGCTAAAAAGGATTTAAAAAGTATTGAACCAAAAGAAACAAACAGTGATTTTATAAAAGGGAAAAGTGCAGTTGCAGATAAACTGTATNAGCATATCAGTTTGGTAGCCCCAACCGATATGTCGGTAATTATACAAGGAGAAAGCGGTACAGGAAAAGAATTTGCTGCNAGAACCCTGCACCAGCAGAGCAAGCGTGCCGATAAACCTTTCGTAGCAATAGATTGCGGTGCATTATCGAAAGATTTAGCTGCCAGCGAATTATTCGGGCACGTAAAAGGTGCTTTTACAGGTGCTTTAAATGACAAAAAAGGTCAGTTTGAGGCTGCTAACGGAGGAACTTTGTTTTTAGATGAAGTGGGTAACCTGAGTTATGAAGTGCAGATTAAATTATTAAGGGCACTACAAGAAAGAGTAATCCAGCCTTTAGGTAGCACCAAACAGATTCCTGTTAATGTTCGCATCATTACCGCAACAAATGATGACTTAGCCAATAGCATACAGCAGGGAGAATTTAGAGAAGATTTATATCACCGGTTAA
>Ga0065714_10065305_pt1 | contig 11018 bp, 9 predicted proteins | sample MisRhiReplicate2_FD_59101 | JGI IMG/M metagenome (GOLD analysis project Ga0065714, IMG submission 59101) | Miscanthus rhizosphere microbial communities from Kellogg Biological Station, MSU, sample Rhizosphere Soil Replicate 2: eDNA_1 v2... | ecosystem: Host-associated > Plants > Roots >... | reverse complement strand
CAAATACGAGATTATTTTCTCGATACTAAAATTTATTTTATCTAAATTTGTACAACTTTACAAATGATGAAACCATACTTTATACTTTTCTTATTGTTTATTTTCGTAGGAAATGCTCAGACAATTAACAAGAAAGAAGACAGTCTTATTTCTCTCCTTAAATCAACAACGAACCCTGATAAAAAAATTTCTTTGGGTGAATCATTTTTACTTAAAGATGGACATTCGGATCGTTTTAAAGCACATACTAACCGTATTATAGGTATGGCTTTTATGATCAAAGGAAATTCTAAATCAGCAGTAAAATATATTCAAAAAGCTTTGGTTTTTTCAGAAAAAACAGAAGATAATGCATGTAAAGCACTTGTTAATTGCAACATGGGAGAAGTTTATGGTTTTTCAGGGCTGGCTTCAGAATCTGAGGAATATCTTTTGAAGGCGAAACGATATAGCTCATACATAAAAAACAGTGAAGAGAATGCAATGGTAACACTTAGCATTAATTCAGTTCTTAGTAATCTTTATAAATTTGAAAAGGAAACGGACAAAGCCCTGAAGGTTAATAAAGAAAATATTTTTCTTTTGAGAAAAATTAAGCATAATGAAGAATATTATAAAATCTTAAGTCATACATTTCTTGGGTTAGGGAATGCTTATAAAGAAAGTAAGGTGTATGATAGTGCCAGATTTTATTATAACAAGGGTATTAAAGCCAGTTTACAAAACCCTCATAAAAATTATCTTTATGGTATTTATAGAGATCTTGGAGACATGGAATTTGATGATAAAAATTATAATGAAGCCTTAAAATATTATAAAAATGCACTTTCTTCTCCAAACATTTATATTACTCCTGAAGTAAAATCTTATATATATGGTAAAATTATTGAAGCAAGTATTAAATTAAAAGACATAAAAAATATTTCAAAATATGCAGATAGTGCAGAACATTATAAGCAATTAATAAATACACAAAATAAAAATGGAGTAGAAGCAGCAGTAAGTAAGATCAAAAATGATAAAATCAAAATCATTGATGAAAAAGAAAAAAGGGTCTCAAATCTGCTATACCTATTATTAATCTTTGCAATACTACTGCTCATCATTACTTTTTGGTATTTCTTTATTCTAAAAAAACAGAAAAAACTTTATCAGGAATATGTAAAACAATTTCAGTCACAGTATCCTACACAAACAGAAACAATCATTGAAAGTTTATCTGCCTCAGTACAAACTTCAATTAATACTGATCTGGAATTAGATATTTTAGAAAAACTCAATATTTTTGAAAATGAAGAAATGTTCAGGGACCAGGATATGTCGCTTTCAAAATTGGCATCGCATCTTAATACCAATACCAATTATCTTTCCAGAATTATCAACCAGCATTATAATAAAAACTTCAACAATTACATCAATGAATTAAGAATAAACTATATCACAAAAAAAATAACTGAAAACCCCAGCTACCGAAATTACAAGATCAGTTTTCTTGCAGAAGACTCGGGATTTGTTTCCCACAGTACTTTTTCTACAAAATTTAAGGAGGTTACCGGAATTTCACCTTCTCAGTTTTTATCATTGTCTTCATCTGAAAAACAAACACCTTAGCTAAAACATGACATCTTATTATAATCCATCAACAGTAAAGAATTTTGCATTACATACTTTTTGAAATTAGTCATTTCAATACTTAATGGATAATGTACTGAAAAATAGTTGGTACGTTTAAATACACTGTCTCATCAATACATTTGAAGTTGGGATAAAAAAAGGCTCTACAAATTGTAAAGCCTTTCGATATTTATTATTAATCTAATTGTTCTTTCTCATCTTCCTTTTTATCGGGGAATAGGACAGAAAGCAAAACCGAGATAACCAATACTCCACCTACAATTCCTAATGAAATTGGTGATGAGATATGATACCATGGTGCGATCAGCATTTTAACACCGATAAAGGCTAAGATAATTGCTAAACCATAAGGTAATTTGCTGAACATATGAATGAAGTTTGCCAGCAAGAAATACAATGATCTTAATCCTAAAATCGCAAAAATATTTGAGGTATAAAGGATAAACGGATCATTTGAAATCGCAAAAATCGCCGGAATAGAATCTACCGCAAACAATACGTCTGTAAACTCAATTACTGCAACTACAACCAAAAGCGGTGTTGCCATTCTGATTCCATTTTGTACGGTGAAGAACTTGTCGCCATCGTAGTTATCAGAAACTTTCCAGAAGCTTTTGATGAGTTTTGCACCTGCTGTATCGCTGTAATCTTCGTCATCATCACCGTCACCATCGCCCCAAGATTTGATTCCTGCATAGATCAAAAACAATCCGAAAAGAGTCATTACCACATTGATTTTAACAGCATGACCGAAAATATTCATTTCAGGTAAATAAGTTAATTCAATCAATTCAACTCCGGCAAAAATAAAGATTGCCCTGAAGATCAAAGCTCCGATAATTCCCCAAAATAAAACCTTATGATGAAGGAATTTAGGGACTTTAAAGAAACCAAAAACTAAGATAAATACGAAAAGATTATCGACTGATAGAGCTTTTTCAATCCAATAAGCAGCCTGATACTGAGTGAACTTTTCTACCGCTACAGCATGACTTCCTGCTGTTCCGTCTGTATTGAAAACCCAATAGACAACTCCCGAAAAAATCATTGAAAGAGAAATCCAGACTACTGACCAGATCGTCGCTTCTTTTGAAGAAACCTCATGACTTTTTTTGTTGAAAACTCCTAAATCCAGAAGCAGCATGATAACGACTGTTACCGCAAAACCCCACACCAACCCCGGGTGTAAATCTAAAATGTTATGTTGTTCCACTATGTTTATTATATGTTATTATATGATAAAAGCAACAACTGTAAAAATACAGCTATTGCTTAATTTTTGAGTCTAAAATTAGATCATTTCAGACATTTTTCATTTAAAATCTTACAAATATTTTTGCTGAACGGTCTGAATCGTCTGCTCCAGTTTTCTGTCAGCTGTAGGATCTCCGATCGCATTGAATTTCCATTCGTTGTTTCTCTTATAGAAAACTCCCATTACCATGGCAACATGACCGTTGAACGATTTGTCGTTTGCGATATCATATTTAGCAAAAACCTCTCTTACATTCGTAGGTGTTCCTTCATAAATACGGATTGACGCAAAAGGAATTGTTCCGAAATCCTGACCTCTATAACTATTTAAAACCAAAGCAACGTGCTCAACAGCCGGATCTAAATTGGCAAAATCAACCGTGATCACTTCGTTATCTAAGCCGTCATCACCATTCACGTCACCTGTTAAATCGTCTCCGCTGTGTTTTACAGAGCCGTTTTTAGATTTAAGGTTTCCAAAATAGATTACCTCAGTTGCATTTTTATTTGCATCGTATAAAATACAGCTGCCATCTAAGTCAACTGCTTCTTTTGAAGTTCCGCCGAAAAAACTCTTTTTCTCGATTGCCCCCCAATTGATACCGACACAAGCTTGAGAAAGCGTCGTTCCGTTTTCCTTGGTAAGGTTTATTCTCTGACCTTTTTGTAAGTTAATCGCCATTTTATCTTGTTTATTTATTATTAAAATTTAGTTTAATTGTTTAAATTTAAATTGAGCATCGCACGAAGAATATTGGTTTCTTCGTTGACATCAAATATTTTGCTCATAATATCTACGCTTTCGATATTTTTGAGATAATCTTTTAAAACATTGTCTACTCCTTCCGGAAGAATTCTTTTTCTTTCATAAATGGTTTCCTCAAGCTCTTCATTTCTTCTTTTAAGCTGATTCATAACCGAAGCCTGATTCGATTCGTTTTCTGAAGTATCTAAATAGGATAATTCATCATCAATCAAATACAACCTTCTTTCTTCAACGTTAAAAATGAAATGCTCATCAGACTGAAAAATCTTAAACAGCTCATATTCATCACGTCCAATTCTGTAACCACAAACGAAACGAACTTTAAAATTCTGAATATTCAGTTTCCCCAACAATTTTCTCTCGATCGAATAATCCTGATACTGATATGACGGAACATTCCCCATTTTCAGTTTAGTTTCATCAGCTTCCGTTCTGTAGAATTCTACTCCATATTTTTTGTGAAAATATAGAACGTCATTCCAGTCCAGAGAAAATTTATCTTCAGTAAGATCTTTATAGAGCTTTCTTAAATGTTCAGAAAAAACTCCGCTGTAGAATTTTCGATCTGTTTCAAAATTATCTATTTTTTTCTCCTCAAAAGCATCAATATATTGGTTGTTGATATTGATTTCATTGATTACTGCCAAAAGATCATTTTCTTTTTTCTTTTTGATCTTTGTGAGCAGTTCTATCAGACTGTCAGTATATTGCAAATGAAAAAGTTCTAATTTATTGTAATCTAAAGTCTTGTTTTCTTCGAATAATTTATGAATAATATCTGTTTTTATGTACACCGATATGACGTCAATATTTTCAAAGAAATTAGAGAGAAGTTTAAGCTTTGTTAATCTTCTTCTGCTTTGGGACATTATGTTTACAGTCTCATCATTCACGCTTTTGCCCTATTTTACCCTCTGATATTAGCTTTTAATTCTGATTCTAAAGTCTGAAGATCCTGATCTAGTTTTCTTCTGCTTTCTGTACCTTGTTTCTGAATTTGTTTTACTTCGTTCAAGGTATTGATTAACATCGCAGTAGTTTCTTTCAAAGTTTCAGCAGAAACAATAGTCTGCTCGTTGGCTTTCGCTACGTTGATTGAATTCTGACCCAGACGTTCTGCATTTTTTCTCAGAATTTCTTCTGTAGTAGAAGAAACTTTCTGCTGAACTTCAATATTCTGCTGTTGTCTGTGCATCGCAACTGCTAATGAAAGCTGATTTTTCCAAACCGGCAGCGTTGTCGTTAAAATCGTTTGTGCTTTTTCAGCAATCGAAACGTTATTATTCTGTACCAGTCTGATTTGAGGAAGTGACTGCATCATAATCAGACGTACCACTTTTAAATCAGCTAATCTTCTGTCTAATCTGTTGATGAAATCTCTTTTATCAGCAATCTGATAATCAGCAAAATTCTGAACATTGGTTTCCATTTCAGCCAATTCTACAGCTGCTTTTTCCATTCTCAGATTTCCGGCAATCACCAGATCTTCAATAGCTTTGATTGAGTTTACATTACTGTCAAAAATCGTCTGCAAAACCGCATTATCTTTAGTCGAAGTAATGATTCCTGCGTTTACTTTGTGAGAAATCTGATCGATATTGCTTGTGATTTTATCATACTTAGCAAAAAGATTATCCACTTGGGTCATCATCTTTTTCATGAAAGGAAGTCTGCTAAGAAAACCTTTTACTTTGCTTCCGTTGATCTCATCAACGTCAACATAATTTAATTCAATCAATAAATTATTGATCAATTCTCCTACTTCACCTGAGTTTGATCTTCGTACGTTTCCTAAGAAACTGTCACTTTGATTAGCCAAAGTTTTCTGCAGATCTGAACCGAAATTCACAATAGAACCGGGATTAGATTCATCAATTGCATTTGCTAATAACTCATACTTATGACGTTCTGCATCCTGAATCTGGCTTAAATTCACATTCCCGTCTCTGTCAACCAAAACTGCTGGAGCAGAATTTTGAGTTGGCGGTGCCGGTTGAAGTGGAGTTGGCTCAAATGTCTTCAAAGGTTCGATCGACTGAAGTGGATCTATATTTTGATTTTCTTGATTATCCATAATTGATTATTGATAAATTGATACAAATTTCTCAAGACCTTCTCTTTGTCCGCTTCCTACAGCTTCGAATTTCCATTCTCCGTTTCTGTTGTAGATTCTTCCGAATTCTACTGCAGTTTCGATAGAGAAATCTTCATCTAATTCATACTTTAAGATTTCTTCATTCGTATCTGTATTAAAAATCCTGATGAAAGAATTTCTTACCTGTCCGAAGTTTTGTCTTCTTGCATCAGCATCATGAATCGTTACTACAACGGTAATTTCTTTCACAGCATCATCGATTTTGGTCAAATCGATCTTAATCTGCTCGTCATCTCCCGTTCCATCTCCCGTCAAATTATCACCGGAGTGAATCACCGCTTTGTCAGGAGATTCAAGGTTGTTGTAAAAAATAAAGTGGTTGTCTGAAACCAGTTTTTTATTGTCATCTAGCAAGAATAAAGATGCATCCAGATCAAATGCACCACCGGTAGATGTATTATTGGTGTCCCAGCCTAAACCTACGGTAAATTTAGGTGCGTTTATATTTTCTCTTTGTCCTTTCTGTAAGTTAATAGCCATAATATAGTTCGGTTTGCGTTAAAGTGTTTATATTGTTTTCGTATTCTTTTATTAAATGATAATTATTGCTGATTGCCAGTTCCAGCAGATTATCCATATGTTCCTTTGTTACTTTAGACGTAAGATAATCAAAATTACCTGAATCTAAGCCTAAAATATATTTCACAATCCTTGTATTAAACTGGAAACTTGGCTTTATCATTACTTCTGCAATGTGTTCAACATTTTTTACTGCATAATAATTAAAATAGTTCTCAATTTTAGGATCAAGATCAAAATTCATCAGTTCAGCATAATACATGAATAAAAAATCTGCATTCACGTCAAATTCATCCAATATTTTATTCACTGTAAACTCATGACTTCCGGTGATTTTAATATCATCTATAAAAATACAAAGTTTTCCTCTAAGAAAATCTTTATCCAGGTAATAAGTATCGTTAGCAATTAAATTTTTACGATCTTCAAAACTTAGATTCCCATAATCAGTTGTATAAGTGTGATTTCTGTTGATTTTTGATAAAATACTTGACTTTTTTCCTTTCTGAAACAAATAAAAATCAAGTTGTTTTTTAAAGTAAAAACATAAGAAGTTAGAAGCCGTCGGAATCGCCATATACGGGCTTGGTAAAACCACAATTTCTTTGTCTTCATGTAAAATATCTTCATGCTCGGCAATAAATCCTTCGAATAATTCTTTTGCAAATTTTTCTGCATACGACTTATCGCCATATTTGAAATAGCTGTATTCTGCGGGCGAGAAAGTAAATTCATCCGCCGAATGAATGTGGTGTAAGCTGTACCTTTTGTTCATAATTATATTTTGTGTTGAAGTAAGTGTGCGTTGAAACCAAAATCCTTTGCTCCTTTGTAGTCGGCAACCGGATTATCACCAATATGTAAGATTTGATTCATTTGCAAATCCTGATTTTTAATCAGATTTTTAACCTCCTGAAATATTTGCGGATTTGGTTTTGAACAATTAATCTCATCAGAATAAATATGAAAATCGATGTACTGATCAAGATTTTCATTAATCAGGAATTTTCTCATCGTTTTTCCTTTGATAAAACCTGTATTGCTCAAAATATTGATCGACTTTCCTTGATTTTTAATTTCATCAAAAAAGTTGTGCAAATTTTCGAAAATCACAACAGGTTTATATTCTAAGAATAAGTTTTCACTTTTTTGGTAAAACTCGTTTAATTTTACTTTATTTAATTGTTTTAAATCTACTTCCAAAGAATTTAAAATCAGCAAATAAATCTCAAATGTGTCTACATTTCCGCCAATCACTTCATTAATGGAATTACAAAGATCATCGTAATATTTCACGACTTTTGAAACTTCATCGATCGGTTTATTTACTTCAAAAAAAGAGGCGAAGAGCTCAACTCTTTTTGCTTTAAATTGAGGATGAGATTTGATTAAAGTGAGCCATAGATCAAAAGAAAAATGAGCATGGTTTTGAATATCGATATCTGTTTTCAAAATGGTTTTAACTTAATTGTTCTTAGTTTTTATTGAAAAAGATTTAAAATGTGTCATGTATTATTTTTTAAATCAATTGTGTTTGAATTCATTTCAAAGATAAAATTTTTCTTTGAATCTTAATTTTTTTTAAGATTATTTAAGATTTAGACACTTCAAAACTTTCAAATATGCGAACAATAAGCTTTTCTAGGATAATTTAAAACAGATTCAAGGCTAACCGTTAATATCTTTCTCAATAACATTTCAAAACACAAATAATATTTTACACAAAATACATGAAATTTTCAATATTTAACATATAAATGACAAAAATAAACCTATTTCAAAATGAATAAAATATAAAAACAATCATTTTATTGATTATAATTTAAAACTTATAACTATATTTGAAAAACTTTTAAAATTAATACTTATGAAAAGAATCCTTCTACTATCTTCAGTTGTATTTTCTCTATTCGCTAAAGCACAAATCCCAAGCTACGTACCACCCACAGGACTTGTTGCATGGTGGGGCTTCAGCGGCAATGCAAATGATTTAAGCGGCAACTCTAATAATCTGACCGTCAATGGAGCAACACTAACTGCAGACCGCAACGGAACAGCAAATTCCGCATATGCATTCAATGGAACCACCGGCCATCTTACAAAATCAACACTTTCATATAACTTTGCACAAAACAGCACTTATTCCATCTCATTCTGGATGAAAAAAACAGGAAATACAGAAGGCGTTGCAATGATGAGCGGCTCAAACACAAGCGGAAATTTTATATGGTTATTACAGTGCGACACCACAAAAACCATTTTCGGAACCAACAAACAAGGAGAATCATGGACGTGGGCAAACGGACCCAGCTATTCTACTACCGCCTGGGAACATTTCGTAGCAGTATACAATATGCAAACGATGCAGCTTTACAAAAACGGAGCTCTAGTTGCCACTTCAACGAATGCTTACACCAACTCAACATCTGCAGCAATGCCATTTTATATCGGCAGAGCAATAGGCGGCGGAAATATCGCAGCAAGCATTGATGATGTGGGAATCTGGAGCAGAGTTCTTACAACAACCGAAATCAGTCAGTTATATTCCAGTATCTTATCTACTCACGAAGTTAAATCCCAATTGATCTCAGACAGTGTAGCACCTAATCCAGCAACTGATTACATTCAGGTTAATTTTGATATGAAAGGAATTAAACCCTATAAAATTATAGATATGAATGGTAGAATCTTATCCACCGGCGATATTTCTGCTGAAGAAAAAATCAACATTTCCCATCTTACCAAAGGTGCCTATTTTGTAGAAATAGAAGGTGTAAAAAAACTGAAATTTTTGAAAAAATAACTTAAAAGTTTTGTCATTTAAATATTTTTTATAATTTCGCACCCGATTAACAATCAACAATGTCAACAAAAATGATAAATATTATAACTTTAAACAATCCTATCAGAGCTGTGTACTTTGGTAGCACTGAATATTTATCTGAATAACGATCGACCTTTATAAAAACAAAAATATAACGAAGGCCTATCGATTCAGATAGGTCTTTTTTGCTACCCTATTTCCAGCTTTCGAAATTCAAGTTGGTTGCCTAAAATTTTAACGTTAAGAAAACTTCTTACTGAAATAAATGTAAGAATCATTACAATCTTGTGCTTAAAATTTATTTACAACCTTAAAAATCAACAATTTAAATTTAACAAAATGAAATACAACACACGAAATATAGGGATCATAGCACACGTCGACGCAGGAAAAACAACACTCACGGAAAGATTGCTTTATTACACCGGAATGATCCATAAAATAGGAAATGTGGATGAAGGAAATACCACGATGGATAAAGACATTCAGGAGAAAAACAGAGGAATTACTATTTCATCTGCGGCAATTTCGACACAATGGAAAAAAGATCAGACTATTTTTAATATCAACATTATTGATACTCCCGGTCACATTGATTTTGCGGTAGAAGTTGAACGTTCTTTGAGAGTTTTGGACAGCGTTGTTGCAGTTTTCTGCGCTTCTTCGGGAGTTCAGCCACAAACGGAAAACGTCTGGTTTCAAGCTGAGAAACATGGAATTTCAAAGATCTGTTTCATTAATAAAATGGACAGAATCGGAGCTGATTTTTTTGCGGTTTTAAATGAAATTAAAATCAAACTTAATGCAGTTCCTCTAGCTTTACAAATTCCGATTGGTGCTGAAGATTATTTTGAAGGAGTTATTGATTTAATCAAACAAAAAGCTTTGTATTGGATCGATGAACACGGAGAAACCATTATTGAAAAAGAAATTCCGGAAAATTACAAAGCGGAAGCTGATGAATGGAGAATGAAATTAATGGAAACATTAGCAGAATTTGACGAAACTTTCTTTGAGAAATTCATGGATTCTGAGACGGAAATTTCTGAGGAAATGATTGTTGAAGCGATAAAAAGAGCTTGTCGATCCAGAAGTTTAGTTCCTGTTTTATGTGGTTCTGCTTTTAAAAATAAAGGAGCTCAGCCTTTGCTTGACGCGATTGTAGATTATCTTCCTGCTCCGAATCAAATACCTTCTATCAAAGGAAAAGATGTGAAAACGGAAGAAACAATCGAACTTCAAAGAAATGAAGAAGAAACTTTTTCAGGATTGGTTTTTAAAGTAGTCATTGACAAACATATGGGTAAACTGGCAATGCTGAGGATTTATTCAGGAAAGATACAATCCGGAGACACGGTTTTGAATGTGAGAACGGGTGAAAATTTCAGAATTTCTAAGATTTTACAAATGCAGTCAGACAAAACCTTAACGATTGAAGAAGGAAAAGCCGGTGATATCGTAGCTTTAACCGGAATAAAAGATGCGAAAACAGGAGATTCTTTATCATCCGTTGAAAAACCTGTTTTGCTAGAATCCATCTCGATTCCGGCACCGGTTATCCGAGTTTCTATTGAGCCGAAAACGAATGCTGATGAGAAATCTTTCGGATTGGTCTTAGATAAAATTCAGGAAGAAGACCCTTCGTTGGTTGTTGAAAGAGACCGACAAACAGGGGAAACTTTGTTGAGCGGTTTAGGTGAATTACATCTTGAAGTTACTTTAGAAAAAATCCGATTAAATCACGGAATTGAAATCAATCAGGGAAAACCTAAAGTTTCTTACCGGGAAATCTTAACCGAAACCCGAAAACACAGAGAAAAACTTTCAAAACAAAACGGTGGAAGCGGACAATTTGCAGATATCAC
>Ga0065714_10065304_pt1 | contig 11023 bp, 8 predicted proteins | sample MisRhiReplicate2_FD_59101 | JGI IMG/M metagenome (GOLD analysis project Ga0065714, IMG submission 59101) | Miscanthus rhizosphere microbial communities from Kellogg Biological Station, MSU, sample Rhizosphere Soil Replicate 2: eDNA_1 v2... | ecosystem: Host-associated > Plants > Roots >... | reverse complement strand
CTTCCTGCTGCGCCTGCACGGCGACCTCGAAGTGCCGCAAATCGCTGCCCTCACGGGTGCCCCGCTGGAAACCGTCAAAAGCCGCCTGCGATACGCCCAGCAGAAACTGCGCCGCCTGCTGGCCGAGGAGATACCCGCATGACCGACTCCCGACACATCCCGGACCCCGACGACATGCTGCTCCAGCACATGCGTCAACACAGCACCGGCGAACCGCCCACGTCCCTCGACGCCTTCATCCTCGCCACCGCCCGCCGCGAAGCCCCGGCCCCGCAACCGAGCCTGTGGCAACGCTGGCTGCAAGCCTGCCAACGGCCACGCTGGCAAATGGCATTCGCCACCGTCGCAGGCTTGGCGCTGATGATCGGCGTGGTCATGCGCGAGCCTGTGCCACAACCCCAAATCGCCACCGCGACCTTCTCCGCACTCCATGAGGAAGCCGCGCGCCCCGCGCCACCAGCCATGTCTGCACCGGCCCCCATGGCCCGATCGGCCATCGCACCTCAGGCAGAGAGCGCGCAAGTCATGGGCTCGATGGCAGATGAACCAACCGCCAAGCTCAGCAAGCGCGCGCCGGTGGCGTTGCCGGAGTTGGAGGAGGGGTTGCAGGAGATTGTGCGGTTGCGTGCGGCTGGGGAAAGCAAGGCGGCGGATGAGAAGCTGCTGGCGTTGCACAAGCGCTTTCCTGGGGAAGATTTGCCGGCGCTGTTGGAGGCGTTGCGGAAGCGTTGAATCGCTGCGTACAAAAAAAGCCCTAGGTCGTTTGAGCTGGGGCTTTTTTTATCCTGTCCCGGCGTCGTTTGAACTGGGCTATGAAGCCCCAGTATTTACTGGGGCTAACAGACAGGTTTTCGGTTAGGCATACATGTGGGCATACACGGCCAGCTCGCCTGGCCCATTAATGCCCTATGCAATGCTGCCATCTATTTTGGGTTACTAGCTGGTGTGACACTGGTTGGAACAGTAGTAGCAGCCGTTAATCCGGCTATCCGACCATTTTTGTTTAGCTGCGGCTACAGCCCCATGGCAATTGGGATAGGTGCCAATTTCGACCTGGTTTTCAAGGGAAGGCATGAACCGGCATCCGTTGGTCGCATCATGGACTTCATGATCACCATTCGCCTGGGCGTTCTTGTTGATGATAAATCTTGGCATTGGCTGTCTCCTTGGCTGCGTCATTTTTATTTTTAACCGACCAACAGCGGTACAGCGTTCACCTGGTCATGAGGGCCAGTTTGGAACGGTAGTATGAGAGCACCTACACGGCCCCCTCTAAAACCGGTGTAACGCGTGTTACTCGTGTAACGCCTATCGCCAAACGCTTGTTTTCATTGGCTTTTAGGGCCGTTACACAGTTTAGATGTCTAGCGTACATCCGATGTAACGCTGCCCCTGCGTGTAACGCAGAAAGTCAGCGCTCGTCTGCTGCGGGGCAAGCGTTCTGCACCTGGCGGCTTGGAGAGTAGCTGGGGAATTGGGAAATGCCATTAAGGCGCACCCTCTATTCAACCCACGGTCTCGCTGTCGTTACAGAGTGGCATGCAGCTATTCGAATTTTCGGCGACGGAAGCTAGCCCGGGTGCCAAAAACTGGCGGGGCCCCTGGGAGTATCAAGGTGGTACGGGGCATGAAACCCGCGGGATCGAGTTAGTGGGAGGCGTGGGAAGTTACTGAAATTTCAATCGTTGAAATTGAAAGGATTTTGAAGAAAAGAGGCCATCTTTACCGTACTGGTAACGATTCACTCAGATAGCCCAAACGGTAGGGCAAATTCACAAGTGAACTGGAGGTCACCAGGCTCACCTCATGACTTAGCTGGGTGGCTTTCTTCTACATGATCCCTGGGTTTTCCAGCCTGTACCTAGTCAACTCTTACAAGGGGGCTGGAATTTCAAGTGGGAGAGGCATGACCATTATCTCTAGCGCTGAAGGTTTATCCGATTAAGGGGCTAGGGGGCCAAAATTGGTGTTGTACTCGGTACATTGCCTGTTATCTAATTGATTAGTATATGTTTTTATCGTCTTGTACTTCTATGCGCTTCTATCTTGGTGAGGTGTTACGAGCAGAACAGGCGTTACATCCGAGGGGCTTTAGCAACCCATCTCCCTAAGACAAATCGTCACTCTATGCATTCCTCTGGGATGATGGAGCGGTGCGGGGCTGTAAAAAGCAAAATAGGTGAGGGTCAAAGAATCTAAAAGACAAAAGCAAGCTAGAAGATTGAGTCGAAGAAGTGATGCTGGTACGGCACCAGAGGTCTGTTCCTACAAATTCAACTCATTATGGCAAGTGGCAGTGAGCTGAAACCGGGCCATTTCATGCGTTTCACTATAGGACGACCGGGATTGCAGCCGTCTGCCAAAAAGGCAAAATCGGTTTCATTGCTACGACGGTAGCATCGTGCTTTACTCAGAAACCCAATTTTGAAATCTTGGACTGGAGAAAGCAGCGAATGGATTCAAAAATAAAAAAAGAAAGTGCACGTGTCGTTTCTGTCTTGAATATGAAGGGCGGAGTAGGAAAAACCACGATTAGCGCGCATCTTTTTCGTCATATGCTTAATTTCAGCAAGTCCGTTTTGTTGATAGACTTTGATCCGCAGTTCAACTTGACACAAGCGTTGATGACGCAAAGAGAGTATAAAAAATTTAGGGACGAGGATAAAACTATTTTTTCGGTGATGGAGCCACCCTCCGCCTCGTCGCTGTTCAGCGTTACAAAAAACATGGGGCCGCCCCCACTAGCAGTTGATATTGAAAAGCAATTAAGGTGGTGGGTTAGAGATAAAACAACAGCTTTGGGGTTGGTGACTGGCGATTTTAGGATGACTAAATATACGCTTGTAGATAACCCTAAGATATTACTGCCAGCCCAGAAGCGGTTTCTTGAGTTTATCGAGCAAGCAAAGGAACATTATGACCTAATATGTATAGACTGCAATCCAAGTAGCTCTTTCATGACCCTCTGCGCTTTGACTGCATCTACTCACTTGTTGATTCCGGTTCGGCCCGATAGATATTCAATGTTGGGACTCGAAATGCTAGATGAGTTCGTAGCTGGAGTACCGTCAATTGTATCTAAGCCTAAACAAATTGTATTGATAAATAGCGGGCCAGGGAACTCTATTGACCCAGGTTTTGAAAGCACTTTAAGAGCAAATTCAAAGTTTGGGCCAGTCACGTTGCCCACTGCATTTAGATTCTCAAGCCTGCTTGGTGCTAAAGAAGGTAAGGTGGGTTCTGCAACTGACAAAAAAGCACCTTATGTGAATACCTTAAAAGCAAATTTTGATCAAATTATTACAGAGCTAAAGGGACCACTGGGGTGGCATTAATGAAAAGTGATCTTCAAAATTTTTATCTGCTTATGGCCGGTGCAGGATTCACTCCGTACAGGGTTGAGGAATTGATTTCAGAAATTAGCAAAAAAACTCCTCAGAAAATAGCTATTGAGTACGAGAAACATCTTAAGCAATGGGGTGGGGTTGGAAGCGTCTCCGATAATTATTACAGAAAAAAACAGGCCCCCAGCCAAGATGTAAAAGTGGATGTGCAATCCAAAGCAATAAGTCTGATAATGGGTGGTTCAGACTTAACTGTAAGGGAAAGCCTTGAGCTAGTTAACCTAATTTTGCTGGAAACTTTCCCTGATAGGAAATTTAGCGCTCCTAATCCTAAAGCAGGAATAGCATCATGGGTTCGCTCATTAAGTAGAACTTTAACAGATTCCGAATTGTTACATGTTGCGACAAAATTCAGAAATAAATTAGCTCATATGAGCTCTAATCAACAAGACTGGGTATTAAAGGAAGAAGATGCCAGTAACAAAACAGATTGAGATTTTACTGTCAAGCGTTCAAAAATTTTCAGCCGCCTATGGAATACCGGTTGTTAAGGGCGTTGATGAAAATTCTAAACTCTTCATTGCTTGGGTCCCATATCTTAATAACCTTAAAACGGGAACAGCTAACGAGTTATTGGATGGAGCCGTTTCCTCTCTTCGGGAGGCTGCTGCATGTGCCGCGCTTGGGTTGATAAGGCCGTCACTTCTAGCGATGAGAACCGAAATCGATCTTATCTTTGGTTGGCTTTATTTTAAAGATCATCCAGTAGAGTGGGAGTATGTCAATTCAAAAAGCGATGGATTCAAACTAAAAAAAGAAATTTTAGATTATCTTCTGAAGTACTATGAGTCATTCGGGGCTAGGTTTGGCACGTTAAAAGATATTAAGACTCGAGTTGAGCAAGATCCCTATAGGCTATTATCGGCGCATATACATTCACAAAGTTTAAATACTATACCTCTAGTAGATATATTGGCTGATGTAGTAGATCCGAAAAACGTGGCCATGGAAATAGTTAAGATCTCATACGAAGTGGATGAGTTTGTTAGTGATATACTGTTTGCTGTGTACGGTGAAAATTGGACTCAACTCCCCAAATCGCTTTTAGTATCGCTTGATAGCAGGTTTAAAACTCCAAATCAAAAAAAGGTTTTCTTCAATCCTTGAGGTAGAGTGTTATGGTGACAGTTGCAAGTCACTTTTGTTGCGAAATAACGATGATTGTACTTAACCCGCAGGTCAAAAATATTCATGATCGTACAGAGTCGTCGTACTGATCGTATATTATGCGCCCAAACAGTGCGAAGCTTTTTATTCAAAGCTTTCTTCCTTATCTCGATCACGGACTTTTTCTTTCTCAATCCAAAGGTCTAGTTCAGGAAGTAAATCATCAACCCAACGGCGTACCTCCGCATGTTGACTTATTTGAAAATTAAGCACCTGTGACCGACGTTGAATCAATATATTTGATAAAACGCCCATCCAGCTTCTCGGATGCAAGCGTGTCCAATAGTCCCCGAGAAATGCGTATTTATCTGGCGCGACCTCCAGTAGTTCTAAGAAAACCGGGTCCAAGTCATCACTTTCCTCGCCTTGACTGCGCTTAAACATCGGAATGGCTTTACCTAGTAACGTATACCTTACTGCAGAATCTATGTTCGCCCACTGTTGAAGGATCGTCGGATCAATTTTTTCAATTGGAGTATCAAAACTAAAATGCATTTCAAAGAGGTTGATTGTTCCTGTCGTCACCCCATTTAGCAGAAACGCATCCAATGCAATAAAGGTCTGAGTCTTGAATAATCCCTTGAGGACATAGCTCACATCATAAGGAGAGGTTTGATACGACTGAATTGTGGCACTCAGATGATCACAAACATGGCGCGCGGTATCTGCGCCCTCCATTCCCTCGCAGCAAATATTCACTACTGTGTGCATGCCGTAATCGCGAAGTTGTCCTTTCTTGGTGAAATCAGTGCGGCGTAGAAGATTTCGACCGGTCTCAATAAGTATATGATCCCATTGCTTAGCAGCTTCTGTATCTTGAAAGAAGTGCATATGTAAAATGTCGAGCGCGATTTCCACGCCATCTGGCAATTGCGCAATATCAAGTAGGAGTGCACTTAGCTCTTCAGGCGGCGAGCTACGTACAGAGCCATTAGCAATAACTATGAAGTCCACTGCACGGAGCACGCCCTTGCCAATTGCCCGTCGCAATAAACTGATACCGGACTTATCAATTCCAATGCGTGCCTGAAGATATGGGATAGTTGGCGCCAGCTCGCAATCATCAGTAGCAGACTCCAGCGCAGACAATGTGAATGTCGTATCTCGCTGATGAGCTTTATGAATGTAGCCGCCGAGCACTGTAGCATTTCGCTTATTTGGGTCGCTTCGTGAAAATTCGGCAATGATCTCGCGCCACATCTCAAATAGATCATCTGCTCCTTCCGCAAGGCCGGTCCCACACTCAAAAGCGCGTTGCTGATTCACCGCAGGTATTAACTCAACCAGAAATTGCCTACGTGTCTTAGAGTCCTGCGCCAGAACGCGTCCTACTTCCTGAGCCATTAGCGATGCCTTCTCCCACGGCTTCATCACGTCCTCGTCATCTGGATCACCATCAACGATGTCCCAGCCGTTATTGGCACCGCTGAGGACTATGGCGCGTGCTTGATGCAGAAGATCGGAGGGTTTCAGCCGTTGTATGATCGTCTCAAGCCTTTCTCTGGAGTCAAGATCCATAGCCTTACCATCGAAGCGAAGCACGGCTCGAAAGCCAAGCCAACCGTCAATCCAAGGTTTTTCCTTCGCCAAAGCTATAGCGGTGCTTTCAAGCACCTCATGACATGCGCTGATTCGCCAAAGTTCGCGAATTCTATGTGCGAGGATTTTAGGAGCGTCAATGATGGCTGGTGACAGCTCAACTACGAGCTCAAGTGCGGCCTTATACCAATTCCAAGCATCCTTATTGATCTTCGGACACCATCCCCAGTCACGAGGTCGAGCTCCGAACTCGAAGGTGCTCGCTGAAGTGAAGTTGCCTGCTTTCAGCAAAGCATTGAGAGCGATTGATACACAGCGGACCTGTCCTTGATCAGTTGACGTCGCCAGCCGTCGGACGACGTCATGTCGCTGGCCAGGCAATGCCTGTGTCCCAGATAAGTGCAAATGAAAAAGTTCGGCGAATGTATCTCGCGCAGAGTTACTCTTATTATTTTCGTGCTCGGCAGCTACAAAGCGTGCAAGCAACATAGCCGCACGCTCGAAAATTTGGGGATCGTATCCAAGCATTTTGATTAGACGAATCCAATGCCAGCGATCTGTAGAATTAGTTGCTAGTATATGTTTGCCTTTGACTCCACTCAGTTCGAGTTCAATTTTCGCGAGCACCGCATTAGGAGCGACAGGAGCGATGTTAATTAAGATCTCGAGACCTTGTTTTCCTAACGAGAAAATATCTCCAATTGGACCTTCTACGTGAAGCCAACGAGCGATGATTGACTGGGCTTCGTTACTGTCGTGAAGAAAACCTAATCTCCGCGAAAGCGACTTCTGCATTCGTAATGTCAGAGATGAGCAAAAACGATCGAATTCCTGCGGAGGGATTCTTTCCAGCGCGGACGTCGCCAGGGAGTTGGCTATCGCATGGGGTAATATCGCGCGCCATCTGCCGCGCGACTGGGCAACTCCGCGACGACCTAACATGACAAGGTCCATAAACATCTCATTCGGACTGACTAAGCGGATTCTTCCAATCCTTACCAGCTCGCCTTCGCTTGAAGTGTCTTCACCGTTTAGCGAATATAAAAGCGAGAGTTCTTCTGCCGCAAACAATAGGGATTGATCAGGTGCATTACGCTGGTGAAATATTCGCTCAAACAAATCGCGACTCTTAAGCTTACCTAAAGTTTCGCCTTTCTTCACGGTGTGGGCTAATGCCTGAGCCACGCGGAAATTGCCATCGCTGAAAACGGCGATAGTGCTCCTGTCTACCTGCGATATATTGGGGAAGGACTCTTTAAGCCACAGCGAAACCAGCTCGGTTGATGCTGATCGCAACCGGAATACTTCAGTCCGCTCAGGTTCATCCTCACCAACATCATACTCAACCGTCAGTAGACTTACGCAGCTTGTGACGTCTGAGCAGATACGTGCGAGTTCGCTGTGCGTGGCTGGATTACAATTATCTACCACAAGAATCGCACGTTGGCCTCGCATCACGAGCAAACGAGCCATATCCCGAGCTGTTGGATCTGTCTCTACGGAATAGTCCGTGTAAACCGCTAGACTTGGGTCCAGTGGATCTACCCCAACGTGACTCTCAAAAAGGGCATGTACCAATCGCGTCTTTCCGAGCCCCGATAAGCCGACTAACCGAAGGCATTGTCCCGGAGCGCGTAATACCTCACGAAGTCTGGCGATTCCTTCGTAAATAGTCAGCTGAAGTCGTGCTGCGGAGCTTTCGTCAGTCAGACATGCTTTGTCGTCGAAAAGATATGTGCTTGGCTCGACCACCGCTGTCCCGATCCAATTTCCGATACTACTCCATCCAGCTAAGCTAATGCCGACCCGTAAACGAACCCATGCCACGATGCCTGGAAACTCATTGACCCAGGTGGCTAACCGGTCTCGATCATAAAAGTCCGTGTGAAGCTTTAGGGCATCGGGCAGATCATGGAGTTGTTCGCGGATCGCGTTGCGTCGATCCGCCAAAGGCTTGTCAGCGACCGATCCTTGAGCGCTCACTATGATGTAGGAACCGGATGCCGCAGCAAGCTCGCCGATCACAGGCCGTAACACGCCTTTTGGACGCATCTCGTTGCGAATTGAACTAGCGGACATGTCGGGCTTTTTCACTTGAAAACCAGTGAGCGCTCGCCGTACGAAGTCAGGTTTTACAATTGCATTAGGGCACTCAACACGAACATCGAGCCCACCGTCCGCAGCATCTTGATTACCACCTGCGGTTACAGACGATAGTGGGCATCCTTGGGCGCGTAACTCTGATAACGCTAAACGCGCCACGAGAGTGCGTAAATCTCCGTCACTCAAGTTTGAGATGTCAGTCCCTGTTATTTCGAACATGCTGAAAATGACGCCCTTATTAATACACGTAAGGAGATCATAGCTGAGGCGGGAGTATTTAGTTCGCGCATGACGAACCAGGCTAGGTGCGCAGTACTAGAATGAGTAAACAGCCCGCGCTGGCGGGCTGATTCTGAATTACGCAGCGAATAGGTCGTACAGGGAAATGTTACGGGCGGCCGCTGCCAAGTCGGAACGTTCAAGCCTCGAATGGAAGGGGCCGAAGCGAGGCACTTTCACTTCGGACAAAGCATCGCCCATTCCCCCTTTTTGGTAGCTGACGGCAAGTATCCGTGCGCCTACAGCGAGCAGTTGCTCGGTCGCCGCGTTCCACTCCTCATCCAATGCAAATCCCACCGCGCTCAATGCAGCTGTCTTGGATTCATCTCCACGATGGCGGGCATTCGTTATTTGAGCCTCAAGAGTATCAAGCTCGACTTGCAGAGCGCCGAGGATCAGGTCTTGCCTCCTGACCTGCTCGTCCGTTGTTGCCAGCTGCTTAGCGGCCTTTTGCATTTCGCCGCTTGCTGATTTTTCCCCTTCGGCATCACCGCTTGCGAGGCATTTGGCATAGGACGTTGCAGCATCGCGCTCGGCTTGTTGAGCCTTTTCCAGGGCTTGATCGGCTTCTGATTGAATTGCCTGAAACCGCTCACTCAAGTGCGCTTTTTTCCGTTCCAGCTCTTCGACTTCAGCGGTTGCATCGTTCATTGCTTGAATTGCGTCAGCTTTAATCTGATCAATTTTTTCCAAGCGTTCCAGGTGTTGGATCTTCCGATCAATTGATGCGAGTTCGCCCGGAATCGCTCGTATGCGGGCCTGAACGCTTGAAACCTTCTCCATGGCCTCGCGCTTCTCAGGGCTCCCAATTACGTTGCCATTAGCACTGAATCCACTGGGTGCATTGCGCCACTCGGTCTCCATTTGCGGTAGGCTTTCTTCCAGTGTTTCCAGTTCTTGTATCAAGGCGGTTTGTTGCTGTTTTAGCTGGTTCATGTTGCGTTCCTAAAGGCGAAAGGGTGATTGGTTTATTTCGTTGGCGGGCCAGGCCTAGGTGAGCCTGCATTCCTCATGGAGCAGCCGTTATTAAGCTGCCTGGGCGCCGTGATCACCTTGTTCTGGCACTGCGACAACCACATAGCAACGCTGCAAGCCCAGCCCTGGTAGTCGCACTGCGGTCGAAGCTTTGCCATCCTTTCCAGGCTCTAAAACGCCTCGTCGCAGGAGCTCTTTGTTAACCGCACTCAGGTTCATGCCTCGGAAGATTTCGGAGCGCCATGCTTCCGGCAGCACGTAGTAGGTGTTAGTGGTGTGCAGGGCGTCGCCCATGCCGTGTTCCATGGTCTTGCGAAAACCCAGCCGATCAATTGTGCGCGGGCCGTGCTCATCGATCCTGGCGGCGGCAGATTCCCAGCGGGTGAAGCGGCTTTCTCCAAAGCGCTCGATGACCTGGCGCAACCGCGCCAAAATTGCATCGCCCTCGAAGTTACCGGCGCCGCCGCGTTCAGCTAGCCACGCATGCAGACATACCCGTGCGGCGGTCGTGGCTGTGCCATCCGGCCAGCCGGTAACACCAAAGGCGGTGGCCAACTCTCCGGCTGCTGCTGCGAGGCCAAAGCGAAGGGCGGCACGCTGGGCCTGACCACTGGCCGACACGGGCAGGTTTTGGGTGATGAACTGTTCCACCGTGCGGCGCACGATCACTGTCCACCTGAGCATTTCCCCAGGCGCACACAATGCATGCAGGAAAGCGGTGAGGGGCGTGCCGTAATATTTGGCTACTCGGGCCTTGAGCGCATCGGAGAGGGCGGCAGCGTCCTCAAAACCATTCAGCACATCGAACATGCCCAGGCCTTTGCTGGCATCCGCTAGCACGGCGAGCATGTGCACCGTTTCGCCAATAACGCGCGGGTCGCACATGCCGATTTCATCCAGCACCAAAATGCGGTTTGAATGCGCGGCGGCGATGAACTCCAGGGCGCTATCCCGTAGCGCGCCACGGACGCACTAGACGCGGCCCGACTTATGCCTTTGCAGGTCCAGCAGAGGCCCGGCAAACGCCATGCGATCGTTACCGACGCACAGTGCGCCGATTGGCAGCTGCCACTGTTCCAGAGAGCCAGCCTCATTTACACGTGGGCATACGCGACGGGAAGTTATAGCGGTAGACAGGGACGGATAGCCAGAAACAAGAAAGCCCGCACAGGGCGGGCTTCTTGGGGTGTTTCGTAGACTGTCTGAGACAGCCAGAAACCAGTATGTGGTGCACCCGGCGGGATTCGAACCCACGACCCCTGCCTTCGGAGGGCAGTACTCTATCCAGCTGAGCTACGGATGCTTGTGCGGGCGACATCATACCCATGTCGACCTTGGGCGTCCATGCTGGTCTTTGGGCGTTCAAGCGTAGGAATTCGCTGCATAAAGGCCCTAGGCCGGGCGCCACCCATCGGAAGGGCAGAATCCGGGCCAACGACGCTGATCAGAAAGATCGACTAAAAGCGCCGTTTTCGTTCTTTTTTTCGAACAGACTATTGCCCTGTACCCCCATTGATCCTAGGATTCGTTTGAGATTTCAAACGCTCTGTCTCCCG
>Ga0065714_10065303_pt1 | contig 11028 bp, 23 predicted proteins | sample MisRhiReplicate2_FD_59101 | JGI IMG/M metagenome (GOLD analysis project Ga0065714, IMG submission 59101) | Miscanthus rhizosphere microbial communities from Kellogg Biological Station, MSU, sample Rhizosphere Soil Replicate 2: eDNA_1 v2... | ecosystem: Host-associated > Plants > Roots >... | reverse complement strand
CAGCTATCGCGCTTCATGGCCATCTCTACGGCTTGATAGGCAGATGCGCCCATGTCCATTGCGGTGAGGGCGTGCAGCGAGCCTGAGCCGATGGCGAAAGGGTTATCCAGCCTGAGCCGATCCTTCCAGAAGCCAGTGGTATCGCTGTACCCGAGCAACCACAAAACCCCATTGTCCAGCGCTATGCCGCCCGCCTCGATCACGACGGCAGACACTTCGCCGAAGTAAGCAGCCAGCAGCGCGTCATAGTCAGGTGTCGATCCGGCGCAGAAGAACTGAACCCCGTCTCGGTCCTGGCACTTGTCACAGTCGTCATCGACGATGGTGTTACCCAAGGTTTCACGCGAGTCGTAGGCGATGATTCCATCCCTGTAGGCGATAGTGGTCATTGGACAACCATCCTTGCCGTCTCGCTATGTGCCTGACCGTGCAGGATGGCAACGAGCAAGCCTTGTGGCAGCCCTTCGGCCTTGGCGTTATCGATGGCCTTACGCAGCGCCAGGTCAAACTCGGCAACGGCGTCGATGATGCCCATGCTGACCGGCAGTTCGTGACGGATGCGCGTGACGTTGCTCATGGCTTCACCTCATCCTGACTTTCGATCTTACGGAACCGGATCGCCTTCATGGCCTGCTCGGACAACTTATCGCTATCCGCTTCCATGCCGATCATCCAGGCGAAAACGTAGACTGATCGCAGGTAGAGCACGAACCACCACGGGAGATAGGCCTGCAACTGGAAGGTCTTGGCCATATCGTCACCATGGATGTAGAGAGTGGCGCCCACACGAAGCCAGGCACCCTTTGGTTTAACTGAATGGATCGGCAGGCTTGGCGATCGAACGAACGAACCACATAAACCCCTGCTGCAGATTGGTTTTGGCTAGGGCCAGCAGGCGCGGGTCGACACCCTCAATCTGACCGATCTGCTTGAACAACTCACCGGTGTCGGCTTCAAGCGCCTTGATGGAGTTCATACCGTCGATTTCAGACTGGCTGAGGTCGCGATAGCCGGGGATTTTCTTGTGCTGGTCATCCATTGGTGGTAGCCCTTGATTGATTATTTATCGCCTTGGCGCTGTGGTTGCTCGCGGCCATTCAGGCATTGCTCGCAGTGCAGGTATCGGCATAGCCAACCCTTGACGATTGGCCAGTGATTGGCGACGAACCAGTGTCGAATCCCAGCCAATGCAAGCGCTCCGTGGAAGGTGACGCCGGCGACCGTTGGTGTGATGTACACAGCCTCGGCGCGCGTGACGATGGCAAAGCCTGATATGGCTATCGTGATGTAAATTACTTTGCCAACAATTCCGTCGCTCACTTGTTTGGCAAGCACACACCAAAGCGCATGCAGCGCAACAATGGCGATGAACATGGTGCTCAGGTATTGGATGCTCATGGATTGCCTCCGCCGAACCGCTGGCGAATGAACGCCCATAGGTCGGCAGCCTTGATGGCCCGGGTAACTGCGGCGATAAGCGATCCGCCAAACGTACCAAGCAGAAATCCGACACCAGCAACACTGCGCGGCTCAACCACTCCGAAGTAGGAGCTGACCAAGCCAGTTAGGTAGTGAGCGCAGACAGCGCCCGAGAAAATGAAGATCGCCCAGGCCTTTCGGTCTACCAGATCCTCGCGATGCCAGAAGCTTGCGGCGACTGCGCCGAGAAGCCCTGCGAATGCCCAGCTGAGCCAATCGACCAAGCGATGAAAGAATTCCATGCGCTCGACCTCTCAGTTGCATGTGTGAAATAAAAGGGCCGGGGTGAGCGGCCAAAGCACTTGGGGAAGCACGGTGAATTCGAGGCAATAAAAAAGCCCAGCTGGTTTAGGGCTGGGCTCTGCCGGGCGATTTGAGCATCGTTGAGAGGCTGTCCGGACTTGAATAGGTGCAGGCTTGGCGCGACCCGGAGTACCACGTATGTCTGGATATCGCCCCTGAGGGCCCCGGCACGACAGTCATGGCGCTTCACCCACAAAAAAGCCCGACTCAGTGGCCGGGCTTCTTTCCTGTGCTATCTACACACGTAAATTCCACAGGATGACGAGATAATGGCTCATTGGATCAGTCACTGTCAAGCAGCTTCCATGCCAATTAAACCCTCATGATCAAGAATTTCTTGAGCGGCCTGTAAGGCGTTGTCAACTTCCGACTCAAGGCTCTTGCGTATGTCCCGGCGCCACCGTTCTTGGGTCTTGATCGGATGGGCCTCATTCGACCAGTTGTCCATCTCGTACCACCCGGCCGGCAGCACATTCGTCGAGCGCTTGCCTTCCACGCCTGGCAGCTTTGGCAAGGCCCAGGTGACGACGGCGCAGTGACGGAACCGTTCCGGCGCAGGCGATCGGATAGCGCGCGTGAGCTCGTCAATGGCCGCATGCTTACGGTCGGTGTGCGTGGAGAACTTCGCCACCAGGGCGCGCCACTGGGACGGCTCCAGCCCCTTGTGCAACCGACCGAACACCCAGCAGTCAGTCAGGAACGCAGCCTCCTTCCCGACGATCTCCCCCTTCTGCTTGGCGCACTGCACTTTCGGCTCGAAGTCACACCCTCCGGCCGAGTTGATGGTTTCGGCGGCCAGAGCGCGCACCACTGCGGAAACAACGTTTCTGTAGGTCATGATCAACTCCCCCTTAAACCGAATACACAGCGCGACGTTTCGAGGCTTCAGCACCTGGCACAGCACTCGAGATGATGTCCTTCACCTCTTCAGCGCTGATGGTGATGCGGCCTTTCTCGCCATAGGTCTTCGAGCGCAGCACCGCGCTCAGGCAGGCACGGGACCGCCAGCCACCGTCGTGGGCGTACTTGTCACCCGGGGCGAGCTGGTTCCACGACTCAACCGTCACGCCGGCGGATTCCTTCGACTGCATGCGATGGTGGATGTGGCCGATGTCGATGTAGCGATAGGTCGCCTCGCCCCAGTCCACCGAGAAGTCGGTCGCCATGACGTCGATCAGACGATCTGGCTTGCACTTGTCGCTGTGGTGGCACATGACAAAGGTGTTGCCCATGCGGTACGGGATGAACACGCTGGAGTTGTCGAGGACGTGAAGGCGTGGGTTTTCCTGATAGACGTGATTCAGGAAGATCCGCATCCAGACGTCGTTCGACCGGGAGTGGTTGCCCTGGTTGACGATCACGTCGACGAACTGGAACTTGCTCAGCGCCTTGTCGACGATTGAGCGCATCACCCTGGCGCAGACCTCGATCATCTTTGGATAGCGACTGTCGAAGTCGAAGTCGTGGCCGGATTCACTCTTGGCGGTGAAGTCCTGGTAGTGCGACATATCACCCAGATCCTGAATGACGCAGCGTTCGCAGCTCGGCGCACGGTCGATCAGCTTATGCATGGCGACGATCAGTTCGCGCTCGGCGATCTTCAGGTCGAAGTTGTGGCCTACCTCATGGGAGTGAGCGAGCATTCCAATGTGGGCATCCCCGATTTGAAACCACGGGATTATGTCGGTATCCAAGACCTCAATAGGCCCTGCAATTTCCGGCAGCGAGTTGACGTCTTCCAGGAACGCTTTGGCGAAAGCTTCATTCAGCTCGCGCTGCCGCTCATGGTCGATCGAGGTCTTCACCCACTGCAGCACCGGAGCCTTCACGCCTTCCTTGTAAAGGCTCGACGTACCTTTCAGATGAAAGCCGTCCGGCACGATGTGCGTCATGTCGTGCTCAGGGCTCCACCCCTTGCGCACCATCCGCGCCTTACGCTTTTGCAGGCTGCGGATATTGACCCCGAGGTGTTCAGCAGCCTTCGCCACGCCCATAGTGCTGAGCGCTTCGATGATCTGCTCGTCCGTGACTTTGCGTTCGGCCATTATGCGGCTCCTGCGAGGACGTGATCGACGCTGGTTTTCAGCGCATCGATTGTTCCGTTATTGCTGATCACGACATCGGCAACGGCCGAAATATCGAACTGTTCACTCGCGTGCGCGCTCACTGCACCTGCACCTTGCCGCTCCAGAGCAATGACTTGGCCACCCTGCTCTTTCACCCAAAGCACTTCGTTTGCAAAGCGAACGTCGGTGATTACCAGGTCCTCGCCGGCGGCCTGAGCAGCTTCCCAGCGGCGCTGCGCCATCAGCACCCAGAGTTGCGGATGAACCAGTTCGCGCCCCCACTCGGTGCCCAATGTCTGAGCCATCTGCCGTGGGCTCTTGCCCAGCCAGCTAATGACCGATTCCTTGGTATCGCGGTCGATCAGGTCAGAAGCAGGAAATGCGCCGAGGGCACCAAGCATTGCGCGGATTGGATCGGCAAAGGCGTACTGGTCGAAGCCGTGACGCTCCACCAGGTGCGTGCCGGCCGTATCCTTGCCGCTTCCAGCTTTACCAGCGATACCAATCAATCGGCTCATGCTGCTTTCCCCATGGTCAGTTCAAAATGTTCAACACAAGACGCCTTGGCCTTCTCCAGATCCTTGCCTGAGTGCAGGATTTTGCTGGTCGGCGCTGGCGATCGGGATACATAGGCGTGCCCGTGCTCCAGCGTGTACTTGCTGATCAGGTAGCCCTCGTCGGACGAGATGCAGCGCTTGCCTTCCCCTACTGGCTTCCAGTTCATGGCTTCACCTTCTGCGCTGTGATGGCGCCATGGATCCAGAGGAAACCAGCAGAAATCAGAAACAGCTTGCTGTTTTCAGTGGTGATACCTGGGCGCCAATCCGCCCCCAAGAACCAAGTTATGACCTGGAGCGCCGCCACGACGATGCACGCCGCAATCTGAAACCAGAAAATTGTCTTCATGGCCGTACACCCCGCGCAATCCGATCCCGGCGCAGGAGGCGGCGGCAGGCCTCAATGAGGCCCCCAGATAGAGCCAGGAGGAAGGCAAGCCACAGGTGGATCAGGATGTCTGCTGGGATAGAGATCATGCGACCACCTCCGGCTTCCTGAGGGCGAGGATCAGGATGAAGAAGGTGACCAGAAAGCTCGATGCCGCGAGGATGGTGTGCCCGGTAAAGATCAGCGCGTATAGGCTGAATGCCGAGCTCGGCAGGCTGATCCAGAGGTAAGTGCGCAAGCCTTCCGCCACGTCATCCTTGATGCAGCCGCAAAACATGGCCAGCCAAGCAAGCCCGTTCATCACGGCCATCACGTAGAAGGCGAACTGATGCAGCGTGTCGATGCCGGACAGCAGCGCCAGGCTGAACAAGGTGCTTATGAGTGCGGAGAGCAATTTCTTCTTCATGCTGCGGTCCTTTTGAGTTCACGGGTCTTGGCGCGGTATTCGGCGGTGATGGCTTTCAGGTCTTCGACGGTGTAGCGCTTGGGCTCATGCTTTCCTTCCAGCCATTCAACGAGCTCGGCGCCGATCCGCTTCACCAGCTCGATCCGGTAATTCACGATGTCGCCGGACTTGTGGTTGTTGCAGGGGGCACACTGCTTGTGGATGTTCAGCGGCTCGAAGCGCAGTTCCGGGCTGCCTGCAACTGTCCGATAGTGCCCGGCGTGATACTGGCCTTCGTGGTGGCGGCCGCAGCTCACGCAAGGATGCGCGGCGTCGCGCAGCCTCACCCAGGCGTTGATCGCCACCTGAGCCTCACGCATGTACTGACCCTTCGATTTAATGCGCTCCTTGGCGGCTTGCAGCTCCTTTCGTCCTACGTCGGCAAGGGCCTTGCGAGCCTTCTCCTGATTCACGTCCTTGATGGCGAGGCCGCAGGCTGGGCTGCATACCGCTTGGCCGAGGCGCTGCGGTACGAATGAGGCCCCGCAATTTTGGTTCTTGCAGGTCTTCGGGCGTGGCTGTTTGGCTGGGAGGCTCATGCTGCCCTCCTCTCGCCGTATATGGCGTTCATCAGGTCGTCCGGATGCGGGAGCAGCAGTTGCAGATGCTCGGCGCAGTAGGCGTCCAGCAGCTCCAGATACTGGGTCATCTCGGCGATGGTGAACTTGCGGGTTTTGGCCCGGCCAACGCGATATTTGGTGCCGTCCGGAAGTTGCACCGGATGAACCTCGGCAGGCCACAGTTTCGATACCAGGATCTCGTGCCATTCTTCGGAACTGGCGAGCTGACCGAAGGATTCGCGCAGATGGGTCTGAATCAGCCCGTTCCACATCCACAGCAGCTTGTTCTGTGCGTCACTCCGTTTGCTGCGGACTTCGACGATGGTCAGCTTGCGAGGCTTGGCCAGGTCCAAGGCGGTCAGGTAGCCAATCAGCCGAGTGCGGTCGGATTCGTTTCGGAGCATGAGGTCAGCCACGGCGAACACCTCCTTTCACCAGCGCTTCACGCTCAGCGCAACTCACGCAAAGCTTCACACCCTTGACCGCATTGCGACGGCCTTCAGGGATCTCCTCGCCGCATTCGCACTCAAAGGCGCTGATGCCGGTGTAACGGGGTATCTGAGCGATGGACCGATTCAGGGCCTCTTCGATTGCCTCGTCGGCGAGATCAGCGATATCAACCATTGGAAGGCTCCTTGCTCACGCCCAGCTCGCCCAGCACCAGCGCAGCAATGCCGAATGCTTCGACGCCCATCGGGGTTACGCGCAGGATCTCGTTCAGCGCAGTGATCAGCGACTTCACTTCAGCGGCAGCCACGTCGGCAGCTTTCTGCATGTTGCTCAGCGGCGAACTGCCATCGTCGTATTCCTCGCGCCAGTCTTCGGTGTGGTGATAGCCGCTGCCAGCATTCGCCACTGACTCGAGAACGGAGTCAATCAGGTCGCAACCCGTCGGCTCGAAGCTGTAGTAATACGCGCAGAGATTCCGCGCAGTAGCCGGCTTGCTTTGCGGATCGACTGGCTGGAAATCCTTCGCGGCCATCCAGTAGCACCAGCCGTCATAGGCCGGGGCGCGCATGTAGGTGCCGTCTTCTGCGCGCTCAAGGTTCTTGGAGATCCAGGCCTCATCCTTCCCGTTGGCGATAGCGCAGCCACCGAAGTACGTTTCGAACGCCTGACGATTCTTGTCGGTCATTGGGAAAGCTCCTGATCCTTGTTCTTGCCGAATTTCGCGAGCAGCAGTGCGCGGGCGGACTTGCCGTCGGCCGGGATGCCTTGCTGAAGGATTCGTGCTTGGGTCTGTTGGTCGGCCAGTTCGTTGGCCAATTCGAAAGCGGTCTTCTGGCTGTCGTGGCCGATCCCGGTGAGGATCTTTCCGTCGAGTGGCTGGCCTTCCTGAGCGCGGCGGATGACGATCGCGTAAGCCCGGTCGAACCGAGCACGCATCGACTTGTCATCCTGTTTGGCGGAGCGCAGATCGAAGATCCCTGTCTCGTTGGCAGCGATGCGGACACCGTCGTGGCTGTAGGTGCCGATCAGGGCTTCCATCCACGCATCGGCGGCAGTCGGCAGACCAAAGTCCTCCGCGCTAGGCGTGCACATCGCGATGAATTCGCCAACGCTAGGAGCGAATGGCTTGCTCATCTTCCGGCACTTCTGAACGCCGAACTCGATCTGCTCCAGGGTGCGAATGCCGACGGCGGCGAACTCCTTGATCCATTCGGCCTTGGCAGCGTCCAGCGCTTCGGTCGACGGCCAAGCCTGACGCCACGCAGGAAAGATCCCTCGCAGGCGACGGAACAGTTCGTTCACCACTTCTGCCGTCTGTGGCGTCACAGGAAGCGGCTCAGGACGTTCTACGACCGGAAGGGTGCCGACGGTGGCCATGAGTTGCTGAACAGTCTTCATGGGCTCACCACTAGGTTTTCAGCCCATGCCACGCTGTCAAAGTCAGGCTCCGAGGTTTGGCGGCGAACAGGGAACGGATGGACGTTGCTAGTCACCTTGTCCGGGAATATCCCGGTCCAGCCGTTGGATATCGACGTAGACAGGACTTGGTCGGGGCAGCTGTGACCGATTAAGGCCTTGGCCTGTTGCTCGCAGCTCTTGGCGGTCAGGGGCTTGCGGATTTCCTTGCGGTGCTGGCACCAGTCTGACCAAGCCTTGTCGGACACGTTGTCAGGTTTGGCTGTCAGAGGATCGAACTTTCCCGCCTTCACCGGAGCGCGAGCGACAGGCTTTTGATCTTGTTCTTCTCTTCTCTTCTCTTCTCTGGTCACGCTTTTGTCCGCATCACTAGCGGACACATTGCGGACACCCCCGGATTCACGGGAGTTGCGCTTCCTTTCAGAGTCATTTGCGCGGCGTTTTGCACTCTTTCCGTTGTGCTCATCGAAGCGTGGCATGATCAAACAGTGGTCGTCAGTGATGCAGGCCCACTCGACGTCAACCATGGCTTGAGTGAAGCCTTGCCACCCAATGACAGCGTCCATTGCATCAAGGGTGTAGCCATGCAGCACGCCATCGTCCGAATGGGTGTCAAAGATGCTCCACGCGACATGCAGTCCGCCGATTACCCGCAATCTGTCCGCTTTCAATGCGGACACCATGCGGAAAACTTTCGGATGGGTTTGCAGTTCGATTCTCATTTTTATCCAGTCTCCGGCCATTACTTGCCGCCTTGGTCGATCAAGTCGGCCAGATCAAGGAAACGATCGACGTACCAATGAGGTTGCGTCTCGCGAGGGGATTGGGGATTGGTCAGGTTCTTTCCGTAGCCAAGTCCTTTGTCGGTGATCGACCAGAACGGCACCATTTCTTGGCGAGAGTTCTTCCGTTGCATCACTCGAAGAATCCCGGCATCGGAGAGCGCACGATTGAATGCCGCTGGAGACATGCGAATGCCGTTGTCTTTCAGGAGCGAGGTTGCAGATTTGGTAGGCATTGAGCTGCCACCGGTGGAATCTGGAGCGGCATCGATGGCGTACCCTGGAAGGAAGCTCGACTCCAAGCCGTTGTTCGCGGCAATAGTGGCAAGCATCAGGATCTGGCTGGATGGCGCAGGCTTCAGGAGGCGCGTGAAGCACTCCATGATTGCCAGTTCGCCAACGACCTTTGTGCCGTTAAGCACGACCTGCTCACGGGCGCCCTGCTGCTTCTCAAGTTCGCGCCACCGACGGATAACCTTCATGCGCATCGGGGCGCTGTACCCGGTGAGTAAGCAGTCGGTGTGGTCACGGTCGAGCATGTACTCGACCTGCTCACGGTTTTGGCCGTCCAGGTAGATGCACTCAAAACTGAGTACATCTAATTTCAGCTCCTTCAGCATCGCTGCAATGTCACGCTTTACGTTGGCGTGACGCTTGCCGGTGACACTGGCGATCTCGCGGGATGACATCGAAATGCGCGACACGTTTTCGGATGCAGAAATTTGTGTCGCGGACTTATTCAGGCCCTGTACAACTGTGTTAGAGGTATGCATAATCGGCCTCACAGAGTAATTCGCAGTAAGCAACGCAAAAAGCCGACCTAGTCCGTCGGTTTTTTTGTGGGTGCGATTTGAGTAACTTCACTTTTCAGGCCCTCATCAGGCTTGGCTCTCGCTGGCGAGTACGGTCGCCGGAATGGTTGAATCGTCCCTGACATCGTCTTGGGTCTTGTCCTTGCAACGATGTGTTTCTCAATCAATTCCTTTGCCAGTTGCTCCGGCGTGATTCCGAGTTCTTTGGCTGCCTGCCGCAGTAGCTCGATATCCTCGTCATCTGCGAGCTGTCTCAACGACAGATCGTCTTGGTTCTCAGGCATGTAGCCTCCGCTTAGGGCCTTCAGGCCTTCTCTTGAATCCGGGTAAGCTCATCCCTCATCTGCTGGATTGCAGCCTTGAGAATTTCGCGCGCCAGTACGGCTTTCTGCGTTCCGTGGATCTTTGCCAGGGAGCGCAGGTACTCGTCGTACTCATCGCTTAGGCGAACCTTTGTTTCGTTGTGGTTTAGATGCTTGGGGTCTTCGTACATCTGTCGTTTCCTTTCGTGGTTGGAATTGGTTAAGCGGCAGTTGATTGGCTGGGAGCTGAGCAAAGCTCTCTTGCAGTGATCGCCCCACCAGTAAGCTCTTCAGCGAGAAACGCTTTGTCTGCGCTCATGCGGGTAAGCCCGCTGGCCCAGTACGAAACCGAAGCCTGTGAAACGCCGAGCGCTGCTGCTGTTTTGGTCTGGCTGCCGAAGTGCTCGACAAGTCGTTCAATGGGGGTCATTCGAGAGCCCTCCTGATAAGCCTGCTTATATCCTAGGGATGCGGAGGCTTATTTGCAAGAGGATAAGAGGGCTTATAACGTTGTGAAGATGAATACTCTCGCCAATCGCATCAAAATGGCTCGCCAGGGCGCCCGCCTGACGCAGAAGAAGCTCGCTGAGCTTGTGGGCGTTGAGCAGCCAGTCATCTCTCAGCTTGAGACTGGGAAGAACTTACAAAGCGCGCATATTGCGAAGATCGCCCATGCCTGTTCGGTAAGTGCCATATGGCTTTCTGACGGTCTTGGCGAGATGAAGGGCCGACTCACTCATATAGAGCCGAATGCCGAACTGCTGGGGGACATGGACAGCTGGGAGGAAGGCGAATCGCTGGGTGACGACGAGTACGAAATACCGTACTTTGCTGAGGTCGAATTCGCTGGTGGACAAGGTATGTCTGAAGTCGTTGAAATCGCCGATAGAAAGCTTAGGTTCAGCGGCGCCACATTAAAGGCGGCTGGAGTCGATGCCAAAAGCGCCGCATGCGCCCGGATCAAGGGCCGCAGCATGGAGCGCCTCATTCTTGATGGCGCCGCCATCGGCTTTGACCTGGACGATACCTCGATAATTGACGGCGAAATCTACGCCTTCAACCAGCTGGGCATGCTGCGGGTCAAGTACCTGCACCGTCTCCCTGGCGGCAGTATCAGAATCCGTAGCGAGAACTCTGAAGACTTTCCAGACGAAGTAATGACCGCTGAGCAGTTCGCCGACGACGTGCGAATGCTTGGCCGAGTCTTCTGGTGGTCCACTGTTCGACGCTCCCCGCGCCGCAAATAATCGACCACCCGCCCGGCTGACGGAAACCTATTCGCCATGGCCGGGCTGAAACCCGTCCCATGGAGGGATGCCATGAAGTTATTGAACTTTGGTTCTGCTGCCTTGCTTGCGCTGTTCATCACTGGTTGTGCTCAACAACCGAAAAAGCCCGATCTGCCCCTATCTGAAGTCAAGCCCACACCAACCTGCCAAGGTGAAGCTCAGTGCGCGGCGATGTGGGC
>Ga0065714_10065302_pt1 | contig 11046 bp, 22 predicted proteins | sample MisRhiReplicate2_FD_59101 | JGI IMG/M metagenome (GOLD analysis project Ga0065714, IMG submission 59101) | Miscanthus rhizosphere microbial communities from Kellogg Biological Station, MSU, sample Rhizosphere Soil Replicate 2: eDNA_1 v2... | ecosystem: Host-associated > Plants > Roots >... | reverse complement strand
CCCCCCCATACTACAGGGCATGACAAAACAACACACCCCCACTCGCTGACTCTCTCCCTGTGTTTCTCCGGGAGTCTTGTGGAGTCTTGAGTGGGGGTGTGTTGTGGGGGTCTAGCGGGGTTGGGTTAGATCCTGTATTCGTCGGGAAGATCGTTACCGCATTTAGCGCGCATGACGTGTCGCTTCACGATACCGTCGAGGCTGAACCATTCCGACATGCGGCGGAAGATGCTAGCGTGTTCGCACTGGGTGTTCTCTGCGTTTGTCATACCCTCACTATACCGTTACTCGTTCCCGAGCACAAGCCCCTTGAACGGATCGTTTGCGGTTCGCGGTTCCGGTGCGGGGTATCCGGGGTTGGGCGAGTATGCGTCGTATGGGATGGGGCTGGGTTCCATGACTCCGCCGAGTAGTCCGGTGTTGTGTTCAACGGCGTCCCGTGCTTCTGTGATGTCTGGGACGATGTATCCGCCGACGGATGCGGCGAAGTCTTCTGCCTGTTCGGCAGCTACTTCGACGCGGTAGGGCCCCGCGTTGGGTGCGTGGTAGTATTCGACGGTTCGCGTGTTGGTGTCGCTCATGGTATTAGTTTCCTTCCGGGGTGAGCTTGTCAAGGGTGGAGTTCCATTCGCTGTCTGAGACGTTGGCGAACTTCCATCCGTTTGCGGCGTAGCTGTTCCATTCGCCGCCTGTGATGCTGCGGTAGGTCCCCTTCTCTCCGTTGATCAATACGATACCTCCTGTTGAGGCTTTGCGCATGAATGTGAACATTCTGATTCTCTTTCCTTTTACGTTGAGCGGTTGGGGGGTGTTGATCTGTTGTGCGCGGTTGCGGATGCGGTTTACTCGTTCGACAGGTCCGGGGCACCAAGTGCTATAGGAGCCGCCGAGTGCTGCGATTTGGTTGTGTCCGAGGATTGAATCATAGCTGATTCCGCGCCGTTTCACCCATTCTGCGGTGACGCGTGCGGCGGCTTCGTATGCCGCGTCTGAGATCGTCCAGTCAGGCCCGGCGGACTGGTTCTCGATCTCGATGACGAGGCAGCGGTTATCCCAGTCGTCGTTGGCGAGTGAGTACGCGTTCAGTTCTTCCGGTACGAGTGCGACAATGACGCCTTCGTTACTGATCGCAATATGGCAGCTACCGTCTTTCTCTCCGGTGCGCCACTGTTCGATGACCGATTCAAAGTCGGTTCCGGCGAAATGGTGGATTGCGATGATGTCGGGGGTGACGCCGTTACGACTCGCCTGATTCGGGGTGTTGACGATGCGTGTCGCGAGTGGGGAGTAGGTCATGGCGCTACATGCTTTCCAAGTTCGTTGTTATCGTTCTCGATGCGCGCCACGATTTCAGCCTCATCGGGGGTGAGCGCGTCACGCTCAACAAGGGCCAAGAGCTTGGACGTGTTCCCGTTGACGTTCTTCGCGATGACAGTGTTCTGCGCTTTGATCTGTCCAAGCTGGTAGAACGATACTCCGGCTGTGATCGCGATGGGGAGAGTAGTGCTAAAGAGGGTAATGAACGCGGTAGGGTCTGCACCGATCGCGGTAAGGAAGATAACACCGCCGAGTCCGACGATGACGATTGCAATAATGCCAATATAGGCGAGAGTTTTGTTCATTGGTTATCTTTCGTTGTAGAGGAGACTTAGATTAACTTCCGACCCTGCGGGTGCAGCGCTACCCATGAATAGCACTATAGGAGCGCGCGCAAGCGTGAGTTTCTGTTCTGACACAACGTTACTACCTACCGTGTTATAGAAACCGAAATAGCGAACGTTGGACGCGAGACTGCCGCCATTGGGGAGGAGTCCGAGTCTTACATCAATCGCGCCAGCCGCGCCGACAGCTACAACCCAAGTGAACGATGCTTCACCATAGATGCCTGGGAGGAGTACATATCCACCCGCAAGCATGTTGGTAATACGGAACCAAGCGTTCCCCTCTTGCACGGCGGTAGCCAACGATCCGACGTTCACAAGGCTGACACCGCTCGCAATAGGAGCATCACGATAGGTTGCGTAACGTTCTTTCGCAATAGCGCGGGATGATGCGCTCACTTGGATCGTATGCGCGAGATTCGCCAGCGAGGTTGGTACGATCGTGATTGAGACGCGCCCGCTCTCGATGGGGATTGCCCACGAGGTAGTTCCTTGAAAGTATCCGTACGCGCGGTAGCGTCGCACGTACAGCGCGCCAACCGCGTCGGTGAATGTGAGGAGGATGGTTACACATTCGAGGTTGTTCGCCCCGGACGGCGTACCGGTGAAGTACAAGTTCACGTACAAGGTGTTGTAGCTAGACAACTTGTTATTGTCGTAACTGAACACCGGATCAGTCGTTGAGACTTGGGTGAGCACATCAACATCGGAACGGATGCTGATAACGGACGGGCCGGGGGTAAACGAGTTCTCTCCCGTGAAGAGGAGTTCCAATTGCCCGGTACCGCCCGCGACGACAGCCGCCCAAAGCTCAGTCTCACCACTCCAATTGAGGGTAGAGCCTGCGGGTAGGGAGAACTCGTAGGCGTTACCACTGATACTCAGCGCGCTACTCTGCGAGAGGTATACGGTAACGTCGCCGGAGTTCTTCACAATGTACGGGCGTGAATACACGCCCGTAACAAAGGTGGGGCTAGTCCCGACAGGGTAGACGGGCATTAGGGGGTGAACGGCGCTTTCAACGCGGCAACGATATCCGCTGCCGTGGATGCGCCGGTAAGCGCCACGATTTCAGGCTTGGAGGTAGAGGCGTTCTTCACCGTACTAAGCGGTGCAGCGAATCCGTCTGTCGCGGGCGTGCCGACAGCAAGACGACCGTTTGTCGAGCGCATGGCGACACTGAACGCGACTGCACTGGCCTCGACAATAACCTCGCCATAGGGGGTATTCCCCGACTGCCCGACAGAACCAATGAGAACATCGCCAGCACCCACGCGCGTGATGTCGCCGGGAAGGATCGGCGGTACATCTTCACCACTGAGGGTGACGACACCAGTTTGGCCGTTGACGGATTCAACGGCGCTGGATGATGGTAGCGGGAAGTATGACATTAGTCAGCTACCTTCTCCACCCACACGCTGATGAGAGCGGGCGATGCAGCGGCCGTATCGGAACGCCACACAACATAGATTGCATCGTTGGTGCGGAGTTCGTCACCGCCGCTTGTAGTCGTCGCGGTGACAGCGTATCCAAGACCGCTGGTCAGCTGTTCCATCTTCCCGATGAACACATCGGTGACGGATGAGCGCACGAGTGCGCGGACGCGTGAGAGGTCGTATCCGAGGAGCATCACCGGCTGTCCACCGGTTGTGGAGAGTTCGAATGTGAAGGACTCGTAAACGATCGGCCCGTTCGGTTTCATCACCGCTGCCTTGACAGCGGCGGGGATTGCTACGACGGCTTCGAGCAGTGGACGCATCCATGCTTCACGGTCGTTATCGATCGGGTTGGCGGAAACGTCTGGGATGTTCGTAGGATTACTTCGCAAGACTCGCACCTTTCGTAGCGATAACTTCGCCGATAGCGGCGGCGGATGATGCGGCGCGAGAACCGCCGACGATGAACACGACACCGATGATTACTACACCTATACCGAGCAGCATAATCATCGCCTGATTAAATGCTTTCACGGCAGCTTCTTTAGCTTCGTCAGATGCGAACTGATCAAAGATTGCAAAGCCAAGTAGGTTAAACAGCATGGTTACTTTCCGAGAATCATTTTCAGCATCGGGTTCGACTGCAACTTCTCGATCATCGGCGTGACAGAAGGCGCAACTTCCTGTACCAGATCAACGATGACCTTCTGTTGCCGAACAAGGAGAAGCAAGAGTTCGCGGTCGGTGAGACGGTCGAACTCATCTTCCGCATCGCGGTACTCGACAACTTCGACGGCGGCGTTATCGGGGAGCATTGACGTTTCCAATCAGTGAGGCGTTAGCGGCGAGGATACGACGCTGGTTTTCAAGAGTGTTCGCGCCGTATGCGCGATGCGTGATCTGCCCGAGGGTTTCCCCGAAATGAGTTTCCACGGTATCGCTGAGCGGTACGGCACCGCGACCGGATGCGATACTCGTGGACGGGTCGGGAGTCTGACCACTGCGAAGCTGAATCGTCATTTGAGCAAGTCTCCTGTCTTGTACCCAGCGAGTTCGTTGGTACTCGTGATACGATACTTCGCCGCACCACCCGTGAGAGCCTTGAACAAATCCCACGAACCGATAGCACGCTTAGTCTTCGTCGTCGGGTCAAGCTGGTAGATAGTCCCATCGTTCACGGTCTTCACGTAATCGTAACTGACCGGAGTAGGAGGGGTGACGTTGCCGACACCTTGCACGCCCTCCGGCGGCGACATGCCAAGCTGAATGGCCTTATCGACAAAACCTTTTTCCTTGGTAGTGATATCCTGCCCGGTCACGTACTTATACAGGGCAGCATTCACCTCCGAGGGAGAGGCGGCGAGAGTGTCAGCGACAAGGCGCGAGACACGCGCCAGCCATTGCTGGTTCGTCTCCGGACGCGCGTCAGGAGCGGAACCTGAACCGCCCTTGATACCTGAGGTCTGATACCCCATAGCGTCCAACCCGGTCGAGGTACCAGACACGCCAGACACCGGGGGGTTTCCACCGCGACCGCGAAAAAGGAACCAGATGAGGAGTGCGCCGCCTGCGACGAGCACACCCCACCCCCAGACGGGGAGAGCGCCAAGCTTATCCTTGAAATTCAGCCCGTCCACTAGGCACCTACCTGAGGTGTCGGCATCGCGCCCACATACCGGAGAGCGAAGTCCTGAACGGGGCTATAACTCGTCATCTGATTCATGACGCCTGCGTAGAGACGGTCGGCACGATTGCTCAGACCTACATCACCCTGAACGGCATTGGTGATAGCGGGCGGTGATGCGACTGCACCGCTGAACGGCTGCTGTCGCGCGAACAGGGAGCGGAAACCGGTGCTGTAACCGTTGCGAATCCGCGAACCGTTTTCACCGCCGACAGCGGGGTCGGGAAGCTCGGGCAGCTTCGCGCCGCCGATAGACTGGAGGTCTTCGCCGGGGTCGTCGGCCTGCGTGACACGCGGCGCGGTGTTATCGATTTGCGGTGCGAACGAATCGATAACCTTCGTTTCGCGGTCGATGAGAAACATGCTCATTGCGCTACCCTCCTTTCGCTGTCAGTGGTCTTGTCTTAGGTGCCTGCGGCGGCTCGCTGCACGCCAGCGAATCCGGTGAGGATTTCGCGTGCGAGTGCTGGAGCCTGCGACCCGGGGCGAAGCGCGATACCGAGTCCGGTGATGACGAGTGCCATAACGAACACGCTTACGATCTTGTCAATCATGAGTAAAACCTTTCGAGTAGTTCATTCTATCAGACACCGCCGCCACCGCCGCCACCGCCACCGCCACCGGCAGAACCGCCACCGGTACTTCCGCTGCGACTGCTACTCCCACCGGGAGTATACTTCACCCGGTTACGAGTCGCTGTCACAAGTCCTGTAGAAGATTCAAGCAGTGGGATGCCGCGCAACATGAGCGCTGACAAGAGCAGTACGTAACCGAGTGCTATCGCGAGGCGGTCGAACTTCGTTACGCCTGCGAAGATTGCAAGACCTGAGAAGAGCAGCCCGTTAGAAACGAGTGAGACGATAGGGTCTTTCCCTTGTGTCTGTGCAGCGTAGGAAACATCGACAAGCGCTTTCACGCCCATTACGAGTCCCAGCTGTGCCACGTCGTCAGCCACGGTTTCTACTTCCCCTTCGTCTTGAGGTATTCGAGCGGGTCGATACGATTCCCCTGCGGGTCGAGCATGTGCCAGTGCAGATGCGGCCCGGTACTACTCCCGGCTCCCGGCTCTCCCGGAACACCGCCCGAGAGTCCGACAATGGTTCCAGCTTTCACGCGAGTTCCGCTGACGATGGTTGCACGTCGCACGTGAAGGAACTGTGACTTGTAACCGTTATCGAGTGTGATCGTGATGATGTTGCCGCCGCCGCCACTCCCGGGAATGTACGTGACGACTCCGGGGAATGGTGCGGGCAGCGGTGTACCGGCGGGCATTGCGAAGTCAACGCCACCGTCGCTCTTCTGATCACCGCTGCGCCCCTTGTGGGTGGCGAAGTCGTCGGTAATCTTGTAGCTGCTAAACGGGTTGGAACCTGCCACGTAGTTCTTGATCTTTCCGCCAAGCTTGTAGCCTGCCGTGAGATCGTTGGCATTCCCGGATGCAGCATCCCGCGCGTCCGCGATGATCTGAGAGGCCTTCTCAGGCTCCTTGAGAATCGCGAGGAGTGTCGGGATGGGAGGAACGCCGGTAACACCGCAATAGATCAGCCACACACCAATGGTGATAGCCAACACTCCGACTGCTTGCATTACCGGCGTTCCTTTCTAGTGCTTACGCCGTTGCGGCGCTGATTGCATCCTTGACCCCGCCGCCAAACTTCCTCCAGAGGAAGTAAGCGCCGAGAATGACGAGGACGATAACAACCCACTTCTTCCACCGCATATTCGTATTCCTTATCTGTTATGCAATGCGAGCGTCGCGAAGAGCGCGACTTCCGAGCAGCAGTACAGCGATTGCGCCGACTACGATCATCGCTGACATCCAAAGCGATTGCTTTGCTGTCGGCTGTGAATTCAGTGGCTGCCCGGTGGCCGTAGCCTTCGCGCGTGCACTGTTGTTCGTTGCGGGAACTGCCGCCGTTGTAGCGATAGCTCCGAGAGCGTCACCTACCATCATGCCGCTTACTACACCTCCCAGTGTCGTTACTGCCGTGACTCCGAGCATGGCCTACTACTTCGAGTAGATGAATGCCGGGTTCGGAGAGGCGATAGCCTGAGTGAGCACGGTCAGCTGCGAGGCTGCCGCTCCCCACGAGTAACCCTTGAACTGAAGGAGGGTTGCATCGAGCGTCGCGAGCAGCTGCGCACGAGAGTTCGACGGATCACCGGAGAGACCGCCAGCGAGGAGGTGGAACGGGATAGTGTAGACACCCGTGTCGAGACCGCCTGCGGCGTCGAGTGCGGCAGCTTCGTAACCGAACCACCGAACCATCGTGTCCTGCCACTCAGTCTTCTTCAGACGGAGCATCGGGTTGTTGTCCACGAACAGTTCGAAAACCGTCGTCCAGTCAACATCCGTTCGCACGCCTGCGGCAGTGCGGAGAACAAAGATGAGATTGCGGATGCTGTTACCCGTGTTGTTCGATCGGGTCAGCTGCTCACCGGGAGCCAGCGGCGGGTTTTCCTTCTGCCACAGCGAGAGCGTGCCGAGGCCGAAAGGCTCGGTAGCCTGCGAGACACCGCCCTGAGTCTGTGCCACCGGAACATCCCAGTAGATTGCCGAGGCGTCAATGGTGACGGATGCGGCGGTCGGAGGAGTGCCTGCGAACACCGTGGCGATAGCTGCGAGAGAAATCTCGAACTGGTAGGAGCGGTTCGACGCGAGAGCGGGGATCGCACCGAGGCCGGTGGAAGGATCGATCTCCAGCGGGACATCGAGGAAGAAGTGTGCGCCGGTCGTGGGAACGGAACTGAACTGTCGACCCGTCTCCGGGTCGGAGAGCTTGCCCACGGCGGATGCAAGACCGGCACCCATGGCACCGTACTTGTTCACGAGATACCATTCGTAACCGGTGAGGGGGGCCACGAGGTTCTGACCCGCCGCATTCTTGAACGTGATGTTCGTAATGAGGTTCCACGGAGCGTCCGCCGTGTAGGTCGGTGCACCACCCGAGTTCGTCAGCGTGATCTCCAGTCGGAGAGCCTTGAGGTAACCGACAGCGGGAACCTGTACCGGAGTACCGGGGGGAGTGACCGGAGCGGCTGCGGCCAGCGCAACGTTCGGGACAGAGAAGCTCTGACGCTCACTCACACGCGATGCGATAGTGAACGGGAGAGCAACGGCGGATTCAGCCATTGTTATATCCTTTGCTTTCTTTGTGTGAGTGGGTTAGAAACCTAGGAGGATCCAAGCTTTCGACCACTTGGAATCCGGCTTGGACAGCGCCACAAGATGCAGCGTTCCAAACAGTACTACGGTGTAAAGGAAGATGATTAGCGCGACCGTGCCGCTAATCTTGAGCACTGGGATAGCGCCGTTCATTCTTCACCCTTTCGTCTTAACGAGTGAACGCCGACAAGTCTCATAACAAGACTTGTCGGCGTTCTGTCTGCTATTGCAGTCCCCAGTATATCTCAGCGCCGCGTATTCACAATCATGAGCGGCAACTTTCCCTGAGTATCAACGTAGACGAAATCGTGCTGATCTCGCAATGAACCGATTGCCGCCGCTGTCTCTCGCACATCACCGCCGAGTTCTGCGAGCGTCGCAAGATCACCCTTCCGACCCGTCTTCCCAATAAACGCGTGACTTGCGCTCTGCGGAATGATCACCGGGATATGCGCAGGGCGCTGTGTCGCACTCACGTACGTAAGCCCGAGCGCACGCCCCATAAAGTTCGCGTCACCGATCTTGTTCGCAAGCCCGAGCCGGTTCGCAATCCACAGCGTCTCGTCAACACCGACCGCCCATCCGCCGTCATGGTAGATGCGGTCGAGGGCGTCATCGAACACCTCAGCCTGCGCATCGACCATGGTACGAGTGCTGTCGCTGTTCTTCGGCGCGAGCATGATCCGGTTCGCTCCCGGCTTCGGGGCGAACACGGTCTGCCGGGCGTAGTGCTTCGCAAACTCAGACTTGAAAATCGGGTCGCGAGGCTTGGTGACGAACACCACTGAATGCGCTCGGTAGTCTAGAATGCGGAGCAATAGCTCTGTCTTCCCACTACCCGTCTGCCCATTAATGAACACGTGTTCACCCTGTTCCCACCGACGCCTGAACATGCGTTCAAACTCTGCCCATGTCGGGCGGGGGTACTCAGCCATTCTTACCTACGTTACTCTGGCCCGGAATCGGCAGACCGGGAATCAGTGTCGGGTCCCCACTGTCGGGGAGCGGTGCACCGGGGATGTCTCCAGTCTCAGTGCGTCGCGGTTCACGCTGCGGCTTGTCAACAGCTTTCGCCATGAGTTCCGCACGCCCCACCGCGACGACTGATCCAAGCGCCATGACGTGCGCGAAGATGAATGCTGCGGTGCCGCCAGTAGTACCGGCACCTGCAATCATCTTCGCAAGCTTGGGTGCGGATGCGAGTGCATCCGCGTTCGTCTCCTTGAGCGCTTCGGTACGGTTCGCCCATTCGGTAGCAGTCTCGTGCATACCCGTCATGACGAGTCCAAGCGCAACCATTTTGTATGCGCTCTCCAGCGTGGCGAGTGCTTGCCGCACGTCGGCGGTCGGTGTCGCGCTCTTCTGACTGGTTGGCGGTGTCGTCTTGTTACGCGAGCCGGGCGGTCGTCCGCGCGGCGCGGTCTTCGTGTCGTTGATTGTGAACTTTGTCGGTGGCGTGATCTTGTCGTCAGGCATTTTTTCCTCTCAAGGGTTTAGCGGTTGCCCCAGTCAGCGCGACTGCGGAACAGCGGGTGAACCTTCTGCGATACCGGCTCGCTATCGACAACGAGTTCATCTTCACCGTCATCGTCTACGTCATCGATTTCCGCATCTTCGAGCGCTTCAAAGTTCTCGTCAACCGCATCGATGATTTCCTCATCAACTTCCGCAAGTTCGTCAACCGCGTCCATAGCGTTCTCAGCTGCGAACTTCGCTTCCCATGCTGTCTGATCGATCGTCATGACTCGCTCTTCAAGGCGCGTCACTCGCTCAACGATGTCAAGCTCGGTTGCGATAACTACAGCGTCTACGGCGTCATCGTCGCTCTCACCGTCGTCGGTCGTATCGACAATCACGACGGTATCGCCCGCGTCAACGTCAGGCGTATCACTCTCGGTATCGATCTCGATAACCGCATCCGGTTCAGTGTCCGGGTCAATCTCGGGGGTCATTCGAACTCCATTCGCTACGACGCTTGACAAGCGTTCCCACGTCTGTAGTATAGGCAACGCCGGGAGCAACCGCTACCCCGGAAACGCCGAAAACCGGGGCGGCTTATGCTCAACCGGCGTTGCTGTTTATAACTGTAAAGGACAACACCCATGACCACCAATAACTCCGCCGTTGCAGTCAAGTCGATCTCTCGCGACGAACTCGACACCCCCGTCACGTGGGAAGAGGCCAGCGCGTTCCACGGCATCACCGACAAGGACGTGTTCGTTGCGTCCATCTACACGGTGCTGAACAAGGACAAGGACGCGCTCCTCGAGGTCCCGTTCATCATCCGCAAGGTGTCGTTCAAGGCAGAAGAGCGTTTCGCCAGCGAGTTCGCAATCATCCACCTCGTCACGAAGTACCCCGTCAAGGGAGCTTCGCACTTCGTGATGACGGACGGTTCTACCGGCATCTGCGCACAGCTCATGAAGTTGGTCGATGAGCGGATCGCTGACGGGCACCCGACGCCCGACGAGGGAATCGTCATCGCGAACGGTCTGCGCAAGTCGGACTACCTCATCGCGGAAGGTGAGAACGCGGGCCAGCCCGCAACGACGTACTACCTCGCGTAAACGATGAGCGGGGCACGGTTCCTACACCGTGCCCCGCTCTTACACCGTTGGCACTAGAGAAAGTACACTGTTGGCACTCACACCGCAAGAACGCTACGCACGCGAGGTAGCAAGCGCCAAAGCTCTAGGATTCGCAACGCCGTATGACCGTCGTAAAGCCCGCGCCAAAGAGCGCGGGTTTTCTTCACCCCGAACCGAACGCACCGCATCGGAACAACGCCGCAACACTCCCCGCGACTATGCGCTCGAACGCGAACGCGCAACCATCCGCGCACGCTCACGCGGGTTCAAGAGCTTGTCGGAACAACGCCGTTACAACAAACAAGCTGGAACTGATAAGGCTAAGGCTCTCGCATACTTCGGTATCAGCGAGAATAAGTTCAACACTATGCGTCGCGAAAATCGCCACTGGTCAAAAGAGTATCCGCAACTCCAGTGGACCGCGATTAACACATACGACATAGACCGTGATAAAGCCGTGCACGACTGGTCGCTACGACGAGTCGGATATATCGTCTATTTCAATCGCGAT
>Ga0065714_10065301_pt1 | contig 11046 bp, 7 predicted proteins | sample MisRhiReplicate2_FD_59101 | JGI IMG/M metagenome (GOLD analysis project Ga0065714, IMG submission 59101) | Miscanthus rhizosphere microbial communities from Kellogg Biological Station, MSU, sample Rhizosphere Soil Replicate 2: eDNA_1 v2... | ecosystem: Host-associated > Plants > Roots >... | reverse complement strand
CCGGCGGCTTGGATCTTGGCTTCGAGCGACTGCGGTTCCATGAACTCTCCAGGTGGACGGGGTAAACAGCTTGCGCATGCTACCCCATCAACTCAGCTTCCGTTAGGGGGCCGGAGCGAATTCCGCATCTACGGTCGCGGCCAGTGCCCGTTGGGCGATCTCGGCCTTCTCGTCGTCCATCTTCCGGACCAGGGTTACGGCCCAGCGGCGTACGCCCTCGAGCACGTACCCAGCCTTGGCGCCTTGTGTCATGGCGGCATAGGCCTCCGACTCGTCGTTGAAATAGGCGATCGCCTGGCCCACCCGATCGATCTGGGTGGCAGTAGCCACCTTGTTGAGAATGGCGTCGAACATTGATTGCACGCGTGCTGCGTTGGTGGCCATGACTTAGAACTCCTCTGTGATGAGAACACTGCCTGCTTCAAGCTGTGCGGCACTGGCGGCGACTTCGGACCCCCACTGGAACGTGACGGTGCCAGAAGTGGTGCAGTCGATGAAAATCTCGGCGGTGAGATGACACATGTCACCGACAACGCCGTTGCCGCTGGTGATAAGACCGTACGAACCTGCGATGTTCTTGACCACGGTGGACAACGGTGAGGTGTTAGCGCGATTGATACCGCCCTCGATGTAGCCCACAGCCGTGCCTGCGGCACCGCCGCTGCTCACCATCTGCAGCTTGCAACCGGTCGTAGTCGCGGCCGAGCTGTACATGCCGATAATCTTCAGCAGGTATTTCTTGCCTGCGACGACTGAGACCGACCAGCTGGCAATGTCCGCCGCGGTGGTCGAGCTTGAACTGACCGGACTGGCCAATACTGCAAGGGTCTTCTTCTTGCTGGAGTACGCACCGACGAAGGCGGTATTTGCTGCCTTGGTGCTGCTATCCGTCGTCGCCGGCGTCGGCACTAGTGGCGATGAAACGAATGTCCAGATTCCCGTCGGGCGATCGACGTTGACCGAGGCCCCGATCTGGGTGCCGGCATCTGCGTGGTGACGTAGCGACAAGGTGCCGCCACCGTTCGCCACGCCCGTCTCGTCACCCACCAGCTGCCACTGCCAGCGGTTCAACCCACCGCGCCGCCATGCGACGGTCGCTGTTTGCTGCGGCGAAGCATCTGAGTCAATGAGCAGACCCGACACACCGCCAGCGGCATAGATCGTCTGGATCCCACCCCAGGAGTTCGCTGCTCCGAGCAGCGCCGTTTTCATCGCCTGCACGAAGCCGGTGGTCGCACCCTTGGTGGTGTTGTCGCCTGCGGTTGCCGTCGGGAACGTCGGCGTCTGGGTGAAGCCCACGATTTGGGTTGCGCGCGGAATGATCCAGGCAGTGCCCAGGAGTGCGCCGGCATCACTGTAGGCCGCGGCAACCAGGCTCGAGCCGGCATCTGCACCAGCTTCGGTGTTGTTGCTGCTGTGCATGCTCCAGCGGATGACACCACCGGTATGGAACGTCAGGCGCTTGGCATAGCCGTTGTCGCCGTCGAGCTTGAGGTATGTGTCGACCGCTTGGCTCACGCGGCTAACCACGGTGTCGCGCGCGAACGTCTGGATGGCAGTCCAGATGTTGGCCACACTGAGGGAAGCTCCGTCGCCCCCACCGCCAGCCATGGCATCGAGCGCTTTCTGCGCCCAGTGGAAGGCGGAGTACAACCCGCCGGTCACGACGACATCTTCCGGTGTGTTGGCCCAGTCCTCAGCGAGATCCCGCGCCGCTTCGGCTGCGGTCTTAGCCGTGGTCGCGTCGGTGGCGGATGTAGCGGCCGCGGATGCGGAACCAGCTGCTGCTGTAGCACTCCCATCCGCTGCGGTTGCAGAAGCTGTTGCCGCGGCTTGTGCGGTTTCCGCCGCGGTCTTTGCCGTGGTGGCATTGGTCGCAGCCGTGGACGCAGTCGTGGCGCTACCGTTGGCCAACACTGCCTTGGTGTTCGCCGAGGTCGCCGAAGCGGCCGCGCTCGAGGCACTCGCTGCCGCAGCAATCTTCGAGGCATTCGCTGCAGTGGCTGACGCCGCGGCGGCTTCCGCTGCCGCATCGGCGGCTTCCGAGAACACCTCGATCGGCTGTTCGAGCGCCGACGGATTCAGCGCTTGTGCCGCCGGGCAGTACACCAGGTAGGTCTCGCCATCCTGGTAGACAAGCGGATAGCGGCCATCACTTTCTGGTCCACCCGTCGGGGTGCCGTTGAGCCATGCAGCCAACAATTCAGCAGGAGTGGACATGCAATTCCTTAGTAACCAGTGACGTCGAGGATGAGGGCGTCGGCGCTGTAGTGGCCGTAGGTTGGGTGCAGGTAGAGCTGTTCTGCGGGGAACGGGTGATCCGACCAGTCGTCGTAGTTGCCAAGGTCGTACCAGCCCATCTGGATCACATTGCTATTGACCGACACCCCGCCGCGATCGAAGCGCGTGCGGAAGTACGTGTTGCCTTCCGGACTGGGGATGCCTTCGGTCTTGTAGTTGCGGTGGAATTCCCAGGCCGACTTCAACATCACCACCGCGTATGTCTTGCCGGTCGGCAAGGTCAGCGACGCCGGCGTTACCGTGACGTTGTCATCGAGGAGGCGCCCAGCGAAGCGCGCGTACTGCATGCTGCTGTCAAAGCACAGCTGTCCCGCGGCGTTGTAGATCTGCAGCCCGTAGTTGCCTGGCTGCGCCGTCGGCACATCAAACACGTAGTACGTGACCACCGCACCCGGTGTTCCGCGCAGGTTCCAGTTCATGCTGCCGCCGGTGAACACTGTGCCACCGAACACCGCGGTATTGGTGGTGCAGCGAATCGCCAGCATTGGCGACACCGGGCCGGCGCGAGTCACCGAGCCATAGCCGTCAGCATCCAGCGTCACCGTACCGGTAGCGCGCACCGCCAGGCTGCGAAACGTGTCATCGATGACGTACGTGCCGGAGTCTGGGTTCTGCGCGTAAAAACCTGCAGGCATGTCAGTACCCCAGTACGGTGATGAGGGTGTCCTGCCGGTACTGGTCTTCCCAGGCGGCATCGAAGGTCCACGACACCGTAGTGCCAGAGATGGTCACCACCGGGTAGTAGCCGACGTTGAGGCTGCTCTTGAGTGCGATGCCCTCGCGGTTACTCAGACCCGGCACCACCACGGATCCGTCGACCTTGCCCGTCTGGAACGTGGACAACACCGTCAACAAGCGTGAGCTCAAGCTGCTCCACTGCAGGGTGCCGTCCGGGTTGTAGCACTCAAGACCGGCGGGCATTACCAGACTCCCAATCGGACACGCATCGTGCCCGCAGCGTCGTACACGCGCATGTTGTTGCCGCTGTACTCGAGACGCGCACCACCACCGGGCTTCACGATCGAGAACTTGTCGGCGGCCACGATGAAGCTGGCGCTATCGCCATCGTTGACCGAGGTCACGCCGGAGACGTAGCCGTTGACGTCGAGCTTGATGTTCCAACTGGCCTGCAGGACGCTAACGCCAGACTCGGTGGTGGTCACTCGGGCATCGAGAGTCTCCACGGCGTTGGCCGTCTCGAGACCCGACAGCTTGTAGCCGGTGGCAACATCGCCTTCCTGGAACTGGATGTTGTCGACCTCGATGAAGATCGAACCAGCACCGCCTGCCATCAGGCGCGCAGGGAACACACCTGCTGCCACGGCACCTGCCGGTGCGGTTGCTGTCAGCACATAGCGCCCGAAGACCGACGAGCTGACGGCATTGCCCAGCGACGACGGCGTGGAGATGATGCCGCCAGAGGCATTGATCCACTGGATGTACATCGCGATCGTGCCAGTCGCCGTACCGCGGGCATACGCCGATAGCGTGTACTTCTTGCCGGCGATCACGGTCGGGCGATTGGTCGTTGGCGCGCGCGCCTCGATGTAGTGACCCGCCGCACCCGCTGTTGCCGCCAGGCGAATTGACTGGGAACCCACTGGCAACAAGGTGGCGGGGAACGTGGTGACCAGGCCCGTGGCACCTGACGACGCCGGCGTCCAGAAGACGCTGCCGTTCTCGAAGCTCGAGTTGAGCAGCAGGTTGTCACCGCCAGACTCACCCAAGCTGGCCGTCAGATTGGTGATGCTCGTGGCCTGCGACGCCATGGCGCCATCAATGTCATCGACCCGCGTGGTCAGCGTGCCTACCGCAGAGGACGTCGCCGCCAACCCCGTGGTGGGATTGTTGATCGTGTTCTGCAGGGCGGTGATCGCCGTCCCCTGCGAGGTATTCACGCCTTCGGCCGCACTCACGCGCGTCGACAGCGCGCTGACCGCCGAGGCGGTAGCACTGACGCCGGTGGTCGCGTTGTTGACGGTGTTCTGCAATGCCGTGATCGCAGTGCCCTGCGACGTGTTGACGCCTTCCGCCGCGGTGACGCGGGTGGTGAGCGCCGACAGGCCATTGGCCGTTGCAGTCACGCCGGTCGTGGAATTGTTGACCGTGTTTTGCAGCGAGGTGATCGCGCTGCCCTGGGAGGTGTTGACACCTTCCGCGGCAGTCATGCGCGTGGTCAGGCCCGAGACCGCCGTCGCCGTCGCCGACACACCAGTGGTGGCGTTGTTCACCGTGTTCTGGAGTGTGGTGATCTGGCTCGACTGGGTGGTGTTGACGCCTTCGGCCGAGGTCACCCGCGTGGTCAATGCCGACAAGGCCGATGCCGTGGCGGTGACGCCACTGGATCCATTGACCACCGTTTGCAGGTCGACGACGTCCTCGCTGATCGCGTCGATCGAATCTTCGGTGCTATTGACGCGGGTTGTCAGGCCGGCAATCGCCGTGGCGTTGGCGCCAATGCGCGCGTCGCCGCAGTAGGCCCAGGCCGAACCAGTCCAGCGGTACTGCTTGTAGCCGTCGTCCGAGTCGAACCACATGTCGTTGACGTTGTCGGCCGTCGGGGCGCCCGGCTGCACGAAGATCCGGTTCTTGCCCATATCGGGCATCGCAACCCACGCATTGAGCGTGAGGTTGTAGGAATACGGCTTGTTGCCGTCATCGCTATCGAACCAGAGATCGCCATCAGTACGGTCCAACAGGGGCGGCGCCGTTGGTTGGACGAACACCTTGTTGGCGTTGACGACGCTGCTCTGCAGCGTGGTGATGTCCGAAGACATCGACTCAATGCTGTTCTCGTTGGCGGTGACGCGGGTATCGAGCGCCGAGATCGCCGAGCCGTAGCCACCGGTGCCGGTGTCCATGGAGTCGACCTGGCTCTGGAGCGAGGTCAATGCCGAGCTGTGCGAGGTGACGGTGCCTTCGACCACGTCCACGCGCGCGGTCAGGCTGCCCACTGCGCTGGTGTTCGCGGACAGATCACCTTCGGCGTCCGTCATCCGCGCACCGAGCGAGTTGATCGAGGAGGTGAACGCCTCGTTCTTGTTGGAGCTGGTGATCATCTCGTTGATCAAGCCGCTCTCAACATTGCCCACGCGCGAGCTGAGTTCCGTGCTCGAGGTTGACAGGGCGGTGACCACGCCATCGATTGATTCGACCTGCGTTGTCAGTTCGGTCAGTGCGGAGCCCTGTGCATCGAGGCCGGTCTCGGCATCCGACAGGCGGGCATCCAGGTCGGTAACCGAGGAGCTCACCGCAGTGAGACCATCCTCATTGCTGGTCACGCGGGTGGTCAGCGACTCGAGCGCCGTGGCCTGGCCGGCGATCGCTTCCATGACACCGGTGCGCTCACCCAAGCCCTTCGGGGTGTCGTTGACCACGGTGACGTAGTAGTCCTGCCACTGGCGCCCGGAGACCGGCAGGACCTCGAGACCGCCGCCCTTGCCGGCAAGCCCGCAACCGATCAGCAGGTAGGGGCGGGAACCAGTGACATTCGCATAGGCGAACGCACCGCACAGCTCCATGGCCGCGGTGAGGTCGGTCTGCTTGATGCCGTGGTGATCCTGGCTGACCAGGATGAAGGGATCATGCTCGGTGAGGGCCAGCAGGGCATCGCGCAGGTTGTTGCGCTCACCGACGCTGGAGAACACGTCGAAGCGATCGGCACTGGCCAAACTGCCATCCAGGGCGAAGCGGACCAGGGTCAAGCCGCGCTGGAAGGTGTGCACCGGGGTGGTATTGCCGGCCAGGCGCAAGCCCGGCGGCAGTGGGCTGCCGACGGTGTCGTAGGTATCCGAGCCGCTGTGATGGGTGATGCGCCACTGCTGCATGGTGCCGACCTGGGAATCCAGGGCGGTAACCGCAGCGGCCATCGTGTCGATCTCGTCCTCGGTCGACGTGACCCGGGTCTCAAGCGACTGCACCGCATCGGAGAACGTCTCCTCGATGCCAATGACACCATCCATCCACGGCGACGGGCCCACCTGCTCAGCGAGCTTGGGCTCGAGCTGCGGCCGCAACAGCCAGGCTTTCGGGTAGCCGGCGTGGCAGCTGGTGATCCAGAGCTGGATCTGGACCTGCGCGCCATCGGCGGCCACCGGGATCTCACCCCAGACCCGGGTCCACTCGCTGAGGCGCGCGCTCGGCGCAGTGTCAGTGACCTGACCAATCAGGCCGAAGCCAATCTCGGCACCAGTGCCATCGAACAAGCGCCATTCCAGGCGCACGGTGCAGTATTCCGCGGCGATGTAGCCCGACAGGATGTAGCTGCCGAGATCCTCGACCGGGATGTTGATGCTGCGCACGCCGGCGTTGCCGGCCGGGATCTCGTCCTGGAACAGGCTCAACGCGTGCATGCCGGCGGGCAGCGCGCCCGGGGCGATCGGAGCGTGGTCGCGGTCGAGCTGCGCATCCAGCCAGCCATCGCCGCGCGAGAACAGGGTCCAGCCGCGGGTGTTGACCGCGAACGCGGGGTTCGGCGCGAAGTTGCCGGTGCTGCTCAGCGAGGACCGCAGGCTGGTGCGCTCTTCGCTGGCAATCTCGATCGCATCTTCGGTGCTGTCCACCCGGGTGCTGAGCACCGAGGTGGCTTCCGCCTGCGAGATCAGCCCGGTCTCGGTATCGACCACGCGCGCGTCCAGTTGTTCGAACGACTGGCTGAGTACGAACTGCTGGTCTTCGTTGGAGCTGATGCGCGTCTCGAGGCCTGAGATCGCACCGCCGGTGATCGCCACCTGGTTCAGCGCGTCATCGACGTGGGCATCGAGGACGGTGAGGAACTCGCTGTTGGCGGTGACCGTGCCTTCGACAATCTCGGTGCGCGACTCGAGCAACTGCATCGATTCGCTCTGCGCCGCCAGGCCCAGCTCGGTGTTGTAGACCTGGGTGGTCAGGTCGACCACGTTCGAGGCCACCGCGGCGATGTCGTCACCGTTGCTGGTGACCGTGGCGCTCAGCACATTGAGCGCAGTCGCCTGCCCGGCCAGGGTGCCATCGAGCGATTCGATCGAGGCATCGAGTTCGACAATGTGCTGCGCGATGGCGGTGACGCCGTCCTCGTCAACGGTCACGCGCGCGGTCAATTCATCCAGCGCGGTGGCCAAAGCCGTGACATAGGTCCCATCGCCGAGCTGCACCAACAGGGCATCGAGGTCCTGGCGGACCGAGGCATTGTCACCACCGATCGAACCGATCTGGTCGTTGAGCCCGGCCAGCACCACATCCAGCTGGTCCTGGGTCACAAACGTCGGGATCGCCGCGAGGATCCCATCGACCACCGTGCTGAGCGTGTCGACTTGGGCTTGCAACGCGGCCTGGCTCGTGGCCGTGGCGAAGTAGGACTCGTCGCGCAGCGCCGCGCTACCCAGTTCCAGCAGCGCGCGCTGCGCCGGCACATCCGCTGCCTGCAGCAGGGCGATGCCTGCATCGCTGGCGCTGAGCATCAGCTCGCTGGCGGCGACCAACAGGTCGAGCTTCGCGTACAGCGCCGCGATCTCGTTCTGGAATTCGACCAGGTCCTCGACCGGAGTCAGGTGATCGGCCACCGCCCGGATCGCATCCAGGTTGCGGTGGACTGCCTGCACCACCTCATAGGAGTTGGTCAGGAACTGGTCGAGGGCCGCGCTCGGCGGCGTGCCACCGATGCCGCCGGGCACTGCCATCAGACCCAGCCTCCCTGCTCGAAGCGGGTGTTCTCAGGCTCGTTGTGCTGGTCCCAGGTGTTGGCATTCTCGTGCTGCGAGCACTCACCTTCGAAGGTCGCCATGAAGCCCTGCGCCTTGGCCAGTGCACCTTCCATGCTCATCGAGCCGTACACGCCGCCGGCGATGTGCGCCAGGAACGCAGCCTCGAGCTCGATCGGCAGACGCAGCTCGATCTCTTCGGGCGCGGTGGGGTTGACCGGCAACGGCGCGTGGCGCGCGCGGTACTCGATGCGGTAGCGATCGCCGGTCTTGGGGTAGCCCATGCGGACCGTGTCGTAGCTGGTGATGAACCAGCTGAGGTCATCGTGCCGGCGGTTGAGCGGCAGCTCGTCACCCGTCAGGACATCAGTGATGCCGACTACCTTGAGCACGTCGCCGGTGAAGGCGTCGAACGCCGAGTCCTTGATGAACTTGTTGAGCTCGGTCGAGCTGGAGGTTTGCGCAAACGCAGTGCGCAACGGGTACTCGAACAACCCGTCGACCGTCTCCAGCTCGAGGGTCCGGAGCTGCAGCGGGAAGCGCGTGTACAGCGCCACCAGCGCATTGCCGATGTGGTGCACCAGCTTGGGCACGTTCTCGACCGGGACGCTGCCAGAACCGGTGCCGGCGATCGACAGCTCCGACAACGGACCGTAGGACAGCTTCTGCAGTGCGTCGGCGAGATTCATGGAGGCCCGGTCTTGAAGGTGGAGACCGGGCCAGTATAAATGGACCCCTACACTACATAGGAGCTGAGGCCTCCACTTTCCCGCTCGGGCTCATCAATTTCCCAGCGACCGTTGTCCTTGGCGACCATCGGCGTCTCCTCACTCGGGCGCCACGCGCCCAGGCACTCCAGCATCGAGATCGTGTCGGCGCAGTCGTCGTTCTTGGTCTTGAAGCCCAGCGGGGTCGCCGAGGTGATCTCCTCGACGTGCGCCGCCACCACGCTGTGGGTGCGCAACTCCTCGGGGTAGTAGATCTTGCCCTGCTTGAACAGCGGCACCGCCAGCTGGAAGCGGGCGATCTTGTCGACGTCGGGGCGCACGCCCGGGTTCTGGGCATTGCCGTGGCTGGCCAGGGTGAACCACACGTTGCGGCTCATCATCTCGCGCTGTAGCCAGGGCACGAAGCCACCCTGCTGGCCGGTGACCTCGACGCCGACGTTCATCGGCCGGTACAGGGAGACCAGGCGGAACAGCTCGTCCACCGACTTCTCCATGGTCTGGCGCTCACGGATGCCGTCCACCCAGAACCAGTCGCCGTTGTTGTTGAAGGCCCAGACCGAGATGACACTAAAGTCGGCGCCCTTCTTCTCCGAGGTCGACCAGTCCGTGGTGATGTAGAAGTTGAACCGGCCACGGTTGGCCAGGAGCTGGGCCCGGCTGTACCAGCGGATCTCCGCCGCGGTGACCAGGCGGTCCTCATCGCTCATGATCCGGAGCATCAACTCACGTTGGAACGCGTCGAGTTGGCCCGTCTGCTTGCTGAGCTCGTACTGTTCCAGCACGAAGTCATAGGTGAAGCGCTCGGCCCACGCGCCGCGGAACTCTTCCCGGGTACAGGGGAATCGATCGCAGATGGGCCAGACGTTGACCTCCCACGCGCCCGACTCGACCGCCTCGTACAGGATGTCGTTCTTGTTGAAGGGCGTCCCGTTGAACACGATCTTGCGCTTGGTCGGGTCGAGCGCGTAGTCCACGCCCTTGTAGACCGTGTCCTTGATGGCGACCATCGCCGCCTTGGACTTGGCATCGTCGTCCGACACCAGGTCGTCCAGGACCGCCAGGGTCGGGCGCTTACCGAAGATCTTGGTACCGCGCAGGCCGGTCTTCGCACCGAACATCTTGACGCCCAGCCGGTGCCCGTCGCGGTTGACGAACTCCAGGTAGTTGTCGGTGAAGGTGGCTTCGGGGATCCAATACTGCAGGAATTCCGAGTTGCGGTAGCGGAACTCGATGTTCTTGCGCGCCGACTTGACGCCGTTGTCCATGGAGTCGGAGATGTAGATCATCCCCGAGATCTCGCCGAAGCCCTCGATCTCGCCAAACACGGCGATGTAGAGGACCAGGTACTCACAGAACAGGGTGGTCTTGGCCAGGCCGCGCGAGCACAGATTGGCCAGGCGGGTCTTGGGTCCGGCCAGGGCATCCAGCATGCGCATGTGCACGACCGGGCTGGCGTGCGACTCGCCCTGCTCCCCGTTGACCAACTTGATGAAGCTGACGTAGTTGAGCGAGAACACGCTCGGGACGTAGGCACCATCGTTGAGGAAGCTGTAGTCGACCTTGTCCAGCCAGTCGTCGACGGTCGGCGCCTTGCTCAGCTTCGGCTTGGGCCCGGGGAGCAGGCCATCCTGCTGGACCTCATCGAGCGGGGTGGCGCCCCGCATCCGCCGCATGATGTCGCGCGGGTCCCGGTGCAGGGCGGTGCTCATGCGTCGCTACCGATCGGGTCGAACAGGGAGGGCCGGCGGGTGGTCGGCGCCGGCACGTCGCGGGCCTCACCTTCCTCGCTGGCCGCCGGACTCGCTGCGCTCGCCGGCGTGGCGACCGGCTCAGCCTCGCGCCGCAGGAAGAGGGAGGGAACGGCCCCCTCCGGGACCCGGCACTCGAGCGTGGTGATCGCCCCCGCCGCCGGCCCGCGGTGCACCAGGTCCCCGGCATCCAGAGGAATGGCGGAGCCGACGTCCGTTTTCGGCGCGACGGGCTGTGCTGCCGCGGGCATGGGTGCCGGGACTTCGGTGAACTCGGCATCGATCGTCAGCTGCTGCCGTGCAATCTGCCGTGCTGGAACCCCCGAGGCGATCGCTTCCTGCTGCTGCCGGGCCAGCTGGTTCATGGTCGCCATCAGGTCGGCGATCCCACCCCCATTCTTGACGCCCACCTCGAGCTCAACCTTCTTGACCTCCGGCGGCTTCAGGTGGGTCAGGATGCTGTTGGCCGCGTCCGAGCGCACCTTGTCCGAGACATCCGGGTCGGTCATCAGCTCGAACTGGGTGTTGATCGCGCGCTGGTAGATGTCGCGGTTCAGCAGCCAGGACGGGGTGATGCTCTGCTCGAGGATC
>Ga0065714_10003512_pt1 | contig 11052 bp, 9 predicted proteins | sample MisRhiReplicate2_FD_59101 | JGI IMG/M metagenome (GOLD analysis project Ga0065714, IMG submission 59101) | Miscanthus rhizosphere microbial communities from Kellogg Biological Station, MSU, sample Rhizosphere Soil Replicate 2: eDNA_1 v2... | ecosystem: Host-associated > Plants > Roots >... | reverse complement strand
TTGTTCCCAAATCAAGCGTTGAAGCTGCCAATTGAATGGCTGCCGGACCAGCATCACAAAAACTTTGATCAGGCCCGGCATCTGGAGGCGTTGCAATTTCTCCATTTATCGTTACGTCAATATCATCAGATGTCTCAGGACATGCTCCCTCAGCGGCAATTGTATATCTAAAAATATAATCACCCGGAATCAAACCTGTAACCGATGCGCTATTATTTCCTGTTGTTGTTACTATCGGTGTATTTGGCCCTGAAACATAAGTCCAGGTTCCTGTACTGCCATCGTTTCCTGTTAAATAAAGTGGTCCAACCAAACAAGTGTCATAATCAGATCCTGCAGCAGCTGGTTCTGTTACTTTTATGCTTACCTGATCCTTACTTTCCGGGCAATTCACTCCCGTAAATGTGGTCCATTCTAAAATATATTCTCCTGTTATTAAATTTGATAATGTTGAGACTGGTGATCTTAGATCAGAAAAAACAGGTGAATTTGGTCCTGAAATTAATGACCATATCCCGTCTCCTATTGTTGGGCTTGTTGCTGCCAGTGTCACACTGGTTTGATTACATACGGCCTGATCTGGTCCGGCAACAGCTGTAGATGGAGCTTCATTTATATTTAATTGTACAGAATCTGATGAAGCAGCACAAACACCTCTCGAAATAGTCCATTTGTATACCCATGAACCACTAGTTAAACCAGTAATTGTTGTGACAGGACTTGACGGATTTGTAATTATTGGTCCATCTCCTCCACTTACAAATTCCCATAAACCCGTTTCTCCGGCTGCCGGCGCATTACCCGATACGGTTACGGTGCTGTCGCAAACGCTTTGATTTGGTCCGGCCTGAGCAACGGTAATAGTCGGCGCAATTGTTATGTCAACAGTGTCTTCGGCATCGTAACATCCGACATTAGTAACTTTCCATTGAAATGAATAATCACCATTGCTCAAACCTGTAACTGTTGTATTAAATTGATTTGGAGTTGTTATAGTTGTGGCAGCACCCGAAATCTGAGTCCATAAACCACTTCCCGGAGATGGATCATTTGCAGTCAAAGTTATGGATGAGGTACCTGTTGGAGCACATTGGTCAGGACCGGCATCTGCATTGGCACCTTGTGAATTATTGGTGTTAACATCTACAGTATCAAGAGATCCACCACAACCATTGGAAATAGTCCAGGTAAAAGTATAAACGGTATTCGCAGCTAATCCTGTTGCAATGGCACTGGGATCGTGCAGATCACTAAAGCTGATTCCTGAACTTGGAGAAACACTCCACGTTCCTGTTTCACTGCTTGCTACAGCATTTGCTTGCAATTGAACAGGCGTTCCATAACAAATAGACTGGTCATTACCGGCATTTGCAGGCGTTGGTGTAGCACTCGAAACCAAAACTTCAGAAATACTTTGTGTTACATCACAGGCGGCACCGCCTGAGATGGTCCATCTAAACTCATATTGCCCGTTTACCAACGAAGAAACAGTTGTTGTTGGATCATTTATATCTGAAAATACTGCTGTAGACGGACCTGAAGCCTGTGACCATTTCCCTCTTCCCCGGGTAGGAATATTTCCTGCCAAAACAGCTGTAGTTAAATTACAAGCCAAAACCTGGGTTGTACCAGCATTTGAACCCGCGGGTTGAGCCGAACTTACAATAGCAACATCATCATAAACAGTCTCACACAAACTTCCCGGATTTGGATTTTTTATAACTCTAACGATATACGTACCGGAAAATATCAATTGATCAACAACAAAACTATTGCCTGAAAAATTAACTAATGGTGTTGGATAAGAAGGATAAGGAGGATTTAAAATAGGATTTACTACTGGTCCGTTAACAATTTGCCAGCTTGTTTGTCCGCTCCCAACAGAAGTAACAGGAATCGTCGCTGCGAAAACATTACAACCTAATGACTGATCCGCACCCGCTGTTATTGCTATTAGTTCTTCTAAAACAACGGTATACGTTCCTGTTGAAACACATCCGGTAACACTATTGCTTAAAGTATATAAAAAAGTATATGTTCCTAAGGTAGTCATACCCGTGACTAATGTAGAGGGAGAAGTCGGATTAATAATAGTAGCTGTTGGTCCGCCTGTTTGTGTCCATTGTACTGTTTCATTAACATACAACGGCACTGTTCCCTGCAAAACAGTTGAGGTTCTTCCATCACAAAAATAAGAGGATACATCAGCAACGTCGGTAACGTCAGCTGTTGGAGCCGGAACTATAACTGTTACCTCATCAAATCCGTTGGCACAAGTACCTTCAACCGTCCATCTAAAGACATAAGTTCCTTCAATCAGTCCGTTTACGCTTGTATTATTATTGTTGGCATTACCAAAAGTTGGAACATTCGGACCAGAAACAACCGTCCATGTACCTTGTTGCTGTCCTGGGGTATTACCTCCAAAACTACCATTTAAATTTACGTTTTGCGTTGCAGAATAACAATTGGAAAGTGTAATATCAGTTCCTGCGGTCACTGGCTCTACACCTCCTAAAGTAGAAATTACAATCTCATCAACAGAATTGCAACCTGAAGGATTTGATATAGTCCAGATTAATAAAGTATTTCCAGATGAGGCTCCAGAGATCGTAATAGTTGAATTTGGTGAATTGGGATTGTTAATTGTAATTCCTGCATTATTTGAACCATTTATACTCCAGCTTCCAGTTTCATTGGATGCAGGTACATTGCCATTTAAAGCATAAGTACCCTGGCAATATGTTTGATTAACACCTCCATTGGCAAAAGTAACCGGCAAAATCGTAATCAAAACATCGTCAGAAACAGTTGATCCATCTGCACATTGAGCTGTTAATCTAAATCCATATGTATTTCCGGCTGCGGCTCCTTTTACTAAAGCCTGAACCTGATTTGGAGTAGTTATATTGACCGCATTCCCTGATATCTGAGTCCACGACGGGTTTTGCAGATAATTGGCTCCTACATCAGCATTTGCAGTACCAAATAAATAAAATTGATCTGGTGATAAAGCCAATTGACCTCCTGGACATTGACTACGATCTGCATTCGCATTTACTGTACAGTTTTGCGAAAAAGTATAAATTGGTAAAATAAAAAACAGATAAACTAAAACTTTTTTAATCGTTGTAAAATCAATAAAAGAGTAAATTAATTTCATAAATCTTTTGTATTAAAATTTAAAAAAAGAATTCTATTGGCGTATTGTGAAATCAAAAAAAGGCAACCTTAAGTAAATGATAAGTAGGCTAATAAACTAAGTAAAGCGAAATGATTGCTTTAATCTAAAAAGTAACTTTTAACGACTATATGATTATTTAAAAAAAACGTGGGGATTGTCTTTTTTAAATAAAAAAATTCAAATCTTTAATTTCTGTAAAGTATATCACTCACAGTTGATTTGTTTCTTAAATAAGAATTACATTTCATGACGAACTAATGTGATCATAAAAAGTACTTAAAACAGTAGGTATTTTTGTTAAAATTAAGAAATAACTATCTAAGAATAAAACTTTTAGAATATTTTATAATAGAAAAAACCTTCATTTTTTTAAATTAAGGGAAAGTCTTTTAACTTCAGGTGATGAATAGCAAACACTTCTTTTGCATTTATCTTTTGAAAAAAAACACAAGTATCAAAAAATCAAATACTTAAGTTAGTTAATTTTCTTCATAGAACATATTTATATAACAATTTTCTGTACAAAAAGAGAATTTAAATGAGTTGATTATTGTATTTTTAAAGCCAAAAAAAAGCTTTTTTTTAATCATAACCATCAAACATACAAGACTTTAAGTTTATTATTTTGTTGAGTACAAATTATTATGGCATTATATAAAAAATTACATTTATGGATTTTCCTTTTTTTCTCTTTCTCCTCGATCGCACAAATAGAAAATGAAAAGAAGACTTTATTACCTAAAAATAAAGTTGTTTCAAAAGAAGAAAAAATGATTCGCGATCTCTATTGTTTATATAATAAAGGCGACGAAAAAAAAGCTTTTACAAAGGCCAAAACACTCCTGCAAACGGCAAAAAGCAACAGAACAATAGCATGTTCTAATTTGTTACTAGCCTATTATTTTAATAAAAGAGCGGTGATCGATTCGTCTCTCTATTACACAAAACAAGCTCTAAAATTTAATACTTCCGTAAACGATTCCCTCAAAAACAGGCTTTATGCATTAAGCTATAACATAATGGCAATCAATTACAAAAAAAGAGGCCTGCTAGAAGAAAGCAAAAAATGGCATATTAAAGGTATTGAAACCTCTCAAAAATATCATGAAACAAATCTTTTTTATACGCATACTCATGGTTTAGCGAAAACCTATAGCGATTTAGGCGATTATAAAAAAGCACTGGGGCTTTTTAAAAAATGTCTTGATTACAAAGAAGACCCTGAAATTATTTTAGGAAGCTATATTAACATGGGTGATATTTATTCTGAAATGAAGGAATATGACACTGGAAATTATTACTATAAAAAAGGAAAACTACTTTGCGAAAAAACAAATAATAATCAAGGCCGAACTATTATTCTCCTTGGTCTGGGTTCAAATTATCAATTACAGGACAAACCCGATGAAGCATTAAAAATGTATCAGGAAGCGGCTGTACTGGCTGAAAAAAACGAATTAAACCAACTCGAAATAATGGCACGTGGCAATATTGGTGTTATTTATATTGATCAAAAAAAATATTCCCAGGCAAAACTTATCTTTTCTGAAGCTTTACAAAAAGCAATTCATTATGGCCTTCTTCAAAATCAAATCTCTTTTTATGATGAGCTCAAAAAAATAGCAACCGCGCAGGAAGATTATAAAAATGCATATTCATATTTAGCGAAATCTAATCAAATTAAGGATTCTATAAACAAACTTCAGCAGTTAAAAGAGATTCATGAACTTGAGGTAAAATACCAGACTTCTCAAAAAGAAAAAGCCATCAAACAGTTAGAATTTGAAAATGAAACTAAAAAACTAGCATTGCAAAATCAGGAGGAAGCTATAAAAAACATGATGCTTCAGGAAGAAATTACCAAAAGAATAAATGAGAATACAATTTTGTTTTTTCAGAATTCATCTGACAAAAAACGAAATGAAATCTCTCTTCTTAAAAAAGAAAAACAATTAAAATCACTTGAACTTACACAGCAAAAAAGAACTAAAATATTCTCACTAATTGCTTTCCTATTGATCTTAATTCCGATTGCGGGTTTATTATTTCAGTATCGAAAACGCCTGAAAAGTCAGCGTTTACTAAACGCGAAACAGATAGAAATCAGTACACAAAAAGTAAATGGTATTTTAAAAGAACAAGAACTCCAACTGATTAAAGCATCAATAAGCGGTCAGGATAAGGAGCGTGAACGCATTTCGCAAGAACTTCACGATAGTATAGGAGGAAATTTGGCCGCCATAAAACTGCAACTCAATAGTTTAAATTCAAATAATTCAGGCCGAATTGAAAAACTCAACATACAACTGGATGAAACCTATCAGCAGGTTCGGAATTTATCTCACAACCTGATTCCGAAAAAATTCAGTTATCATAAATTCGGTGAAGTTTTAGAATCTTATCTGAACAATATAAGCGAAGCGAGTAAAATTGAAATCTCTTTTACAACTTATCCTAAAAATGAGATTAATGAGATGGATGAGCTAATTCAAATGGAAACTTTCAAAATTATTCAGGAACTTTTGACCAACACGATCAAACATGCAAAAGCTTCTAAGGTTGAATTACAATTAAATCTCATCGAAAATTCCTTAAATATTTTATTTGAAGATAACGGAATTGGTTTCGATACCGAAAATTACAACCGTGGAATTGGTTTTATTAATTTAGAAGCCAGAATAAAAAAATTAAATGGAACAATCTCTTTAGATTCAAAATTAAAGAGAGGTACTATTGCCAACATTGAAATTCCCATTGTGGCAATTTCAAGTAAAAAAACTATAAAAGGAATTGCATTAAAAAATCAAGTAGACCAGTTAAATAACCATTTTTAGGAAAAAGTATATTTATCAGAATGAAAAAAATCAACCTGCTTATTGCCGATGATCATACCATGTTTTTGCAAGGAATTGTGTCCTTGCTAGAACAAGAAGCCGAAATAAATATTGTTGGCAAAGCAAATAACGGTATTGAAGCACTGAATATTATCAAAAAAGAAACTGTCGATTTGATTATTCTGGACATTAGTATGCCGGAAATGGATGGAATTGAATTAAGTAAAATTCTAAAAAAAGAATATCCTGAGATAAAAATTCTGGTTGTAAGTACACACAGTAATGTGAAGATTATTTCGAGATTAATAAGAATTGGTGTTGATGGTTATCTTTTAAAAAATGCCGAAAAATCAACGTTATTAGAAGCTATTCATTCTATTATAGAAGGTGATACTTATTTTTCGGAAGAGACAGAAGAAAAATACCTCGCCAATCAGCTGAAAATCGAAAAACAGGTTTCGGCTTTAACTGAGTTGAGTTCCCGCGAAAAAGAAATATTAGTTTTAATAGCGCATGAATATAATACAGCCGAAATTGCAGAAAAAACTTTTATTAGCCTTAATACAGTAAACACGCATCGTCGTAATTTACTATCCAAGCTAAATGCTAAAAATACAGCTGGACTAGTAAAATATGCTGTTGAAAATGGTTTGGTAGATTAATTTTTTTAGGCGTTATGATGTAGAATCTCAATCACTCGTTACAGTGCCGCTTACTGTTCCCCCAAACAACATATGCGGCACCACTAGAGCTTTGACAGATGACTAAGAGCTATCCTACTTTCACTTTTGTCATCCTATTAATTACATATTCAAAATAATACTGAATTTGGTGTTGGTTACCTCTTTAAGTATGACGCAAAATTATAATACTANTTAATACTGCGCATCACTATATTTAGTGATTTTTCATTTTGAAATNATTAATTTTTAGTTTCCTCCAAAATCAAATCTGCCACTGCATCAACAGACTGATGAATGATTTCTTCCGGAGATCCTTTAAATAAAAAACGTGTAGCAACTTCTTTATCAGGAAATATGATATGTATAAAAATTGTTCCCACAGGTTTAGTCGGGCTTTCACTTCCGCCAGGAGTTGTCAGTCCTGTTAGGGCTACACAAACATCTGATTTGACATGAAGATGAAAATTTTGTGCCATTAATTTAGTTACTATGGCTGATTCTGCAGTATATTTTTCAATAGTCCCGGGCGGAATATGAAGTAAATCTTCTTTCATTGAAGGATGATAGCAAACCATTCCTCCAATTAGAATTTTTCCAGAATCAAAAACGGTAGAAAACTCATAATTAAGTTTTCCAGCAGAAGCACTTTCTACAAAAGTTATAGTCCATTTTTTTTCTATCAGGGCTTTGCAACAGGTAGCTACTTTTTTAGAAGCCATAGTTTTTTTATTTAAAATGATATGCTTTTCATAGAAACAGATTAGTCTTCTGTTCCAATTTTATAACAAAAATAAATGCAGTATCTCTTTTATATTTACACAATTCTTATCAATGCTTATATAATTTAAACCTTACAAATTAAGCGGTGTAATTTCATTGAACTGATAATTATAGAAATACAATCTGATTTTCTGTAACAATTGCAAACGGCGCTAAAGTTAATTTTGTATTATACAAGCTTTTATAAAAAATTACAAGCCACGGAAATTGCTTCCAATAAAAAATAATTAAAACTAAAACGTCATGGAAAAGTATAACAATGAAAATTATGGTCAGACAGATCCTGATATTATAGATCAGGAAACACTTATTGATAACGATAATTATAAAAAAGAAGAAGATCCGTACGAACATCAGTATAATGGAGAATTTATAGGAGATGTTAATCATGAAACAAATGATTACAACCGAAATGAAAACATTCCTAATGAAGAAAGAATCATTAATGAAGATGGTTTAATTACTAATGACGAAGAAAAGGATAATGAGTACGTTCCGGACGATGTTGATGATCACAATCAGCCTGAAGATGAAGAAGAACATATTGATGATGACACCGATAAAATAGATGATTTTGACGCAGAACATTTTCCAGAAACGCATCCAAGAGAATAAAAAAATAGTTATTTATGGATCTTTCAACCCAAATTATCTGGCTTTTTGTATTAGCAGTTCCAATTGCGTGTATCAGTTGGACAGTAACGCATGAAGAAATATTTAGGGAACCCAGGGAATGGTGTATAAAACACTCAAAAAACGATCGGACATTGCTGTCACGAAAAGCATTTTATCTTTTTACCTGCGAATATTGTTTTAGTCACTATGTCACAATTGCATGTTTATTCTTTACAGACTATAAACTTTTGTTAAATGACTGGCGTGGCTACATTTTGGCAGGATTCTCGCTGGTTTTTGTTGCAAATGTCTATATGAGTCTTTTGGCTTTATTGAGGCAGGCAATAAAAAAAGAAAAAGTAGAAATTGAAAAAATTGAGAACGAAACAGATAATGAAAAGTTCTTTAAATAAAAATACAAACAAGTTCAAACAAATAAATTAGTATAATCATGGAAAATTTAAATTTTATAGACCCGCTATTGCACGGAATTACACCAAACCCAGCATCGAAACTATCTGTTAAGAATTTAGTTTGTGCCGGTATAAGTTCAATAGTTATTGGTGCTGTATTAAAGAAAACAGGTCATAATAAGGCAGCAGCATTTGTTGGAGGCCTTGCCGTTCCTTTACTGGCATCAGCATGTTACAAAAAACTCTCAAAAATTTCAAAAGATAAAAAAGCAGAAACTGAAAGCAGTGGTATTGAGTATAATCACTAAAAAAGTTTTAAGTTTTTCTTTGTTTCAGGTTTCAGCCTGAAAGCTGGATGTGATTGCAAACGTCAAAGTAGGTAAAAAAAATTAGCCACGAATTCATGAATTTTTCTGCATCACAGCAGACAATAATTCGTGAATTCGTGGCTATCCTTTTTTTAGCGTTCGCCATGAACTTGAAACAAAAGAAACGAAGCTTAAGCCAGATTAATATTTCCTTCAACCCAATTTAATGCTTTATTGAAATTCTCTTTTTTAAATCCGTGGAATTCACCAGGAACTACATAACTAAATCCGTTGGTAAAAGAAATAATATCTTCAGAATCTGAAATTATAGCAGCTCTGTTCCATTTTCCAAGATGTTTTAGTCCGAGTAAGGCATCTTGTAGCCACGCACCGGCAGTAAAATTTTCAATATCGGTATCCAACACTAATAAAAAATTGATTTCATTCGTTTGTTTTACCAAATGTTCGACTGCGGGAACAACTACACTCAGAAAATCTTCTTTTGTTACTTCTGCTAATGCTCTAAAAGCGACTATATTATCTGTTGTATCAATTTGATGTATCATGATATTTTTATTTTGAATTGTTATTTAATTGTATCTTTTGTCTGTTGATTTTTTTATCGCATTGAATGCTAAATTCTATCAAAAATACCACTAGTAAGCCTTTCAAATATTATATCATTGCAGTCGTTTTTTATAAAATAACTACTTCTGTTAAGGTTCTAAGGTACTAAGATGCTAAGGTTCTAAGTTTTTGACCTTAGCATCTTAGTACCTTAGCATCTTATTTAGAAATTTTTGATTTATCAATTTCGTCAATAAAAGGGATCGAATCCTGAATCTCACCTCTAATTGTCACTTGAAGATATTGCTCTAACTGAACAAATTTTGCTGCATTACGGCCTCCTACAACTTTTTTTACTTTGCTATAAGTTTTTGATAATAATTTATCTGTATCCTCAATGTTTTTCAAATTAGCTTCAGTTAATTCAGCTGCTTTTACATCGTCAATCTTATCGTAATTGTCGGCATAATCTTTAATTAGCTGCATTTTCTTTTGTCCCAGTGCTTTTCGTTGTACTTCATATTCATCATAAATTTTCTGAAATTCTGATGCCTGAGGTTCACTTAAACTCATATATTGTTTAACTAAATCTGCTTTAGATTTACCATAAATACTCTGAATTACAGCAACATCATCTGCAAGACTAGAACCAGATTGTGCATATCCGCCCATAGTAAAAGCGAAGACAATTAACAAAAGTATATTTTTCATAATTTTATTTATAAGATTGAAATTTAATTAAGTTCTATTTTTATTTACTGAAGTCATAACTTAGAGAAGCTCCAAGTCCAAATTGAAATGTTGATGCATAATCATTAACTGCAATAGGCCCCCAATAGTAGTCCCAGTAATAATCATACCCAACAGCTGCCGACATCGATTGTAAATAAGCATGGAAATTAATTGATAATGGTGAATTGGTTTTTACTTTTACACCAGCTTTAATTTCCCACGCAAAATAAGTTCCATTGCCACTTTGAGGTGTATCAAGAATAGCAATACCGGCTCCAGCACCTAAAAATGGCATGGCTTTAGAAGCACTTGATCCAAAATAATATGTATAATCTGCTAATATATAATTGATAGAACCTTTATCATTTCCGGCATTAACCTGACCATTAGCAGGAATACCAGCACCAGGTAGCGGAACATATGTGTATAAAGGCATATGTGTATCTAGTCTGTTGTATTTTAATTCAATTGATTGGTTCTCAATAAAGAAATATTCCAATCCCGCACCCCATTCAAAACCATCTTCTACTTTTGCATATGAAGAATCAAACTCTACTTTGTCCGAAAAGGTATATCCTCCGTACACATTAAGCAAAAATGATCCTGAACTTTGGGCTGACATTGCCAGCGAGAAGAAAAAAACAGCGAATAATAAGTGATACTTTTTCATAATTTAAATATTTACATGGTTTATAATTTTTATTTGTTTTAAAATTAAAATTTAAGACATAGGCATTTGGTACTCCTATGGCGAATAGTGTTCTGTCCATTTTTCTACCAAATATTCCTGTGAAAAAACATGGGCTTCCAGTACGGCACCCAATATTGAAAGTAATTTTATTTTCATGTTTCTCATTGTTTTTCAAATTAAATTTGGCGAAATGGGGTTTTCAAATTATTCTGAATTGCAATATCATGCTGTTACTCTTCTTATAA
>Ga0065714_10003124_pt1 | contig 11052 bp, 10 predicted proteins | sample MisRhiReplicate2_FD_59101 | JGI IMG/M metagenome (GOLD analysis project Ga0065714, IMG submission 59101) | Miscanthus rhizosphere microbial communities from Kellogg Biological Station, MSU, sample Rhizosphere Soil Replicate 2: eDNA_1 v2... | ecosystem: Host-associated > Plants > Roots >... | reverse complement strand
ATCCCCATTGCGTGACGCTGGTGGACAGCGCCGAGGCCTTGCCGAGCAATGAGCAGATGCGCGAGCCAGCGTTGGGCGAAGGGTTGACGCGCATCGCTTTCGCCATGCCCATAGGGGGCGGGAAGCCTTGTGCGGCGGGGATCAATTTGCAATGGGCGATGCACGAAACCGGGCAGCGAGTCGTCGCGCGGGTGTTTGAGCGCGGCGAAGGGCCGACGGCGTCTTCCGGCACTAGCGCCACGGCGGTGGCTTGTGCGGCTTGGCGGGTAGGATGGGTCGAGGCCGGCGAGGTGAAGGTGACGATGCCCGGTGGTACGGCGCCGATTTTGCTGGAAGAGGAGCAGGGGGAGTTGCGTCGGGTGAGCCTGTTTGGTACGGCTCGATTGATGGGTTGAATTTCAAATCGCCTTCGCAGGCAAGCCTGCTCCTACAATGGTTTTTTGTCGTTCACAAAACCTGTAGGAGCGGGCTTGCCCGCGAAGGGGCCAGCCCCAGTCACCGCAACCTTCAGACCTGTCCGCCGGCAAGCTCCACCACCGGCATCGTCCGCTTCATCAGCACCTGGCCGCCGCGCACCGAATACAGCGGCAAGCCCTGGCTGCGGATAACCTCGTAATCGTTCTCCGCCGAGAGGATCAACAGGTTCGCCGGCCGCCCGGGCTCAAGCCCGTAGCGCTCACCCAGCGCCATGGCCCTGGCGCTATTGACGGTGACCAGGTCCAGGGCGTTTTGCAGGTTGCGATAACCGAGCATGTGACAGATATGCAGGCCGGCTTCGAGCACCCGCAGAATGTTGCCGTTGCCCAGCGGGTACCAGGGGTCGACGATCGAGTCCTGGCCGAAACACACGTTCATGCCGGCTTCCAGCAGCTCGTTGACCCGGGTGACGCCCCGGCGTTTCGGAAAATTGTCGAAACGCCCTTGCAGGTGAATGCTTTCGGTGGGGCAGGAGACGAAGCTGATCCCGGCGTGCCCGAGCAGACGAAACAGCTTGGCGCAGTAGGCGTTGTCATACGAGCCCATGGCCGTGGTATGGCTGGCGGTAACCCGCGAGCCCATGTCGCGGCTGCGGGCTTCTTCGGCCAGCACTTCGAGGAAGCGTGACTGCGGGTCGTCGGTTTCATCGCAATGCACGTCCACCAGGCAACCGGTGCGTTCGGCCAGGTCCATGAGGAACTTAATCGAGCTGACGCCCTGGTCTCGGGTGTACTCGAAATGCGGAATGCCGCCCACCACATCGGCGCCCATGCGAATGGCTTCTTCCATCAGCTCGCGACCATTGCGATACGACTCGATGCCTTCCTGGGGGAAGGCGACGATCTGCATGTCGACCAGATGCCGACTTTCTTCGCGCACCTCGAGCATGGCCTTGAGCGCCGTGAGCTGCGGGTCGGTGACGTCGACGTGGGTGCGCACGTGCTGGATGCCATGGGCGGCGAGGGCCTGGAGGGTTTTCCTGGCGCGCACCTTGGTGTCTTCTTCGGTGATGGTGACCTTGCGCTCGCCCCAGCATTCGATGCCTTCGAACAGCGTGCCGCTCATGTTCCAGCGCGGCTCGCCAGCGGTCAGGGTGGCGTCGAGGTGGATGTGCGGTTCGACGAAGGGCGGTACCACCAGGTTGCCCCCGGCGTCCAGGTCGTCGGGGCCCAGGGTCGGCGCTTCGGTCTGCCGGGCGATGTTGCTGATCAGGCCGTTTTCCAGGTGCAGCTCATGCAGGCCTTCCTGGTTGCGCAGCCGGGCGTTGATGATGTGCATCAGGCAGATCCTTTCAGAGAACCGTTTGGACGATAGCTCTACGTTAGCTCGGCAGCGGCAACTGTCGCCAGCGGTCTTTTCGCGGATGTACACGATCCCTGTAGGAGCTGGCTTGCCAGCGATGGCGGCCTCAAGACCAACCCAATGTTCAAGGCGGCCGCGTCAAACCGTCATATCCAACGGCAAAAAACGCATCAACGCCGCCACGATGGCTTCCGGCGCATCTTCCTGCACCAGGTGCCCGGACTTGGCCACCGCATGAAACTGCGCCCCCGGAATCATGCCCTGCAAGGCCCGTCCGCGTTCGATGGGAATCCACTGGTCGTCCTCTCCCCAGAGAATCTGCACCGGGCAGCGAATTGTCGTGTACAGGCCCTCAACCTCGCGGGTGTAGCGTTCGTCCATTTGCGCGATCTGCCGATAGAACGCCGCTTGTCCCGGATCGCCCAGCCACGGTTGCACGTACGGGGCGAGTTCGGCATCCGGGATGTCGCGCTTGATTGCCCCGCGAATATAAGCGGGGACTATGGCCCGCTGAATGTAATCCGGCACACCGCTGAAAGCGGCTTGGTGTTGACGCACATGCTGCACGAACGGCGAACCCCAGGGCGTCAGCGCCACCGGATCGATCAGCGTCAGGCTGCGGTAGTCCTTGCCGTTGAGCAAATGGCAGCGCAGGGCTGTGGCCCCGCCGAAGTCGTGGGCCACCACGTCCGGGCGATCCAGGCCCCAGTGTTCCAGCAACTGCGCCATCAACGGGTTTTGCACACCCAGGGAGACGTCGCCATCGACCTTTTCCGATTGCCCGTAGCCCAGCAAGTCGAAGTAGTGCACCCGGTGCGTGGTGATGAAATGCGGTGCAATACGGTGCCAGACAAAGGAAGAGAAGGGCGTGCCATGCACGAACACCAGCGGCGGGCCATCGCCACGCACGGCGTAGCGAACGGAATGCCCATTGAAGCGATAGCTCTGAGCCAGCGGCCAGTCAGTCATGTGCGTATCCTCTCGGCGGGTGCGAGCCAAAAAGCATAGGCATAAAAAAACCACCGGTCTCGGTGGTTTTTTTGATCGATGGGCTTACTCGCCGCGATAGATGCAACCGCTGGTGCAGGTCTCGTGAATCCGGATCGCACTCAATTCCGGCAGCAGCGGCTTGAGTTCGGCCCATATGAATTTGGCCAGCACTTCGCTGGTCGGATTCTCCAGGCCAGGAATATCGTTCAGATAGTTGTGGTCCAGGCGCTCATACAGCGGCTTGAAGATCGCCTTGATTTCCGAGAAGTCACGAATCCAGCCGGTATGCGGATCGAGGTCGCCACTGAGGTGAATCGCCACTTTGAACGAGTGACCGTGCAGGCGGCCGCACTTGTGGCCGTCCGGGACGTGGGGCAGGCGGTGGGCGGATTCGAAGGTAAATTCTTTGAAGATTTCCACAGTGGTTTCAGCTCTGTTCAGGTGGCGATCGCCGCGGCGATGTGGGCAGGTGGCGAGTTTAACAGCTTGTCCTGACTAAAGGGTCAGCAAGCGTTCGGCGAGACGACCGTTGGCCGCCAGTTCGAGAAACTCGTCGCCCAGGCGGCGGCTTTCATCCATGGTCGTGCGCCAGTATTTCTGGCGGCTCGGGGCATCGCCCATGAAGCGCTTGAAATCATTGCGGTCTGGCAATTTGCCGTAGGGCAGGCGCGCCAGGTACTCCTTCGAGGGTGCCAGCAGTACGACATCCTGCAAGCGCACAGGGCAGGCGCGGCGCCAGGGCAGGGTCTTGTCGAACCAGCCGGGAATCACCCGATCGGTGAAGTGCGGATAAAGCACGATGTCGTTGCCGCTGTAGGGCAGGTCCAGGTGATAGTCCAGCAGACCGCCATCGCGGAACGTGCCCGCACCGGCGCCAGGAAGATGACGCACGCCTTCCATCACCATCGGGATCGAACCCGAGGCGAGCAGGGCCTGGCGCAGATTGGCGCTGTCCAGGGCGACGAAGCGCGAGGGGAAGTCGTTCAGCGCGTTGACCGGCGGTGCCAGGCGCGGGTCGTGGATGATCAGCCGTTCGAAGTGCCGGGACAGCCGTGCTCGACCGCGCAGGTTGTCGGCGATCACCGACGACAGGCCAAGGCCCAGGCGGCCGCGATGGTCGTCCGCGAGCAGGCCGTGGCTTTTGACCACCATGATGTTCAAGCGGTAATGAGGGTTGTCGAGCAGGGCCGCGTCACGCCCGTCGAGCAGATCATCGAGCATGCGCCGGGAACTTTGGCTGACCTGCGCCATGGTCACGCCTTTGCTGAAGTTCTGTTCGGTGTAGAGGTGGCCAAGGCGCCGCAGGCCTTCGGCGGCATCCGGCAGGCAGGCGCTGGCAAAACGCCAGGAACCCACCGACGCGCCGATCAACGAGCGCTCGCGCGGCGCCGCCGGCAGCCATTCGCCGAACAATGCCAGGTCCAGCCCCTGAATCCCCAGGGCCTTGGGACCCCCAGCGGCACCGGGTAGCGTGCCGACATCGGCGGCGCTCAAGCCGTTCTGGCGAATGCGTGCCAGTGCCCGGGCGCCAGCCTTGAGGGTCAGGGAGGGGAACTTGATATGGATAGCGGTCATACCGGTCTCGAATACGGGCGAACGAGCGGATTATAAGCGTGTGTTCGACGCAATTTCCCTGATGTCGTGCCCGTTTTTGGCAGATGACCGCTTGCGCGGGATGTTTACTGGCGTGAAGTGACCTTGTCCGACGAGGCTACCGTGCCGCTGCCGCAATTGATGTACGAAGACGATTTCAGCCAGCGTTGGTCCGGGTAGTAGGAAAACAGCAGCTGTCCATCCTTCATCGAGTCGATCAGGCGGTGGGCGATGGCCGGCCTGACTGCCGGGCAGCCCAGACTCCTGCCGATGCGGCCGTTGGCGCGAGCCAGCACCGGGCTGACATAGGGCGCGCCGTGGATGACGATGGCCCGGTCAAAGGCGTTATCGTTGAAGCCCGGTTCCAGGCCTTCCATGCGCAGGGAATAGCCGTTCTTGCCGACGTAGCTCTGTTGGGTGCGGTACAGGCCAAGGCTGGTGGCGAAGCTTTCATTCTGGTTGGAAAACTGGGTGGTCATGTTTTCGCCGCTGTTGCGGCCATGGGCGACGAGTTCGTGGAAGAGCAACTTGCGTTTTTTCAGATCGAACACCCACAGGCGTTGTTCGGTCGAAGGCAGTGAATAATCGATCACTGCTAGTCTCTGTGCCGGGGCTGCGCCTTGGGTGCGGGTACACTGTGTTGCGCGAACCGCCAGGGCAATGACCTTGGCATTGGCGTTTGGAGCCGCTTTGGCCAGCGCGACTTCGAGCGAATCGGCGTAGGCTGATGGAAGGAAAGCCGACGTCAGCAACAGGACTGGCAGGAAGCCAAAGCGATGTAGCGCCATAAAAATGTCTCATCAGGAATATTTCGAGTCTAGCAGTGAGTTGGACGCTAGCCCTTTGATTACAGGTGATTAAGGATTATCCATGGGTCAATTAACAAGGTTATTCGTCATAAGCCGTGTATTTTTTATGGTCTTTCTGATCAGCGGCACTGCTATGGGTGAAACTTCGCCGATCGTGCAGGTATCTCCGACGCCAGTGACTGTGGTCGGTGCTGCACCCGATGATGTCGTTGGTCAGGCCATCCAGGCGCAGCTCGAACCTTTGCAATCTTCATTCCCGCCACTGTTGACCTCGCAAAAACATCGACGGGTGGATGTCGCCCGGGTGGTCCTGGATTTCTATTCGCATCGCAATTACCGCGCGGCCTGGACGAACGGTCAGGATGTCAGCCAATTGCTCAAGGGGCTTGATGACACCCAGGCCGATGGCCTGGTGCCCGAGGATTACCGGGCTGGCGAGCTGGCCCAGGCGCAACTGGCGCTGCAGGCCACGGCGCCGACACCGGCGCAATCGGCGGCTTTCGACATCGCGGCCACCCGTACCTACATCACGGCGCTGCTGCAGTTGCGCCGTGGCAAGGTGGATCCGGCGCGGCTGGATTTTCACTGGAACTTCGAACCCGAGGGCATCGATCCCCGCGAGGACATGAATAGCTTCTTTACTGCCCTGGACGATCACGACGTGGCTCGCGCGTTCGCCCAGGCGCCACCCCAGGAGGCGGTTTATCGCAGCCTGCGCGAGAGCCTTGCGCAGTTGCGCCGGATTCGTGACGCAGGTGGTTGGCCGAAAGTCGCCGAGGGGCAGTCGCTCAAGCCCGGCATGGACAATGCCGCCGTCCGGCAATTGCGCTCACGCCTGGTGGCGGCCGGGTACCTGGACCCGCGCAAGTCCATGCGCACCGATTACGACGACAGTGTCATTGCCGCGGTGAAGAAATTTCAGCTCGAACAATACCTAGGCGCCGATGGCGTGGCGGGGGCGTCGACGCTGGCGGCGCTGAATGTGCCGGTCGAGGCGCGAATCGACCAGGTGCGGGTGAACATGGAGCGGGCGCGCTGGTTGCTCTATAAGCTGCAAGGCACCTTTGTCATCGTCGATATCGCCGGCTACAAGGTCGCCCTGTACCGCGACGGCAAGCCGGTCTGGCGCTCCCGGGTGCAGGTTGGCAAACCATTTCGCAGTACGCCGGTGTTCCAGTCGGAAATCACCTACGTCACGTTCAACCCCACCTGGACTGTTCCGCCGACGATTCTGGTCAAGGATATGCTGCCCAAGATCCAGCAGAATCCGGGCTACCTTGCGGCCAACCGGATACGCGCCCTGGACCGCGAAGGCAATACACTCGATCCGTCGAGCGTCGACTGGTCCAATGCACGCGGCATTACACTGCGCCAGGACGCCGGCCCGGAAAACTCGCTCGGGCAGGTGGTCATCCGGTTCCCCAACGACTATGCGATCTACCTCCACGACACGCCCCATCGCGAGTTGTTCGCCAAATCCATGCGTGCCACCAGCTCAGGCTGTATCCGGGTGGAGAATCCGTTGCAACTGGTCGAACTGCTGTTCAACGACCCTGTGCGCTGGAATACGGCGGGTATACAAAAACAACTGGCCAATGGCAGGACCGAAAACATCAAGCTTCCCGTCAAGGTGCCCGTGCTGTTGGCCTATTGGACGGTGGACCTGAATACCGACGGACGGGTGACGTTCAAACCCGACGTTTACGGTTACGATTCGCCGGTGCTGCGACTCTTGAACCAGCCGTCCAAATTGCCCGCCCTTGAATTGCAGCGTGCAGAACCGCCACTGGTGGTAACAGGCCAAGATAAATCGTAGCTCCTGATGTCCTGCACAGAAGCAAACTGTAGGTTCATCCGTTGAAAACTATCGACATGGAAGCGGGTCACAGTTGATCAATAAACAGGGATGGGGCCGTTGAGGATGGATGTTGCCGATAAAAAAATGACACACATCACGGGTTCGCTTCGGGTGCATGATCTGGATGAGTGCCGCAACACTCAAACAGGTCCGGTGTTCATCGTGGCGTCGGGCGCATCGGCAAAAGACTTTCCATTGCACAAGTATGCTGGCGTTCCGATGATCACCATGAACGGTGCCATTTCGAAATTCATCGGGACGGGTATCAGGCCGTATTTCTATGTCTGTACGGACCAGGGCTTTTCCGAGCAGCAACCGGAGCTGTTCACCGAAGCGATGCGCATCAGCGAGCGGGTTGCATTGTGGGAAAAACATATCTGGCACACGTCGGTAAAACCCCAGGGCAAGCTGTACTTTCTGACCCGGGCCCCCAGGCTTTCGTGGAGCGATTTTTTCAGGACCGACAAGGACTTTGTCAGGGGCCGCAGGCTAGGCAGCGCCCGCAACAAGACCCTCGGCTTCAGCAAGAATCTGAAACGCGGTTTTTTTGACGCCCGCACCGTTGCCTACCTGGCTTTGCAGCTTGCCTACCACTTGGGATTTACCCGGGTGTTCCTGGTCGGCGTCGACCTGGACCCGACGGCGGGGCGCTTCTATGAAAGGCCGGGCCGGTTCCTTTCGCCCTGCGTACTCGATGAGCATTTTCATACGAGAATCCTGCCGTCCTTCAAGATCCTGTCGCAGCAGGTGGTGAATGAGGATTTTCAGGTCCACAACCTGTCCGATATCTCGAAAATACCACAGCGACTAATCCCTCGGTTGACGCTGCAGGAGCTCGACAGCTTGCTCTGACTGATCACACTGCATAATCTTTTCTACTCACTCTCGTGGTGCGAAAGCGCGTGTAGCTATGCCAAAGTAGCGGCTTTTGATCGACCCGTCGTCGGTCAAGCCACCCTGCGGGAGCGTGCCGATGAACAGACTTCATGCCGTGGTCGCGCTGATCCTGTTGACGCTCGCCAGCGTCGGCACGAGCAGCGCCCGGGATTCGCGAAATGGCGGACCGGAATCCGTGGCAGGGGTGTTCGATTACTACCTGTTGGCGCTGTCCTGGTCACCCACGTATTGCCTGACCCACGCTGACGACGCGCAATGTTCCGGCCAAGGCTACGGTTTTGTGCTGCACGGCCTATGGCCGCAATACACCCGGGGTGGCTGGCCGAAGTCCTGCGCGCCGAGGCTAAAGCTCTCGGCAGAGGAGCGAGCCAAGGGCTTGACGCTGTACCCGTCGAGGAAATTGCTCGAGCACGAATGGGCCAAGCACGGCACGTGCAGCGGCCTCGGCGCCGACGGTTACCTGGAGGCTTCCGACAAGGCCTTGGGCGCGGTGAGGATTCCCGAGCAGCTGCAACCGTTGAGCAGCACGCATTACTTTGCCGCTGCGGACATTGCGCGGATGTTTCGCCAGAGCAATCCGGGGATACCGGTGGACGGCGTCGTGGTGATCTGCAAGGGGCCGCAGTTGTCGGAGGTTCGCGTCTGCATGGACAAGGACCTGGCGTTTGCCTCGTGCGGCAAAGGCGTGAAAAGCCAATGCCGCGCCGGGGATATTCGGGTTCCAGCGTTGCGCTGATTATCCGAGCGCCAGTCCTGCCTGTACCACTGACAGCAAATTGTTTTCAGTCAGCGCCACCGCATCCGGCCGCGTTGCGGCTTGCTCGAGCTCTTGCAGCCACCAATGTGTTGCACCGTGTTCGTCCACGGTGCGCACCAGGGCAAGTTCATTGCCCTGACTGTGAATTTCGACCCGCCCCTCGCCATCTGCCGTAAAACGCGCAACAGGGTCGAAGGTGATGCTGTGGTGATTGGCGCTGATCACCAATTGGTCGATGGCATAGTCGAAAGTGTCGCCCAGCGGGTGACTCTCGTACACGTGAGTAGGGTTGCGCCGCAGGACCATGCCGGCCTCGGTCAAGGGCTGTAGCCAGGCCTCGATCCGTTGATACAGCGCATAGACCTGGCCCGGCCAGCTGTCGATCGCCTGATCCGTGCTGGCAAGCCGGGTCTGTTTCAGTTTTATCGCGAGCTCGTCTGCCTTGCTCATTTTCAATTCCCTGACGTGGTGTAAGACACATCGTAGCTCCTTGACGGCGATGTGGCTGTTGTCCTGGGTCATGCCACCGAGGGTTTCCTGGCGGGACAAGCAACCATTTGGCATCTGTTGTCCTTTTCCCGTTTGGAACATCGTAGACTTGGCGGCCGAAATCAGGGGGCATGGGCGTCGCTCATGCCTTGCCTTTTCAGGGGAGCGCTCTTTGCCACCACGCCTTGATGACCTGTACCACGCCCCCGGCGTCGCCTTGAAACGCATTCCACTGCGCAAGGCTGCGGTGTTGTTTATCGGCACGGTGTGCCTGTGCCTGTGCGGCCTGCTTTATTTGCAACTGGAACAATCCCGACGCCACGACCTGAGCCAGGCCCAGATTGCGTCGTCGAACCTGGCGCGGGCCATGGCACAGCAGGCCGAAGACACTTTCATGCAGGCCGATCTGGTGCTGACCAGCCTGGTGGACTGGATCCAGACCGACGGATTCGGCCCTGCCCAGCGTCCGCGCTTGCAGAAAACCTTCGCCCGGCGGGTGCAGGTGCTCGATCAATTGCACGGCATCCTGCTGTTTGATCAAAAGGGCCAGTGGGTCGTCACCTCATTTGCAGCACTGCCTCGCGGCAACGGCGTGGCAGACCGCGAGTACTTCAAGTTTCACCAGCAGAACATCTCGTCCGTGGCGCATATAGGCCCGGCAATCCGCAGTCGGGAAAACGGAGAATGGATCATTCCAGTCTCCAAGCGGGTCAATGATCGCAATGGCCAGTTCCAGGGAGTGCTGCTGGCCGGGATAAAGATGTCGTACTTCGAGCAGTTCTTCAAAAGCTTCAGTATCGACGACAACGGCACGATGTTTCTGGCGTTGACCGATGGCACGCTATTGGCACGCCGGCCCTATGTGCAGGCGCAGATCGGTACATCGTTGGCCAAGGGGGAAATCTTCCAGGACCTTTTACCGCGGGCGACTTCCGGCAACGCGATGTTCGCATCCGAGGTGGATGGCATTGTCCGGCTGTATGGCTATCGGCAGCTGGAGGCCTACCCGCTGGTGGTCTCGGCGGCATCCTCCCGGGACTCGATCCTGGCGGGGTGGTACGACACGGCGGTGCGTTCCAGCGCAATCGTCGTGCTGGTCATGCTGGGGGTCGGTCTGATCGGCTGGGTGTTCATTCGTCAGGTGCGTGTCGGTGAGCAGGTCGAGGCGGATTTGCGCAAGGCTCAACACGCGCTGGAACTGATTGCCACCCACGACAGCCTGACCGGCCTGGCCAATCGAAGGCTGTTCGAGCGGGCCCTCGATATCGAATTCGGTCGCGGCGCCCGGAAAAACAGTCCGCTGAGCCTGATCATGCTCGATATCGATTTCTTCAAGCGCTACAACGACACCTACGGTCACGTGGTGGGTGATCACTGTTTGGCCGAAGTGGCGCGGGCCGTGAAAAGCTGCTGCCACCGCAAGGCCGATCTGGCGGTGCGTTACGGGGGTGAAGAGTTTGCGGTGTTGCTGCCCGATACCGATATCCGTGGTGCCATGACCCTCGCCGAACAGATTCGCCACAGCGTCATGGGCAAGAACATCAGCCACACGGGCTCGCCTACCGGATTCGTGACCGTCAGCCTGGGTTGCTATTCGTTCGTGCCGACGGGGCGTGACAGTATGGAAGTGTTCATCCAGCGCGCGGATGCTGCGCTGTATCAGGCCAAGCACTCGGGCAGGAACCGTTCGGCGGTGTTATCGATGGAGAGCGAAGCCCAAGCGCTGATGCGATCGGATCGTTGATGTGGGGCCGACCGTCCTCCTCTCGGAACTTGTGTAATTGATCGTCTAGCGTTCCGGTAGCTCTACCACTCCCGGGGCCGAGGCGTTGAATGACTAGTGGAATCCGCCGGCGGTCAGGCAGATGTAGGTACGGGGC
>Ga0065714_10002799_pt1 | contig 11052 bp, 12 predicted proteins | sample MisRhiReplicate2_FD_59101 | JGI IMG/M metagenome (GOLD analysis project Ga0065714, IMG submission 59101) | Miscanthus rhizosphere microbial communities from Kellogg Biological Station, MSU, sample Rhizosphere Soil Replicate 2: eDNA_1 v2... | ecosystem: Host-associated > Plants > Roots >... | reverse complement strand
GTTGCTGCTTTCATGAGAATAAACACGTTTTACTGTTTTACCAACCAATTCAGCTAATTCTTTCTGAGCCTGAACCTGAATAATGATTGCTTTGTGTGCAAATTCGATTGCTTCAACCATTTCAGCTTCAGAGATTTCATCACATTCACCTTCCACCATTACGATGTCTCTTTCAGTACCTGCAACAAGGAATTCCATTGTAGCACGNTCTAAATCACTNACGTAAGGGTTNATTACCAATTGACCATCAATTTTAGCAACACGTACTTCAGAGATTGGTCCGTTGAAAGGAATATCTGAAACCGCGATAGCAGCAGATGCCGCTAAACCAGCTAAACAATCAGGCATTATATTTTTGTCAGAAGAGATCAATGAGATCATTACTTGTGTATCTGAGTGATAATCCTCAGGGAACATNGGACGTAAAGCACGGTCAACCAAACGAGAGATNAAAACCTCATAGTCTGACAACCTAGCCTCGCGACGAAGAAANCCACCCGGAATACGTCCAGCAGCAGCATATTTCTCTTGATAATCTACCGATAATGGTAAAAAATCAACACCTACTTTTGCACCTACAGTAGATACTACAGTAGCTAAAAGCATGGTATCACCCATTCTTACAACTACAGAACCATCAGCTTGTTTAGCTAATTTACCTGTTTCGATTTCAATTGTTCTTCCATCGCCCAGATCGAACGATTTTTTTATTACATTCATTTAAAAATAGTTGTGGTGTATTTTCCTCTTTCGACACACCTTGTTTATATATGTTTTTTATTTTTTCAAACTTAAGATAAAACTTAAACAATTTTATCAGAAAAGTAAAAAAGCCATCCTTAAAGAATGGCTTTCTTTGATACAAAGACGCTTATTTGTTGTCTTTCGACCCCAAAGGCTTAATGATATCTCTCAGTCCTAAAGACTTAATGATAGCACGGTAGCGATTAATATCTTTTTTAAACAGGTAAGCCAAGATACCGCGGCGTTTACCTACTAATTTTTGTAGTGATAACTGAGTAGAGAAATCTTTACGATTTTTCTTTAAATGCTCTGTTAAGTGCGCAATACGATATGTAAATAACGCTACCTGACCTTCTGCAGAACCCGTGTTTGTTTCTACTTCGCCGTGTTTTTTGAAAATTTCGGCTTTTGATTCTTTACTTAAATACATTCTTGAATGATACTAAAGTGTTTATAAATTAATTAATTGGCTGCAAAGATAGCGTATCTTTTAATGATAAGCAACTATATCTCAAATGTCATATGGTTTTAATTTACAAGATTATAGCTGATATAAGTAAATCGTAAACCCTATTTTTACGGCATCTTATAAACATTCCTATGGAAAAAAATCAATACAGCATATTTGAAACTGAACTAAAAGTACGTCCTGATGATATAGACATGTTTAACCACGTACATAACAGTAAATATTTTGACTATGTACTTGCAGCACGCTACGATCAAATGGCCGAATTTTACAAGATGCCTATGGAATCCTTTTTAAAGAGCGGTTTCGGATGGGTGGTACGCACAGCCCTGGTAGATTTTAAACGTCCGCTTGTTTTAGGCGATGTGATTCTGATCCGCACCGGAATCCTTACGATTAACGAAAAAGGCTGCCGTGTACAGTTTGAAATTGAAAACAAACGCACCGGCAAGATCGCGTCTGATGGCTGGTTTGATTACGTAATGATCGACACGACAACCGGAAGAGGCTGCAAGGTTAACGACGAAATGATCAAAGCTTATAGTATATAAGTAGAAAAAAAATTGAGCAGCATAAAAGATCTATAGAGAAAGAATTATATATTTGTTTTCTTACTAACCGCAAAACGATGAGAATTTTTGCAGTCCGTTTGAGGTTCTAACAACCGAGGACTCCACCTTCCCGCAAAACATCAAATAACGGCGCATCGCGCTTCGTTACGGTTTATCTCATATTTTTTCCATTTTTTATGTCACAATTAACAACAGCTTCAATGGGCAAGCTATCTCAAATTTTTACACTTTTAAAACAAGCCATTAAGGGCGAAGAACTCGATTATACAGAAGGGAGTATTCGCAGAGCTGTACTCCTGCTGGCGATTCCGATGATGCTGGAAATGGCCATGGAGTCTGTTTTTGCATTGGTCGACCTCTACTTCGTGGGTCACCTGCACAACAGCAGTCACGCTATTCAAACCGTAGGCTTAACAGAATCAGTACTTACGATCATCTATTCATTGGCCATCGGTATGAGTATGGCAGCCACCGCGGTGGTAGCCCGCAGGGTTGGCGAAAAAGACCCCAAGGCTGCTGCAAAAGCAGGTATGCAAGCCATCTTTATCTCGGTGGCACTCAACATCCTCATTAGTGTGGTGGGTGTAATTTACGCTACTGATATTTTATTACTGATGGGTGCTTCAGCGGAGACAGCCATTCAGGGCACGCCTTTCATCCGCATCATGTTGGGCGGAAGTGTGATCATTGTATTGCTGTTCCTTATCAACGGGATATTCAGGGGAGCCGGAAATGCAGCCATAGCCATGAAAAGCTTATGGATAGCCAATATTGCCAACATCATTCTCTGTCCCGTTCTGATCAATGGTTTCGGACCAATACCAGCATTCGGTTTAACGGGAGCCGCAATGGCTACTTCAATTGGCCGGGGCATAGGTGTTTGCTACCAATTGTATCATTTGTTTAATGGCAAAAGCGTTTTAAAGGTAAAGCTTGCTTATTTAAAACCACACTGGGAGCAGATTAAAGCCTTACTTAAAATCGCGACTCCTGGTATCTTTCAATTTATTATCGCTTCCTGCAGCTGGATATTTCTGGCGCAGCTGGTGGCTACAACCGGTGGTGATCATGGATCAGCAGGCTATCAAACGGCATTAAGATTAATGATGTTCTTTATGCTACCTGCCTGGGGAATGAGTAATGCTTCGGCTACATTAGTGGGACAAAATCTGGGGGCCAAAAAGCTCGACAGAGCAGAACAGTCGGTGATAAAGACTGGTAAATACATCGTCATTTATATGCTGTCGGTGATGATCTTTACTTTTATCGGTGGCAAATATTTCATTGCTTTTTTCACCAACGATGTATTGATTCAGGAAATGGCCATAAGGGCCTTACAAATTATGAGCATGGGTTACATCTTCTACGGCATAGGCATGGTACTCATGAGCACATTTAATGGTGCCGGTGATACCTGGACGCCAACATGGATTAACCTGTTTGGTTTCTGGATGTTTCAGATTCCATTAGCCTATATACTGGCAAAACAACTGAATATGGGCCCGGTAGGCGTGTTTATTGCCATACCGGTAGCCGAAACAGGTATTGCTATTGCTTCCTTTATCCTTTTTAGAAAAGGAAAATGGAAGACAGTTAAAGTTTAACGTTTAATCTCTTTGGCTTGGGGGTCGTACCCTAAGCCAGGAGTTAACCAATGTAATAGGAAAACACGTGAATAGCGGTAATTAAAAGGCGCAAATAAGAGTACACCTACCAGGATAATTCCTGCGTAAACCCAAAGGTTTTCATAAACCAGGGGAACACCCAGAATATAAGTAGCCACACTGATGGTAATCATTTCGGCAACATTCATCGCATAGCTGATGAACATCGCTACATAGAAAAATCCAGGTTCGCGCTCAAAGCGCAGGTGACAGCTAGGGCAATACTCATTTGTAGTTTGCGATTTAAAACTATACATATTACCCGAAAAAATAGCGCCTTCGCGACATCTCGGACATTTACACCCTATTACTGCCTGTAGTTTTGAGATCGGTTTCATCTATCTATCTTTTTGTTTCTACAAAGATACGCAACCCTCATTGCCTAAATTTATGATATAGATCATAATTATTCTTTCATGATCTTTCCTTTATACAATTTCAATACTTTCTGGTCTGTTAATTTCTTAACAATTCGAATCACAGTTTCTACTCTTAAACCACTCATATCAGCCAATTGTTGCCTTGTAATGTCCAACAAATCGCCCTTTTCAAGGTTTTTAAGCAGGTATGTGAGGAGTGTTTTAACACGGTGTTCGGCCTGTTCATTAGCCAATTCTTCCAGCATCATAGATTTGTAAAATAACCTATTGCTTAAAGTTTTAATCAGTTCCATGCTAAAAACGCGATCTTCCTCGATCAATTTAAAGAAGTCTGGTTTGTTTACAGCTATGATTTCAGCATCCCTGCTTACTATCGTATAAGCAAGGTAGGGCTTATTTAACAACAGCGCCGGTTCACCAAAATATTGATTTGCTTTAAAAATACCTTGTATAAACTCTTTGCCTTCATCATTCACGGTTACCATTCGTACTTCCCCGCTTTTAATGAAATACACAGCCTTGGGTTGTGCCCCTGGTTCATAAACCACCGTCCCCTTTTTGTAGCTGACTGGCAGATAGTTATTGCTTAACAGGTATTTTATAATCATATATGTGGTGTTAACCTTTCTTCTAAGGCAAGAAATACAATTAAAAAATACCTATTGATGGGTATTTTTTAAACTATTAATTAATGTACCTTTGGGCATAAAACACAAATTTAAAAGCTTAATTTATGCAAACAAACTTTACTAAAAATTCATTGCTATTGTTACTTACCCTGGTTTTCTGTTCTGCAGGAACAATAAACGCCCAGGAGGCTAAAGTTGAGGAAGATGGCAAAAACCTTGTGAAATGGAATTTCGGAGCATTAGCTTTAAAAAATTATTCATTTCAGTACGAGCGTGCTATTGGCAAAAAGATCTCAGCAGCAGTTGGGGTGAGATTTGCACCAAAATCAAACATTCCTTTTAAGTCAAACGTAGAAAAACTAATTGATGATGAGGAAACATGGAATAGCATCAAGGATTTCAAAACAGGAAACTTTGCCATCACACCTGAGGTTAGATTTTATACCGGTAAAGGTGTGTTCAGAGGTTTCTATGTAGCTCCATTTGCGAGATATGCAAAATACAATGCAGAGGTTCCTTTTAACTTCGAAGTAGAAGTAACTAACGGAACGAACACAATAACAAGAGAAGAACAAATAAACCTTAGTGGTGACGTTACTGCATTAACCGGAGGCTTACTATTCGGTGCACAATGGAAATTGAGCAAATTAGTTTACCTGGATTGGTGGATTTTAGGTGCTAGTTACGGTACATCTAAAGGTAACATTTCGGGCAAAAGCGCAAATGGATTTGATGCAGACGAGCAGGATGCATTAAGAGATGCACTTAAAGACCTTGAAGACCTTCCATTAGTTAAAGTTAAATCGGAAGTTAACGCAGAAGGTGCTAAAGTTGACTTTGATGGTCCCTGGGCAAATTTAAGAGCCGGTTTAAGTATTGGTTTCAGATTTTAATAGCTGAAGCAAAATATAAGGACATAAAAAAGCCTGGTACATTTAATTGTGCCAGGCTTTTTTATGCACTACCCGATTGTTTCTCTGATCAGCTTAGTATAAAAATCATTTAACTTCATACCTGCTGCAGCAACCTGCTGTGGTATAAAACTGGTAGCTGTTTGTCCTGGTATAGTATTGATTTCAATGAAGTAAAAATCACCTTCATCTTCTGACAATATAAAATCGATACGCACCACACCCCGACAATTCAGCCTGCGATATACATTTTTAACAATTTCCTCTACTCTTTCACGAGTTTCAGTTCTTATTGGTGCCGGAGTAGTTTCGGTTGCTACGCCTGGCGTATATTTAGCTTCAAAGTCGAAAAATTCCTTGGCAGTCTCCACTTCTGTAACCGGTAAGACAGTGATCTGTCCGTCCAGCTTCACTACTCCTACAGTAAATTCCCTACCCGAAATAAATTCCTCAATCAATACCTGATTATCTTCCTTGAAAGCCTTATCTACGGCCAATTGCAAATCACTTACATGATTAACTTTGGTCATACCAATACTACTTCCACCATTATTAGGTTTCACNAAATATGGCGTCTTAAGGTCTTTTTTAATCTGCTCNAGATTGTAATCTGAATCCTTAAATATCTGTACTGATTTAGCGANATTTAACTTATCTATTCCATTCACAATGGATTTGGTATATCCTTTATTCATGGTTACTGCAGAAGTAAGTGCATCGCAGGTAGTATAAGGTAAGCCCAGCATATCAAAATATCCCTGCAGTTTACCATCTTCACCCGGAGCGCCATGAATAGCGATGAACACACCATCAAAGGTGATCTTTCTTCCTTTTATATTGATAGAGAAATCGTTTCTATCCACTTCAACCCTAACAGAATCTGCGGGTTCATAAAACCAGCCCTGCTGGGTAAGCATAATTTTATATACATCGAACTTGCTTGTGTCCAGATTTTGCGCGATGGTAGCTGCACTCTTAACCGAAATCACCCATTCGCCGGTAGTTCCACCGGTAAGCAACGCTATAACTTTCTTCATTAGTTTAATATCTTTTTATATACTATGTAATTATACTCCTTAAATTTTCACGAGATCCTGAATGATTAGTGTCAGTATTCAGGACGACGAGCGTATTGCAACACAGCACACAAATATAAATTAGTTGGTGGAGATGTTATTTTATTTCCAATAAAATATTTTTTTAGCCTAAATTTGGCCGTTATACCTTAAAAGAAAACAAATCAATATGGGCAAATTCATATCTTATCTAAAGACCACCTCTTTTAGAAACAACCTCATCGCTGCTGTGCTTACGGTAGTGGTGCTTTTAATGGTTGCTTTCTTTAGTTTAAGATATTATACGAAGCATGGACAAGGATTAAACGTACCTGTACTTAAAGGACTCGATTTTAACCAGGCCGTTAATAAACTTGAAGAATTAGGTCTTCGTTACGAAGTAGATTCGGTTTACATTATGGATTCGCCTCCGGGCATTGTTGTTGATCAGGATCCTAATGCAGGTACTTTTGTAAAATCGAACCGTACAATTTACCTTACTATTAATACGGCGCTTGCTCCAAATGCAAAATTCCCGGATATAGAATTAAAAACGCTGACAGAAGCACAGGCTTTAATTGAAAGCTTTGGATTAAAACTTGGTGACACCACTTATAAAGCTGACGTAAGCAGAGATGTGGTTTTACAGGCTACCTTTGGCGGACAAGTTATTAAACCGGGAGAAAGCCTGCCAAAAGGTTCAAGAATTGACCTGGTACTTGGTGATGGTAAAGGAAATGAAGAGGTAGAAATTCCACCACTAATTGGCTTGACAAAGGATGAGGCTATATTTGTACTTAGACAAGGGGCGCTAAATCTTGGTGTGATCAATTATGAGGGTACAATTACAGATACAGCCAATGCGGTTGTCATCAGACAGGATCCTTTTGCAACAGATTCTTTGATTAAGATTAAAAAAGGTACTCCGGTTAACATCACCTTCTCCAACAAATAATATTTATTTTAGTATATGACTAACGAAAAGAAAAGCATGAAAACCAGTGTTAAAATCATACTGGTAGGTTTACTGGCTATTTTAATAGTAGGCGGCTATTTTGGAATAAAATTTTATAATGTCTACTTCGCTCCAAACACAACTGGAAAGGCGAAATATCTATATGTAAGAACCGGTAGCAACCTTGATGATTTGTTTGAGGAAATTCGCCGAAACGATGTTTTAAAAGAGATCGGTACTTTTAGTCAGGCTGCTGCCAAAATGGATCTGGCACGTGCTTTAAAACCAGGTCGCTATAAACTGACCAAAGGGATGAATAACCGCAGCATCATCAACATGCTGAAATCAGGAAACCAGGATCCGGTAAAACTTAAATTTCAAAACCTTAGAAAAAAGGAAAACTTTGCCGGTTATCTGGCCAACAATCTAGAGCCGGATTCGTTGACTTTCATGAGTGTACTTGATTCAGCTGCGCTAATTGAGAAATACGGATTCAATAAGGATAACAGCTATGTAATGTTTATTCCTAATACCTATGAAATGTACTGGAATGTGACTGCATCGGATTTTTTCGACAGAATGCATAAAGAATATGAGAAGTTTTGGAATAGCGAACGTAAGCAAAAAGCAGCTGCATTAAACCTTACGCCTATTCAGGTTTCGATATTAGCTTCTATTGTTGATGCGGAGGCTTTATACGACAAAGAAATGCCAATTATTGCAGGTCTTTATTTAAACCGTTTGAACAAAGGAATATTGCTTCAGGCAGATCCAACTGTTATTTTTGCAAACAATGATTTCANTGTAAAACGCGTAACCAATTCATTGTTACAAGTTCAATCAAAGTACAATACCTATAAATATGCAGGTTTGCCTCCAGGNCCTATTATGATGCCGAGTATCAATGCTATTGATGCGGTATTGAACAGGGATCAGAATAACTATATCTACATGTGTGCGAAGGAAGATTTTTCGGGTTACCATAATTTCGCAGTTACGGTACAGGAGCATGAGTTGAACGCGAAAAAATACAGAGAGGCTTTAAACAAAAGAAACATTTTCAAATAGATGTATACACATAGTACGAAGGTTAGGGTGAGGTATGGTGAAACAGACCAGATGGGATATGTTTACTATGGTAATTACGCAGAATATTACGAGGTTGCGAGGGTAGAAATGCTGAGAAGCCTGGGGATGGATTATGCATCAATGGAAAGTAACGGGGTAATGTTACCTGTACTGGAACTAAACTGCAAATACATTAAACCTGCCTTATACGATCAGGAAATCACCATTAAAACCACCATTCAGGATTTACCTGGCGTTAGGATTCATTTCAAATACGAATTATTTAACGATGCTCAGGAGCTTATCAACGTAGGTAACACCACGTTAGTGTTTGTAGACATGGTTAAGAACAGACCGTGCTCCCCTCCTGAGAATTTCCTGGAGAAATTAAGGGGATATTTTAACTAAATTTGATTGATGGAGTGGGTACATAGGCAGCTATTAAAAATCAGGTATTATGCTATGTTTATTGACTGGACAAAGGTATGTGTACTACCCGGATTCAGCCCTCTCCCCCTTTATACCGTTGCTTCTTTCTTTTTTAAAGAGATCGGGAAAGATTCTTTAGTTAATAAAGCTTCTTCACTGGCCTATAACTTTATGCTGGCCTTATTTCCTGCTATTATCTTTTTGTTTACACTAATCCCCTTTATTCCTAAGCGTATTGGTTTCCAGGATCAACTGATGGACTTTATCCAGCTGATTTTACCAAGTGATGCTTTTAAAGCATTTGAAGCGACTTTAAATGAGATTGTAAACAAGCAGAACGGAGGCTTATTGTCGTTCGGGTTTCTGCTGTCCCTTATTTTTGCTACCAACGGTGTGCATAGCCTCATGATGGCTTTTAACAAATCATCATTGATTATAGAGACACGGAGCTGGGTAAAGCAGAGATGGATTGCAATTGTATTAACTGTAACTATTGCCTTGTCGGTTATCATTTGTATCACAGCGATGTTTATTGGTGAATATGCTTTAAATTACATAAACAATCAATTACACATTAAGGGCAACTTCGTTACTTACCTGATTCAATTGACACGGTATTCGTTACTTGGCGTTTTATATTTCGCAACCATATCTATTTTATACAGATATGGCCCAGCCCATGCCGCTAAGAAATGGCATTTTTTTAGTGCTGGCGCATGGCTGGCTACTATCCTTGCCTTTTTAACTATCCTTGGATTTTCATTCTACATCAACAACTTCAGTTCCTACAATAAAATCTATGGTTCGATTAGTGTATTAATCATCCTGATGATCTGGCTTTACTTAAATTCTTTGATCTTATTGATCGGTTTTGAACTGAACGCGAGTGTAGATTTGTCGAAACGCAGTGTAAAAATCATTAAGCCGAACTTCAATATGTTCAAAAAAACGCCCCAAACTGATGAAAAAACAGAGAAAAGATAATTTTTTCTCTCTCAGTTCTAAGACGTTATCCGCTTTTCAAAAAAATATCCTTTTGATAATTCGCAGAATCGATCAGAGTTTGTACTTTTGTCGCGGAGAGCTGGCAGAGTGGTCGAATGCGGCAGTCTTGAAAACTGTTGACTGTCATAGGTCCGGGGGTTCGAATCCCTCGCTCTCCGCTCGAAAGACATGGAGCCTGAAATCTTACGATTTCAGGCTTTTTGCATTTTAAGAGTGACAATTTTCGTACGAATTCCGCTTGATCCATTCCGAGCCTATAGGTGAGATGCNGGTGCAAACTCAAATCTATCCAGCCCTTATCCGCTAGTTTACCATACCCCGCATCGAGTCCGCCTATACCCCGCATATACCCCGCCTTTTACTATAATTACNCAGNATAACTGCGTTAATCTGGCACTCTAATTGCGCATANTTTTACTATCCTGGACGATGCAAAGCCACAGAAACAACGGCTAAAAACGGCCGCTTTTAAATAACTGTCTTAAACTATAACATAAACACAAAATGAACTTGAAGAAAATTTTTATGACCACTATGTTAGTTGCTGGTACACTAAGTATGGCAATTGCACAGGAGAAGACGAAACCAGAAGAAACAGAAGTATATACCCCGGCACCTAAAATAGTACAAGCAGCCGGAGTGTTCACCCCTGCACCATCCGATGCTATAGTTTTATTTGATGGCAAAGACCTAAGTAAATGGGTAATGACGAATGATAGAAACAAGCCCGCGGCGTGGCCAGTAGCCAATAAAGTATTTACCGTAAAAAAAGGACAAGGTAGCGGCAACATCGAAACCAAACAATCTTTTAGTAACTACCAGCTGCATATTGAATGGCAGGTTCCTGCAAACATTGAAGGCAAAGGACAAGGAAGAGGAAACGGGGGATTATTCCTTGCTTCCCTGGGGAAAGGAGATGCCGGATATGAATTACAGATCCTGGATTCCTATAAAAATGACACCTATACCAATGGACAGGCAGGCAGTATTTACAAGCAATCAGTTCCGCTTGCAAACCCAACCAACAAACCGGGCCAATGGAATTCTTACGATGTGATCTGGATCGCACCAACATTCAATGACGATAAAAGCGTGAAAACTCCCGCAAGGGTAACTGTATTGTTCAACGGTGTTTTGGTTCAGAACAATATCGAACTGAAAGGTCCTACAC
>Ga0065714_10002795_pt1 | contig 11052 bp, 10 predicted proteins | sample MisRhiReplicate2_FD_59101 | JGI IMG/M metagenome (GOLD analysis project Ga0065714, IMG submission 59101) | Miscanthus rhizosphere microbial communities from Kellogg Biological Station, MSU, sample Rhizosphere Soil Replicate 2: eDNA_1 v2... | ecosystem: Host-associated > Plants > Roots >... | reverse complement strand
CAGTGCGATGCACGCTTCCTTGAACGGCATCGACACGCCGCAGCCACGGATACCCAAGGCACGAATACCACCCACGGCCCCGGGCAAATCCTGGCTGCTGAAGGCCTTGTAGTAGAAGTTAAGGCCCAGTTGTTCATACAGATGATTGTGAAACCGCAGGCCGAAGTTACCGGGGCGCGCGGACAGTGACATGCACAGTTGCGTGTCTCGATTGGGGTTCATCTGCATGAAACTTTCTCCTTCATTAGCACTTTCAGATGGACGGAATTAGCCATTCCATCGGGTCTGTTCGATCATTACTGTATAGGCAGCGCTAGATAGCGCGGGCCGTCAGGAAACCGGTACAGACCTTACACAAAATTTACCTGACCGCTGTGCTGAATTTCGTAAAAAAGCTGTCTTAGAGGTATCCCCCGCGAGAATTCTTGGGTCTATTGCAGACGCAAGCGCTGGGTCGAAAAGCCGAGGAATGATCATGATTCGTTCAATTCCTGCAGTTGCCTTGCTGATCGGTGCACTCGCTTTCACAGCGCCGGCGCAAGCCCATGGCGGTGGTTGTGGTAATTGCTGGCAAGGTCCAGCGATTTATGGCGCGATCGTCGGTTCGGCCATCGTCGGTTCGGCCCTGATCAACGCCAATCGGCCGGTTTATGTACAACAACAACCGGTTTATTACCAACCGCCACCGGTTTACTACCAACCAGCGCCGGTCTACGTGCAACAACCGGTCTATTACGCCCCTGCACCGGTTTACTACGGTCCGCCGCGTTACTACGGCCCGCCACGTTATTACGGCCCGCCACGCGGTTACTACGGCCATGGCCACGGTTATGGTCACTGGTAATCACCCGGCCCCGCCTCAGCAGCGGGGCTTTTTTATGACCGCTGGTCGGCGAACGTCTGGATATATCGCGTCAATGTCGCTGTGGGGACAGCGTTGGTGGTTGAAATTGGCAATATTGACTTGAATCATCCCCGCCTTGCGCCAAACGGTCATATTTATGTCATGTCAGGTCCGCAAGCTTGGATCTGTCCGCAAACAACAGATCAATAACAACAAGGACGGCCTCATGCCCACACAAAACCCGCACCGCATTGTCGGCTTGTGCACTTCCAGCAAGGTGTACAACGCATTGACCGAACTCAAGCACCTGGAAGGCCATCGCAGCGCCAAGTTCCTATCGCTGCTGGCGGAAAACCTGGTGCGCAAAGGCCTGCTCAACGAGCACGAAGTGGTTCATATGCTCGATCTGGTCGTCGACTGAGGCGAACAGTCACTGGCGTCAATGACGACTATCGAAAGCGTTGATTTTCCGTTTCGCAGCCGTGTCCGTAAGGTAGCCCCATCGATTGATGGAGGTACTTATGTCCCAGGTTCAGATCATGTCAGTTATCGGTAGCGCCGTTCCCGCCCCGCTTAGAGCGCTGGGAATGCTCGCCTGTTGGTACGTGGTGCAGGACGGTGAAGCGATCAGTGGTCCGTTCACCTCGCTGCCGGACGCACAGGCCTTGTCGCAACGTCTCGGCCAAGGCCAGCTAAGCGCCTAAGGCAGCTGCACCTTCGGTTTGGTTTCAAGGAAAATGGCCCAACTGGACATGAACAAGGCTGCAATCAGTGGCCCGATGACAAAGCCGTTGAGGCCAAAGATCGCCAGACCGCCCAGGGTCGAGATAAGGATCAGATAGTCCGGCATCTTGGTGTCCTTGCCCACCAGGATCGGTCGCAGCACGTTATCCACCAGGCCGATTACAAAAATCCCGTACAGCCCCAACACCACGCCCTGCCAGATCGCCCCGCCGAGCAGGAAAAACGCCGCCGCCGGCGCCCAGATGATCCCCGCCCCCACCGCTGGCAACAGCGACAAAAACGCCATCAGTACCGCCCAGAGCAACACGCTCGGAATGTCCAGAAACCAGAAAATCAAGCCACCCAAAGCGCCCTGCGTGATTGCTACCAGCAGGTTGCCCTTCACCGTCGCCCGCACTACCCGATTGAACTTGAGTTGCAACCGACGTTTCTGATGCTCCTGCAACGGTATGGCCGCGCGAACTTCACGCGCCAACTCGGCGCCGTCGCGCAGAAAGAAATACAACAGGTAGAGCATGGTGAAAAAGCTCACCACAAAATCAAACGTACCCTGACCGAAACTGAACACCTGCGTGGCGAAATACTCGTTACCCGTCACCGCACTCTTGATGATTTTTTCCCGCAGCCCGCTCAGCTCACCCACCCCGGACCGATCGAGCAAATGCTGAAAGTACGGCGGCAGGCTGTGTTTGAAGTGCGACACATACCCCGCAATGTCCAACTCACCACTTTCGATGTTTTTGTACAGTATCGCGCCCTCTTGAACCAGGAAGAAGGCGAGGATGATCACCGGCAGGATCGCAATCACCAGGCAGATACTCAGCGTGAGCAACGAAGTCAGGTTGCGCTCCCAGCCCAGCTTCAATTGCAGTCGACGCTGCATGGGCGCAAAGAGGATGCCGAGGATCACCGCCCAGAACACCGCGCCGTAAAACGGCAGCAAGATCCAGATGAACGCGGCAGTGACCAGCCCCAGCAAGATCACCAGCGATTTGTTCCGTACAGTTTTTTCGTTCATGTCCGATCCGTGTCAGTGCGCAGGGCCTTATAAGTTGAGCGGTCCTAATGCTTAGTCCTCCACGGTTCGCGCGAGTGCCATGGGTTTGTTCACAAAGCCTGGATCCAGATCAATAAACTCCATGGGCAAGTCGATTACGCTCCAGGCTTTTGCGACTGACATTGCCATGACTCCCCTTGCCCCCGAACTGCTCGCCCCCGCTGGCACCTTGAAAAACATGCGTTATGCCTTCGCTTACGGCGCCGATGCGGTGTACGCCGGCCAGCCACGCTACAGCTTGCGGGTGCGCAATAACGAATTCGATCACGCCAACCTGGCCCTTGGGATCCAGGAGGCCCAGGCCCAGGGCAAACGCTTTTATGTGGTGGTGAACATTGCGCCTCACAACGCCAAGCTCAAGACCTTCCTCAAGGACCTGGCGCCGGTGATTGCCATGGCGCCGGACGCATTGATCATGTCCGATCCGGGTTTGATCATGCTGGTGCGCCGGCACTTCCCGCAGATGCCGATTCATCTGTCGGTACAGGCCAACACCGTCAACTGGGCGAGTGTCGAATTCTGGCAGCTACAGGGAGTGAGCCGGATCATCCTGTCGCGGGAACTGTCCCTGGAAGAAATCGGCGAAATTCGCCAGCAAGTGCCGGCCATGGAGCTGGAAGTGTTTGTCCACGGTGCATTGTGCATGGCGTATTCCGGGCGCTGCCTGCTCTCGGGTTACATGAACAAGCGCGACGCCAATCAGGGCAGTTGCACCAACGCCTGTCGCTGGAAATATTCGGCCCAAGAGGCCACGGAAAACCAGCTCGGTGAAATCGTTCAGCAGTATCAGCCCGAACCGACCTTGGGCATCGGCGCCCCCACCGACCAGGTGTTTCTGTTGCAGGAAGCCAATCGACCGGACGAACTGATGCCGGCTTTCGAAGACGAGCACGGCACTTACATCATGAATGCCAAGGACCTGCGCGCCGTGCAACATGTCGAGCGCCTGACGCACATGGGCGTGCACTCGCTGAAGATCGAAGGGCGGACCAAATCTCACTTCTATTGCGCCCGCACCACGCAGGTGTATCGCCGGGCCATCGACGATGCCGTCGCCGGCCGTGAATTCGACCGTAGCCTGATGACCGATCTGGAATCATTGGCCCAGCGCGGATACACCGAAGGTTTTTTGCGCCGGCATGTGCATGACGAATATCAGAATTATCAGCACGGCAGCTCGGTGTCGGAGCGACAGCAGTTTGTCGGTGAATTGACCGGTGAACGGCGTGAGCGGCTGGCGGAGGTCAAAGTGAAAAACCGCTTTGGCCTGGGCGATCACATGGAGTTGATGACACCCCAAGGCAACTTCCATTTCGATTTGCATCAATTGCAAAACGCCAGAGGTGAGCCGATTGAAGTGGCGCCGGGGGATGGGCACACGGTGTATCTGCCGATTCCGGACACGGTGGACCTGAAGTTTGGCTTGTTGATGCGCGATGTCAGCGCGAGTTGAAAACCCATCAATGGTGCGATGAGCCCCCTCGCCACATTACTCAGCCACCCGCTGAAAAGCGGTCACGGCTGTTGGTGAGATGCAGCCACATCGCCGCTCGTGCCGCGTCCGGATCCTGGCGCTTGATAGCGTTGAGAATCGCCTCGTGCTCAAGGTTGGCGAGTTGCCCAAGCTTGCTTAAATCCGCCGCCCCACGCTCGGCGGCATTGACGCGGGTTCGCGGGATCATCGCACTGCCCAGGTGCTGCATGATCTCGGTGAAGCACACATTGCCGGTAGCTTCGGCGACCAACAGATGGAAGCGCTTGTCGGCCTCGACACAGCTGTCGTTGTTGCTCAGCAAGCGCTGATAGTCGTCCAGCGCTTCTCGCATCTGCGCCAGTTGCGGCTCCGTACGACGGGTTGCCGCCAGCGCGGCGGCCTGGGTTTCCAGCCCCATGCGCAACTCCAGAATACTGCGCACACCCAGTGCAGTATCGACATTCAGCCGCAATCCCTGCTCCGGCGCGCGTTCGATGACAAAAGTGCCAATGCCGTGCCGGGTTTCCACCAGCCCCGATGCCTGCAATTTCGAGATCGCCTCGCGCACCACGGTGCGGCTGACGCCGTGCTCCTGAACGATTGAGTTTTCCGACGGCAGCTTGTCCCCCGGCAGCATCTGGCCGAGAAGAATGCTCTGGGTCAGTTTTGCTACCAGGTCGTGAGCGAGGTTGTGGCTGCGCCTGGGGACAGGCGTGTCGAGGTCATGTTGCATGGTGACTTCCGAAAACAGGGCTAACGGAATCGTAGCACCGCACAGGGTTGGGTTCTCTATAAAATAGCGCCTCACTTGTATGACAACACTCAACAACCGCACCTTACTATGTACCATCTCGGTTTAATAAAAATAAAAAAATAATCAAAAATTGGCTGTACCACACCATTTTGTTGAACATAGAAGCTTGCAGAACAAAAAAATGTAGTTGTATGATGTCTATCAACAAAGCAGTACACGCCACACCCCGCATAAAAATAATCAGTGGGAGAAACCAAGTGAATACATCCGTATCAGGGATGCACCAAGGCGCCGATTCGGTCCTGAAGTCCGCCATCTCAAAGGTGAAACGACATGTTTTGCCGCTGTTCGTCATCATGTTCATCGTCAACTACATCGACCGCGTGAACATCGGTTTCGTCCGCGCGCATATGGAGCATGACCTGGGCATTGGTGCCGCCGCTTATGGCCTCGGCGCCGGGCTGTTCTTCATCGGTTACGCGCTGTTCGAAGTCCCCTCCAACATCCTCCTGCAAAAAGTCGGCGCGAGAATCTGGCTGACCCGCATCATGCTGACCTGGGGCCTGGTGGCCGCCGGCATGGCCTTCATCCAGAACGAAACCCACTTCTACATCCTGCGATTTTTGCTGGGCGTGGCCGAAGCCGGGTTCTTTCCTGGGGTGATTTACTACTTCACTCGCTGGTTGCCCGGCGTGGAACGTGGCAAGGCGATTGCGATCTTTCTAAGCGGCTCGGCGATGGCCTCGCTGATCTCTGGCCCGCTGTCCGGCCTGTTGCTGCAAATCAGCGGCTTTGGCCTGCACGGCTGGCAGTGGATGTACTTCATTGAAGGGATGTTTTCGGTCGGGCTGTGCGTGTTCGTCTGGTTCTGGCTGGACTCCAAACCCCACGACGCCAAATGGCTGACCCGCGAAGAACAGGATGCGCTGGTCAACGCCATCGACGACGAACAACGGGCCCGCGAAGCCGCGACACCGATCAAACCGTCGCTGGGCAAACTGCTCAAGGATCGCCAGATCATCCTGTTCTGCCTGATTTACTTCTTCATCCAGTTGACCATCTACGCCGCGACCTTTTGGCTGCCGAGCATCATCAAGAAGATGGGCGACCTCAGCGACATTCAGGTTGGGCTGTTCAACTCGATCCCATGGTTGCTGTCGATTGTCGGCATGTATGCCTTTGCTTCCCTGTCAGCCAAATGGAAACACCAACAAGCCTGGGTCGCCGCTGCGCTGCTGATTGCTGCCGCCGGGATGTTCATGTCCACCACGGGCGGGCCGATCTTTGCCTTTGTTGCGATCTGCTTTGCGGCGCTGGGTTTCAAATCCGCCTCGTCGCTGTTCTGGCCGATTCCCCAGGCGTATCTGGATGCGCGGATTGCCGCCGGTGTGATCGCGTTGATCAACTCGGTGGGTAACCTTGGCGGCTTCGTTGCACCGACTACCTTCGGCTTGCTGGAGGAACACACCGGCTCGATTCAGGGCGGACTGTACGGATTGGCCGCAACCTCGATCATCGCCGCGATCATTGTCTTTGCCGCCCGCAACACACCGAAAACCGCACCGGCCGTTGCGCTGGGCAAACCAACGCCCAACCACGTCTGATCACTTTTCAAGGACAAGACAATGAACGTACAAGACACTGCAAAAGCCCCGATCATCACCAGCATGCAAGTGGTTCCGGTGGCCGGTCACGATGGCATGTTGCTCAATTTGAGCGGCGCCCACGGCCCGTTTTTCACCCGTAATATCGTGATCCTCAAGGACAACGCCGGTCACACCGGTGTCGGTGAAGTTCCGGGTGGCGAGCGTATTCGTCAGACACTGGAAGACGCCCGCGCACTGGTGGTCGGCAGTCCGATCGGCACGTATCAGAGGATCCTCAATCAAGTGCGCCAGACCTTTGCCGATCGCGATGCCGGCGGTCGCGGTTTGCAGACGTTCGACCTGCGCATCACCATTCACGCAGTCACCGGCCTGGAAGCCGCCCTCCTCGACTTGCTCGGCCAGCATCTGGACGTGCCGGTTGCCGCTCTGCTCGGTGAAGGTCAGCAGCGTGACGAAGTGAAGATGCTCGGCTACCTGTTTTACGTCGGAGATCGCAACGAAACCGACCTGGCCTATCGCAGCGAACCGGATGCCGACAATGACTGGTTTCGTGTGCGCCATGAGAAAGCCATGAGCGCTGACGCCGTGGTCCGACTGGCGGAGGCTGCCCATGCCCGCTACGGCTTCAAGGACTTCAAACTCAAGGGCGGCGTGCTCAGTGGCGATGAGGAAATCGAAGCAGTCACTGCGCTGGCCGAACGCTTCCCGGATGCGCGCATCACCCTCGATCCGAACGGCGCATGGTCACTCAAGGAAGCCATTCGCTTGTGCCGCGATCAGCATCACGTTCTGGCTTACGCCGAAGACCCGTGCGGCGCGGAAAACGGTTACTCGGGCCGCGAGGTCATGGCCGAATTCCGCCGTGCCACCGGCCTGAAAACCGCGACCAACATGATCGCCACCGACTGGCGGGAAATGGGCCACGCCATCCAGCTGCAATCGGTGGACATTCCTCTGGCCGATCCGCATTTCTGGACGATGCAGGGTTCGGTGCGCGTGGCGCAGATGTGCCACGAGTGGGGGCTGACCTGGGGTTCCCATTCCAACAACCACTTCGATATATCCCTGGCGATGTTCACCCACGTCGCGGCGGCGGCCCCGGGCGACATCACCGCCATCGACACCCACTGGATCTGGCAGGACGGCCAGCGCTTGACCAAGACGCCACTGCAAATCATCGACGGCTGCGTGCAAGTGCCGAAGAAGCCGGGTCTAGGGGTTGAACTGGACATAGATCAGTTGGCCAAGGCCCATGAACTGTACAAAGGCATGGGGTTGGGCGCGCGCGATGACAGCGTGGCGATGCAGTTTCTGATCCCGGGCTGGAAATTCGATAACAAACGGCCGTGCCTGGTGCGCTGACCTACTACCCTGTCATACCCCCTTTGTGGGAGCGAGCCTGCTCGCGAAGAGGCCGGCACATTCAACATCGGTGTTGCCTGCTCCGCCGCTTTCGCAGGCAAGCCAGCTCCTACAAAGGATTGAGGTCGTACACAAATCCCTGAACTGACCACCGAACCAGTGTAGGAGAGGGCTTGCCCGCGAAGGCGTCGGCACATTCAAGATGGATGTTGCCTGACACGCCGCTATCGCCGGCAAGCCAGCTCCTACAATGGACTCCGGGCGCGCTAAAACTCCAGAAATGGCATCCGCTAATTCATTTCGACCGCTTGCAGTAGCCAGTTTTTGAACGCCGTCATCGCCGCTGTTTCAGGGCGTGACTGCAAGCGCGTCAGCCAATAGCTGCCGGTGGTGATCCCGATGGTAAAAGGTTGCTCGATTGCACCCGCCGCCAGTTGTCGGGAAAACATCAGGGGCGGCGCCAACGCAATGCCTGCGCCTTGAAGCGCAGCCTCCATCATCGCCAGCGAAGAATCGAAAACAATGCTTTTGACGGGCGGTGCATTGGCTGGCAACCCGCAGGCCACAAACCACTCAGGCCACTCGTCTGTGCGGTAGGAACGCAACAAGGTTTGTTTCAACAGATCCTCAGGCGAGAGCAATTGCCGGGCGAGCTCGGGAACGCACAGCACCGACAACGGCGCATCGATCAACCGCAGAGCTTCAATGCCGTGCCACGCGCCGGCACCAAATCGAATCGCGTAATCCAGCCCTTCAGCGGCTACATCCACCCGGTTGTTATTGGTCGACAGCCGTAAATCTATAAACGGATGTTTCGCCTGGAAGTCCGGCAGCCGCGGCAATAGCCAACCGACCGCAAAGGTCCCCACCGCCCCCACTGTCAACACCTCTCGATAGTGTCCGCCGTCAAAGCGCTCAAGCGTTTCGGCGATTCGATCGAAAGACTCGCACAACACCGGCAGCAAGGTTTCACCCTCACTGGTCAGCAGCAACCCGCGTGGCAAGCGCTTGAACAGTGCCACGCTCAGCATGGCTTCCAGGCTTTTGACCTGATGACTCACTGCCGCTGGCGTCACGAACAACTCCACCGCCGCGCGCGTGAAACTCAAATGACGCGCGGACGCCTCGAAAGCGCGCAATGCATTCAGCGGCAAGTGAGGACGAATCATGCCAACTCCATAATTTTTCTAATGGCTAACCCGAAATATCGTCGTTTGTCGACGCTCGGTAGACCGCCTAAATTTGGCACGCCTTTTCGCTAGCCCGATTTGCAAGAGCGCATGGAGTGTAGCGGGTTACCATCATCACAACTCATGAAGAGTGGATCAGACATGTACACAGACAAACTGCCAAGGCTTGCGCCCTACAGTGCTTTAGCACTTATTCTAGGCGTAGCGCCCTGCATGGCCTCAACACCGTCCGACCAGCAACTCGAAACCCTGGTCAACGCCGCCGTCGGTCCGGTGATGCAGCAACAGAACATTGCGGGGCTCGCCGTTGCGATCACCCAAAATGGCCAGCAGCATTACTTTAATTACGGTGTGGCCTCCAAAAAGGATCGCAAACCGGTCAGTCAGGACACCCTGTTCGAAATCGGCTCAGTCAGCAAAACCTTCACCGCCACACTGGCCGCCTACGCGCAGGCCAACGGCAAACTGTCCCTGTCCGATTCTGCCAGCGCTGTTTTGCCGGCATTGCGCGGCAGTGCATTCGACCACATCAGCTTGCTGCAACTGGGCACCTACACCGCCGGCGGGTTGCCGCTACAATTCCCTGGCGAAGCTGACCACCCAGAAACAATGCTGGGTTACTTCAAGCAGTGGACACCGGTTTATCCTGCCGGCACCCATCGCCTGTATTCGAACCCAAGCATAGGGCTGTTCGGCTACCTCGCCGCCAACAGCATGGGCCAGCCGTTCGATGTGCTGATGGAAAAGACCTTATTGCCGAAACTGGGCCTCAAGCACACCTACCTCAAGGTCCCGCAAGAGCAAATGGGGCTATACGCTCAGGGTTACAACAAGGACGACAAGCCTGTGCGCGTCGGGCCGGGCGCGTTGGACTCCGAAGCCTACGGCGTGAAAACCAGCGCCTCGGACCTGCTTCGCTATGTCGAAGCGAACATGAAACCGGCAGGGCTCGAAAAGCCATTGCAGCAAGCCATCGCCACTACCCACACCGGTTATTACACCGTGGGCGATATGACACAGGGGCTGGGCTGGGAGCTCTACCCTTACCCGGTCACGCAAGACCGGCTGCTTGCCGGTAACTCGACCGAGATGGCAATGCAGGCTCAAACGGTCCAGTGGTTGAACCCGCCACAGCTTCAACAGAAGAATGTGTTGATCAACAAAACCGGTTCCACCGGCGGCTTTGGGGCTTATGTCGCGTTTGTGCCCTCGAAGGACATCGGCATCGTGATCCTTGCCAATAAAAACTACCCCAATCCGGAGCGAGTCAAAATCGCCCACACCATATTGACCGCCTTGACCGAATAACCAAGTGCAACACAACCCACTGCGTGGCCTCAGGGTTTCGGGTGGACGAGCACAAAAAAGGGCGCCGAGATGGTTAATGCCGATCAGTTAAGCCCTCTTGCTTGACCTTTGGCCGCAAGAAATCAAAATCCGATACCTGAATTGGNATCGGATTTTTTTATGCGTCTCGCTCGGGCACTGGAACTGACTCACAACATCGCCTCCACTCCCCACGCCATCGAGGGGTTGGATTCGTTGCTCGATCCTTCTTTGGTCGAGCAGGCACTGGAACAGGCAGGCGTAGCAACCCTGCGCAAGCGCCGTCTGCCGTTGGAAATGATGCTTTGGTGCGTGATTTCCATGGCGTTCTTTCGGCGGATGTCAGCCTGGGATGTGGTCAGTCGCATGAACATTATGCTGCCGGGTCAACGTCCGCTGGTGGCGCCCAGCGCAGTGGTTCAAGCCCGTCAGAGGCTGGGTAGCGAGGCTGTACGACAAGTCTTCGATCTGACTCAGAAAAGTTGGCATGAAGCGGCNGGTCATCCGACNTGGGCCGGGCTGCGTTTGNTNGGGGTCGACGGCGTCGTCTGGCGAACNCCCGANACGGCAGAAAATCGAGCACGCTATGACTCGGCCAGTAATCAACATGGTGACACTGGCTTTCCTCAGGTGCGCATGGTCTGCCAAATGGAGTTGACCAGCCATTTGCTGATCGGCAGTGCATTTGATGGTT